>Ga0315904_10011507_pt1 | contig 11286 bp, 8 predicted proteins | sample LakEriMetagenome_6_FD_203529 | JGI IMG/M metagenome (GOLD analysis project Ga0315904, IMG submission 203529) | Freshwater fungal communities from buoy surface, Lake Erie, Ohio, United States - Buoy 12 MA120 | ecosystem: Environmental > Aquatic > Freshwater > Lake | place: USA: Lake Erie, Ohio... | reverse complement strand
GCACTCCGGTCAGGATGGCTGAGGCGGCTTTATTGATGTGGATCTGGTGCTCCAAAGCGATAGCAAGGTAGCCCAAGACAAAAAGGATGATGATGGCGGTAAGCATGGAAGAGAAAAACCAGTGGTACAAGAGCCAGTAGAGTCTTGGGTGGGTAGACTATGGGGCAATCATGATACACCAAAATCAGGTCGTTTGATCGCGATGTTCGGTGCGGACGACTTGAACTGAGTCGTACCAGCCAAGCAAACAGACCTCGGGAATGTCGGCCCAGTGGCTGTTGTCATCCCATAAGGATTCGCCACAGTCTGGGCAGCATGGCGTTGCGCTGATTTTTCCTTGGGTGAATTTTTGCTTGAGGCTCGGATCGGTCCAAACCGTTTCGCACTCGTCGCAAAGGATGCAACCCGTGAGTCGACCTCGCCGACGGTCTTGGCAGACCCTTACGCGGCAGAGCCCATCGCCGCAAATCGGGCAGTGCTTGACGTAGATCAAAAAAGGTTGAGACATCGCAGAATCACTGAATAGGGAAAGCGGTGATGAGGTTTCGGTCTCGCACGACGAGCCGCATCTTCTTGAGTTTGGGATTTTTTCTGCGAGCACCTTCGGATCCCCCGAGATACCCGATCGCTTGATCGAAAGGAGCCTCGAAGATGGTCATCCCATCTTCGACTCGGCTCTTGGTACCTTTGGCATGTCCACGAGCACGTTTGTAAGCGTCATCGATTGCGACCAAGAATGCGGACATGTCCCCTTCGAATACTCCGTGAGAACCGGGCCGATTGGGCTGATCCTCAAGGTGCTTTGCGATATGCGCCAGGCGATGCCCCTCTTCGCTTCCAGGTGCATAGATGAGTCCTGCGGGTGATTCAAAGCGATCGCGTCCGACCGATTTGAGGATTCGGAACTTGTAGTCCTCATCGGCCTGTTTGGTGCCAGCGGAGGATCGACTCGTGGGCGTTGACTTTGGCTCTGCTGTTTTGGAGTCCGTAGGCTTCGAGGCTGCCGGTTTAGGATCCAGCGACTTGGGTTCGGCAGGTTTGGTCGATGCGTTGGAATTGGTTTTGTTGGGAAGCTTGGCATTCTTGGCCGGGGCTTCGTTGCCGGCCATGGCAGCGATGCTGGGCAAATTCCAACCGAACCACTGATTCAATCGTGGCTGGAGGAAGAAGTACAAGACGACGGCAACCAGAAGGCCGATGAGCCACTTGGCGGGTAATATCCGCAGAACGTTAGCGATCGCTTCGGTGTCGTTGCTCGAGCGTCGGGCCATAGTCGATCGGATGATTCAGTGAATTGGGGTTGCGAAGCGGTCCTTGGCAAGATGGAATGATAAACCAAGTTGGGATCCTTCGGAATGGAGCTTTTTCTAAGCTTTTTTAGGGTGAGGGTTCAGTGGGATTCGAGGCGATCGATCAAATCAAAAGATTCTTGGCCGACCCAGAAAAATTCCGGGAGCGATGGCAGGGGATCGTCTCGAGGCGGGCTTATCGAGGTAACCCGTTTGCGCCCAAGGTTTCTTATGGTCGGCATCGGGGGCCTGCGCCCAGGAGTTCTCATGCTGCAGCGGTGATGATGGTCCTGTTGCCTCAGGGGAGTCGAGGGGGATTGCAAGAGGATTGGTCGATTCCCCTGACACTTCGGCCAGCGAGCATGTCCGATCATGCCGGACAAGTTTCATTTCCGGGTGGCAGGTGCGAGCCGGGAGAGACGCCCCATCAGGCGGCCTGTCGCGAGTACACTGAGGAACTCGGATGCACGAGCGATGGCGTCGAGATGATTGGATCGATGCCGGAGCTGTATGTCTATGCGAGCCGACATCGGGTCGTACCGATGTTGGGTGTTGGAAGCACAATGCCTGCGATGAGTCCAAATCAGCAGGAGGTTGCCAAGGTGCTTTGGTTATCGCTCGAGCAGCTTATGGCGTTGCGTCCTGAGGTGCGGACGATCCGTCGCAGTGCGATGCAAGTCGAGACGCTTGGGTTTTGGCTCGATGGACACTGGGTCTGGGGTGCCACCGCAATCATGCTCGGCGAGTTGAAAATTCGCTTCGAGGAGAGCGTAACAGAGACATGGTGATTTTGCAGAAATCACCGACATACCCAAATAGCGAGGTCGACGGGGCTCGAACCCGCAACCTCCGGATCGACAGTCCGGTGCTCTAACCAATTGAGCTACGACCCCGGTGGAACAACCAAAGAACCGCTTGGCACTAAACTACTGAAAGAGTCAGCAGTTGGCCTTACACTTGGTTCCTAACCGAGAAAGTCTCGCTTTGGGACGCGATAGTATAGCGTCGATCCGGAGTGAATCAAGCGTCTCGTTTTCAAAAACGAAGAGCGAATTGGTTGTAGACAATCCAACCGGAATTGTCGTTCAAAACGGCAAAATCGGTCTCCCGATAGTCGACTTGTACTCCGTACTGCAACGCAGGGGTTATGTCCCAGAAAAGACAGCCGTAGTAAGCCGAATTGCGGGCAATCGCACCGGCGCTAGCAGGCAAATCCCTCCTCAAGGCCGCATCGATCCCATAGCCCATGTGCAAATGCAATCGGTTCGTCAGGTAGAAAAACGCTTCCAAAAACCCACCTTGACCCCGAATGGCCTCAAATGTCTGTGAGTTAAATGTCTGGAAAATCGTCCCAGCATAGTTGCCTAAGCCTTGGCCAAAGTACCCCTCGCCGATGATCCCTAAACGGTCCGTCAAATTGATCTTGCTGTCGACCGACATGCCCCCGATGTCCATGATCGAGCGGATCGGAATGTTCGGATCGATGTCCTCAAGGCTGTAAATGATCTGCGAGTTTCGGATCCGACCAACCAGCCCGGCTACGGCCAACTCCAAAGGTCGCTCCTTTCGACCTCCGGCAAGCTCTTCGATTTCGCCAAACCCTAAAACCCCTCGTACCTCGAAATTCGGGATCCCATCGGACTCGGTCGTCCGGCGACTCGAATCGATCAGCACCGTCGTGATCGGATCGCTCAAGGCCGTTTGCAAGGTCGCTTGAAACGCATCGTTGGGCTTCCAGAAAGCTTCTCCACGAAGCTGACCTCGGAATGTTCCTGCGTTTCCTGTACCACCCATGAGGGTCATCGGAATAACGATAGGATCGCGAGGTGCAAACAGGTCGGGTTGGAGCCCGGCTGCAAATCGGAAATGCTCGTTGCGGATTTCTCCAAAAGCCACGATCGGCATAAAGCCGTAGGTGTCCGACGTGAGGCTCGAGTTGGTAAAATAGAATTTGCCAAAAGCTCCTGTCTGCCAACCCGCAACATCAGGCCCCGCATAGAGGAACTGCAGATTCGATTGCCGTGCATGAGCTTCGAACGTCGAGGTGTTGCCATCCAAGATCGCAGGAGGCAACATGAATAGCGGGCTCCATGGAACAAAGGATCGATCCGATCCATAAACGCCCAAAAGCGATACAGCTCCAGAGACCTTCAATTGCCCGGCACCACTTTGCAAAACAACACCACCCGCAGAAGGCTGCTTGGAGTTCGGTGCGCTGGCCACTGGGGCTTGCAAATACACAATCTTCGGAGCGGCGATCTCAGAGAGTGTTTCGGGAGGCAGACTCAGTTCCTTGGCCGGCTCGATCGAACTGGCCGTAATGACATCCGTTTCTAGCGAATTTTCGTTAAGTTTAATCTGAATCGATTCGGGGGGGATTTGACAAAAGGCCCAGCCGGCGCTGGCCAAAAGCCAAGCGGCCAGACTCCATGGTATTGATTGATGGTGCGTCATTGAACTCTGAAATCGATTGCGAGGATTCGAAGCATCGAACGCCAGTGCAGATAGCAAATGCAATTGCGCAAAATCAAGATGGATGTTTGATAGCAAATCCGTCTGATCTGTCTGATCAGTCCGATCTGTCCGATCAGTCCGATCAGTCCGATTAGATCGGCAAGCCTTTCCAGCGCACGAAGGCTTCGATGGCAAGGTACTCTGGCAAACCGAGTTTGTTGTAGCTATCGGCGGTGCCTCGATTGCGGTCTTCGGCCCGCTGCCAAAATTCGCGAGGATCGCTCCCAGGGAAGAGAGCTTTGTCCTTTTGACTTTCGTGCATAAAAATCGCATTGCGTTTGAGAGCAAGGTCGCTGGGGCTAAGTGGCACTGCGATTTCGATCTCATGGAGCGGGTATTCTTGCCAAGCCCCGCGATACATGAGGACCTCGGGGATCGGTTCGCCCCGCGATTTCCAATCCAAAAGGACTGCAAAGATGGCCTCAGCGCATACACGGTGCGTGCCGTGCGGGTCGGCTAGATCCCCTGCAACATAGATCTGATCGGGCCGCAGTCGCCTGAGCAACTCGTCGATGATCGCGATGTCTTCAGGTCCGACAGGTTTCTTGGCGATCGTCCCGGTACGATAAAAGGGGAGATCTAAAAAGTGGAGGTTCGATTCCGGACAGCCTATCGATAGAGCCCCTGCTCGGGCTTCGTTCTTGCGGATGAGTCCCTTGATGCTGAGGATTGAATCCGAGTCGGGTTGGCCAGGCGATTTTTGATCCAAGTCGGCGCGAACCGCGCGGGCCATCTGGGCTGATTTTTCGCTGTCGATCCCGAAGAGTTTGTTGTACTCGCTGACCAGATCGGCGACCATTCGCGCATCGTGATCAAAGACAGCGATGTTTCCCGAGGTCATGTAGGCAATGTGCACATGGTGCTTGTCTTGGATCAAACGAATCAGCGTGCCACCCATGCTGATGACATCGTCGTCGGGATGGGGGCTAAAGCACAAAGTCGTTTTCGGCTTGAGCCCGGCTGGATGCGATTCGATGGTATTCATCATCCAATCGAATACCCGATGAGAGACTTTCTCGGCAGTACCCTGTTTCCAAAGCAGCTCGTGCAAATCGTTGTTGCGAAAGTCTTCGTCGGTCAGCTTGAGCAAGGGCTTGCCGGTTTTTTGACAAAGCCAAAGCGTGGCCCGCTTGGTGAGCGCATCGGTCCAATGGACATGGTGCAATAACCAAGGTGTGGCGACACCTTTGAGGTTGGCTGCAGCGGGAGTGTCGATCAGCGCTCGGACATCTCCATGATCCTGAAGAAGCGATGCGGGAAGTCGCTCGGTTGCTGGGCCTTCGAGCGTCTCGGCAACGACCTTGGCTTTGTGCTCGCCGAGCGCTAGCAGCAGTATGCGTCGGGCTGCAAGGATACTGCTAAGGCCCACCGTGAGGGCTTCGCTCGGAACGTTGTCCTCACCAAAGAAATCACTCGCGACACCTCGGCGCGTCACCGAATCCAAGGTGCACAATCGCGTCTTACTCCGCCGCGAGGAGAACGGTTCATTAAACCCGATGTGGCCATTCATGCCGATTCCCAAGAGCACCAAATCGAAGCCCCCGGCAAGCTCGATCGCTTCCTCGAAACGCAAGCAATGCGCATCGATGTCTTCTTCGGCGATGTTACCGTCCAGATAGTGCACCTGTTGTTCTGGAATGTTCACATACTGGATCAAGTGTTCGCGGAGCCAAGCTTGGTGCGACTGAGGACTCCCAGCAGGCAGTCGATAGTATTCATCGAGCAGAAACAATTCGACGCTACTGAAGTCCAACGATTCCTCGCGATGCAATCGGATCAGCTCTCGAAACGTAGTCAGTGGTGTCGAACCGGCAGGTAGTCCGATCACAGTCCGTTGACCCAAGGCTGCTCGTTCGCGGATCAAGCCCGCGACGATGTGGGCAGCGTAATGGGAAAGTTCCTGGATGGTATCAAAGCAAAAGGCGGGTAGATTGGTTCCCGGCACCGGATGGGCCTTGGAGTTTTTCGGAGCAGTCGCCATGGGCTGGGGGTTTTGAGTGTCGAGTTGAGGTTCGTAGCGAGAGGTTTTCGAAAATGACAAGTGCAAGCGATCCGCTTGGCCAATTGGAAGAAGCAATTTACTCGAAAGTTCTCGAAGTGATTAGACTACTTCGGGAGTCCAAACAAAGGATCGTGCTAGCGGAAAGCTGTACCGGTGGTTTAGTAGCGGCGACGTTTACCAGTATTCCCGGAGTTTCGGATGTCTTTTGTGGATCCATGGTCGTTTATCGCAACGACACAAAGAACAGATGGTTAGGTCTCGATGAGCAAATGTTAGCCGATGAAAAAATCGGGCCTGTAAGCCCCCAGGCCAGCGAGGAGCTTGCTCGAAAGGTTCTTTTGCTTACCCCAGAGGCCAACTTTGCCCTGAGCATCACTGGGCATTTGGGACCAAATGCACCGGTGGAACTAAACCGCAAAGTGTTTTTGGCAGGCCTTCGTCGCGAGCCGGAATCACAGAACTCAGAATCACAAAACAATCGGGGATTGGGGAACAAATCAGGTCGAAACCCATGGCTCGATACCCGGGAATGCAACTTGGAATCAGCTAGGTTTTTCCGGGCCGACCTGAGTGAAAACCGACGATTCCTGCAATCTTTAGCCCTTTGGGAGGCCCTGTGTTTCGGGGAAGACACGCTCAAAAGCCTTAAAATCCTTGAATTTCCCACGAAAAACAAATCTTTTGAAAAAAACGGCGATGAATGATTTGACTTATTGACGACAGTATGTCGTTTCCGCTATCTTTGCACGCCTAAAGCGGGAGAGTCCCCGCGTACGTCCAAGAAACAACTGTGTTGGGTAAAAGTTTATTTTCAGGATTTTTGGGAGGAGCTTTCGAATGAAGCTATTTAAAATTTTGGCAATCGCCGCCTTGGCGATGGTAAGCAGTGCCAGTGCACAAGCAGGTGTGGTTCTGTCGAACCGTGCGGCAGGTGTCTCAACCGGCGGCATCGACGACAACACGGGAACCAAGAGGAATGCCGTAGGTTTTACCACCGCAAATTCGTTCACTGTAGACTATGTTGCTGCAGCCATATTCGGGATCGCCTTCCCGAGTGTGGTTCCTATGAAACTGGGTATTTACAACAATGATGGTGGCGTGCCAGGAACAACCTTAATCACCGAATCCGCGGAAACAAATGTTGGGGGAGGTTCTCCCCCACCGTTTACAACTTTTAATTTCACTGACAATTCGACTCGTACGCTTGCGGCGGGAACTTATTGGGTTGTGATTACTCAAACAGCTACAGATGCGGCTTGGTATAGAGCTGTTGACAGCACGAATCCTACCGACCCCAACACTCCACCGAGCGGTGTGACCTACGTGTCATCCCTCTATAAAGAAGGAGTTACATGGAATTCCACCGGGACCAGGACATTTGAATTGGCAGGAACTGTTAATAATAACACAGTTCCAGAACCAGCATTGACCTCTCTTCTTTGCCTCGGTGGTGTTGCTTTGATCCGCCGCCGCTTGAAGAAGTAAGGCCTAAGCTGTTCGATTTGAACGCAAATGATCTATCGAAAAACCCTGGCACAATTGCCAGGGTTTTTTATTGGATGAATGAGGAGTGTCCGATCAGACAGATCAGACAGATCAGACAGATCAGACAGATCAGACAGATCAGACAGATCAGACAGATCAGACGGATCGGACAGATCGGACAGATCAGACAGATCAGACAGATCAGACAGATCAGACAGATCAGACGGATCAGACGGATCAGACAGATCAGACAGATCCGACAGATCTAGCTAAGAACCTTGCCTTGCAGGCAAGGTCACCAAGAACGTCGCTCCAGACTGATTGATCCGCTCCGAGACAGTGATCGACCCCTTGAGTCTCTCTACAATCGAACGCACTAGAAACAGCCCTAAACCCACCCCCGGCTTGCGCCGCTCGAGTTCATCTCCAGCCCGATAAAATCTCGAAAACACCTTCCGACGCAGATGCCGTGGGATCCCCGGTCCATTGTCTGAAATAGAAATCAAAGCCGACTGATTCTGATAGGTAATCCGAACCTCGACCTGCGGCTCAGCCGAGGAATACTTGATCGCATTGTCAAGCAAATTCCCCAAGAGCACATCGATGTCAATTCTGTGAGCCAGAACCTGGCAGTCTTCGATAGAGACTTGAAACACCTCACTTTTGAGCCCATGTTGTTTTGCCAGGCGAACAACACACTCGTCGGTAACAGGTCGGAGTGAAACCCATTCTTTGGAGGATGGGTCTTGCTGATCACGCTGCAACCTTGCGACATCAAGCAATTGGTTAATCAGCCTATCCAAACGATCGACATCCTCCATCATCGTCCCATAGAACTGCTGCCTTTGTGGGCCTTCGACATCGCGTCGATTGAGCGTTTGGAGATAGAGTTTCAGCGAAGCGATGGGCGTTTTGAGTTCATGCGTTACCGCATCGATAAAATTGCTCTGGCGACGATTTAGATTCACGTTTTGTATGATCCAGATCAGGTAGAGAATCACCCCAGCTAGCAAAAAAGCGAAAAAGATCGCACCGACGCTCAGCAAGACCCAGTAGACTGCAGAGCGATTCTTTGTCCCAGCATCCCATGCGCTCGAAATGTTGAGCAAGACCCAGCCGATGGTCAGTCCCACCAACATGACGATCATCAGAATGGCGACAAGGATCGGCCACTTGAGGCTTTTTCGTTCGAACAAGGCGTTTTGCCCCCCAATTGGTTGGTTCAGAATCCATGGGTTCTCTAGGAAAGATCCCTTTGGAGATTGACTGAGGATCTATTATATTACGAACCTTCAGAAGGAAGTGACCAAGAAGGAATCTTACCGTGAGACATCAAGTCGAGCACATCCAGTTCCCCAAAAAAACTTGGCAGGCCGTCACCGAGCATGCCCTTCGCGAACTTTCGTTCCGAGAATCCGAGGAATCTGCCTCACGTATCGAGAACCTTCGTCCCTACCACTTCGAGGAAGAAACCGAAAGCAAGTACGGTCGACAGATCTGGTGTTTTGAATCGATGACTTGCCAAAGTCCCAGCGATCGTCGTATCGAGTGCGGTGTTTTGGAATTTTCAATCGAATACGGATTGCTTGAACTGGTCGATTGCCACTGGTTTTCCAGTGGCTCTCAGCGAGATCAATGGATCGGTCAACGACTCGATCCACCCGCAGAAGTCGCATCGTGCTGCATGATGACCAAGGTCTGGGTTTATCTTGCTATTTTGGGAGTCATGTTTCTTGCCATCGGATGGACGATCTCGCTTCTTCGTTTTCTGAATGTCGCGATCTAACCCAATGCATTCAATCGAGCTTCGGGGGGCAATCGAGCTTCGGGGGGCAATCGAGCTTCGGGGGGCAAGCGAGCACAACCTCAAGCATCTGGATATCGACATCCCGCTTCACCAGTTGACGGTCATCTGCGGAGTCAGCGGAAGTGGGAAAACCTCGCTCGCTTTGGATACCTTGTATGCCGAAGGCCAACGTCGTTACATCGAAAGCTTTTCGGCCTATGCCCGGCAGTTTCTTGCTCGTCTGGACAAACCAAAATTTGATCGGCTCGATCACTTACCACCGACGCTTGCCATCACCCGTTCGGATCGATCTAGAAACAATCGTAGCACGGTTGGTACGGCCAGTGATCTCTTAGAGCCGCTGCGCGTGGTCTTCTCGCTGATCTCCAAACCCACTTGCATCGCTTGCGATTGCCCGATCGAGTCCTACACGACCGATCGTGTGGCTCGTTTTATCGAGCGATTGCCGAGTTGCCGAGCCATGCTCGTATTCCCGATCGCATGGACTAGCAAGTCCCAGTTGTCCGAGTTGCTCTTTGAGCTACAAGCCACGGGTTGGATTCGGTTGATCGTCCAAGGGGTCACCGTCGAGCTCTCGGCGGATAAGAAAAAGCTCGCGAGTGTGTTTCCAAAATCAGGCCAAGCCTATGTGGTGATGGATCGATTCCGTATTTCGTCATCGATCGATAGTGCATTGCGTCAATCGATCGAGCAAGCATTCGAGCGGAGTCCAGAGCAGATTGCAGTGCTCGTCGAATGCGATCCTCAAGAGGATTTGCAACCAGAGTGTTTTCTGGTCGACGGCAAAGCATTTCGCGTTCATCGGTTTTCATCGGAGCTTCGTTGCTCGAAGTGTGGTTTGCAGGTTCCGACGGCAGAGCCGAGGCTTTTTAGTTTCAACAGTCCCATAGGAGCTTGTCCGGATTGCACTGGTTTTGGGGAAACATCGACGCTCGATATGGACAAGATCCTGCCGGATCGATCCCTGAGTCTTCGTCAAGGAGCCATTGCGCCCTGGCGAACACCGGCCTACAGCCATGAACTCGATGAGCTCATCGACCTTGCTTCGGAATTCGATCTCCCTTTGGATCTCCCTGTAGAGAAGCTTAAAAAGAAGGATTGGGAGCTCATTGAGCAAGGATCTAGCAAACATCGGTTTGGTGGATTGCAGGGTTTCTTTGCTTGGCTCGAACGCAAAAAGTACAAGATGCATGTACGGGTCTTTTTGACCCGTTGGAAGTCGTATCGCAAATGCACAGCTTGCAAGGGCCAAAGACTCTCGAATGCTGCTTTGGCTTATCGGCACCACGCATCTACATTTTACGACTGGACCGAGGAATCGATCGATCGGCTTGTCGATCGAATGCTTCTTATTGAGCGAGAGCTTGTTGAATTTCCAAGCGACTCTCAGGAGGGAATCTCCCGAGGCATTGCCGAGGTTCTTTCCCGATTGCGATATCTCCAGGAAGTGGGGCTTGGATATGTCACCCTATCTCGCACGATGCATACCCTCAGTGGAGGCGAAGCACAGAGAGTCCATTTGACCAACCTGCTCGGATCGGATTTGGTGGACATGCTTTATGTGCTCGACGAACCAACGGTAGGTTTGCATCCGAGCGACACTCAGAGGGTAGCCCAATCGGTAAGACGGTTGGTTGATCGTGGTAACACCGTAGTTCTGATCGAGCATGAACCTTATTTGCTACATCAAGCAGATCAGGTCATCGAGATCGGGCCGGGTGCCGGATCCCGTGGGGGAGAGGTTTGCTTCCAGGGTACCCCCAAAGAGCTCAAGCGTTCTGGTTGTCTGACGGCCAAGTATTTGAATGCAAAGGTTCTGTCGCGAACGAAGCGTCCGCTTGAACACGGTTGGCTGACCCTCTTTGGAGCCACAGGGAGAAATCTCAGGAATATCGATTTGCGCATTCCATTGAAGTGCTTTGTGAGCGTGGTAGGGGTCAGCGGTTCTGGAAAAAGCTCCTTGATTCTGGATACGCTTGTGCCTGCGGTGCTCAAGAGAACTGGTGAAGAATCCGTTGGTGGTTTGGCATGTAAGGATCTTGAGGGTTCAGAAGCTTTCAAGCGGGTCATTGCGATCGATCAAACGCCCATCGCCAAATCGATTCGATCTTGTCCTGCGACCTTTTTGAAAGTTTTGGACGAGATCCGAAGTCTCTTCGGCTCGACACCGATGGCCAAGGCCTCGGGGA
>Ga0315904_10011501_pt1 | contig 11288 bp, 6 predicted proteins | sample LakEriMetagenome_6_FD_203529 | JGI IMG/M metagenome (GOLD analysis project Ga0315904, IMG submission 203529) | Freshwater fungal communities from buoy surface, Lake Erie, Ohio, United States - Buoy 12 MA120 | ecosystem: Environmental > Aquatic > Freshwater > Lake | place: USA: Lake Erie, Ohio... | reverse complement strand
TGCGCGTGTAATCCAAGTACCCTCAGGCAATGCTCCTATTATTTCAGAATGTGCATGCTGCTCAATCATACGAATCAACTGCTTTCTGTATTGTTTAGGCATCCAATCCTGGGGCTCGATTTTGTCACCAGCTGCAATTCTGGCTTCAAAAGCAGCCAACTTTACCGGATCCTCATCAGCAGTCAGACTGTTTATCGCTGGCTTGTTGGGATCATTTTCGATGTAAGCATTTCCGTACATGGTATGTTGTTTTATTTTTTTAATCCTGTTAGTATAAACTCCGTTAGTTTTTCCGCTATTTGTTGCGGATCCATTTCGCCCTCTGGATTGTACCATTCTACTACCCAGTTTAATGAAGATAGAATTGTAAGTACAGCAAATTTATTATTCACTTCGTTAAACAATCCCTCATCTTCTCCTGTCACCAAGATTTTGCGAAACTCATTTTCATATTCATCACGAAGAAAAATGAATTCTTTGCGCGGCTCGTCCGCCAAATTTCGCCACTCATGAATAAACACAAAACTTGCATTTAGGTTTTCAGTGATGATGCGAATGTGATTGCGCACTGCCATCGCCAATCTCTCAGATGCATTAAAGTAAATGTCATTTACCTCGTGTATCCCTATAAGAAATTTCTCCGCCATTTCAAAGCAGGTGCTGCGCAGAATTTCGTCTTTGCTGCTAATGTGGTTATACAAACTTGCCGCCTCTATTTGAAGGGCCGATGCAATATCACGCATGCTCGTTCCTTGATAGCCCTGCGAACGCATCATCTTCTGCGCTGTAGCTATGATTTGTTCGCGACGTGTCAGTTCTGTCATGGAGTTTAATTAGGCTAACGAACGTTAGTTTATACTGCAAACATAAGCGGTGGTATTGATATTAACAAGTAGAATTTAGAATCTGATGCTGTGTAGAAAACACAAAAGGCCGGGATTTCCCGACCTTTTTGATTGATGTTTTTGAATTTCAATGATTTGCTTATTCCACAGTGATGGTCCAAGGCATGCGCATTTGCACGCCTCTCCATTCCTCCATTTTACGAACCTGTTTCCAGGTGCTATATACGTCGCCCATTTCCGCTTGCAATACCTGCTGCGCCACTTCACCCGCTGCATTGTCGCCAAATAACATTTCAAATGGGGTTTTAAGTGTAGGTAAAGAAACCACTCTGTATTCCTTGAGTTTTGCCTTCCAAGCCGCACTCTGAATGGCGCGCTGTATGCCTCCGTATTGGTCTACAAGCTTTAATTGCTTGGCCTGCATCGCTGTGTATACATGTCCTTCTGCTAAGCCAGCCACAGTGGCGGTATCAAGTTTTCTGCCTTTGGCCACAATTTGAATGAAATCACCATATATATCCTGCACCATTTCTTGGAAATACATGCGCATTCCGTCAGATAAAGGTTGGTCGGGTCTCCAACCGTTGGCAAACTCACCCGTAGGCACGGTTTCGTAGGCCAAGCCCATTTTTTCTTTGTATAATTTTGAAGTATTCGGGATAAGTGCAAATACACCGATAGAACCTGTTACCGTATTGGGATAGGCGAAAATACTATCACCTCCGCAAGCGATATAATATCCGCCGCTGGCCGCTACATCTCCAAAGGAAATGATTACAGGTTTTACCTTCTTACAGAGTTCCACTTCGCGCGCTATGATGTCGGAAGCATTGCTGCTTCCGCCCGGACTGTTTACTCTCAATACCACTGCTTTAATGCTCTTGTCCAAGCGCGCTTTACGAATGCTAGCTGCTATGGTTTCACTTCCAATGCCATCGCCACTCTCATTTTTACCCATATTGATTTCGCCTGTAGCATAGATTACTGCAATTTTATCTTTGCTATAAGCCTCATTGTCTTCGCTTTTGGTGTAAGCTGCAAATCCCATAGGTTTGAACTTTTCATCCTCTTTTAGGCCAATTTTCTTGCGAATTTCACTTTCTACCTCATCTTCATACTTTAATCCGTCAACCAGTTTGTATTCCAAACTTGTCTTTGCATTTCTTGCCAAAAACTTATGCGCTACATCTGCCAATTGCGCCGAATCCAGTTTGCGGCTTTGTGCAATGGTCTTGATGTGGTAGCCAAAAAGTTGGGTTATATAGGCTTTGATTTGCTCCTTATTTGGCTCACTCAAGCTGGTTTGAATAAAGGGTTCCACAGCACCTTTGTATTTGCCGGCTTTGAATACTTCAAATTCTACCCCGAGTTTGTCCAACATTCCTTTGTAGAATGCAACCCTGCCTGCAAATCCATTGAACTCAATAAAGCCTTTTGGGTTGAGATAAATCTTGTCACAAGCACTGGCAATAAAATAGCCTCCGTCTGTCATAACCTCGGCGTAGGCATATACGAATTTGCCCGATTTGCGGAACTCAAGTATTTTAGTCCTAATCTCATCTGCTGTGGCCAATCCACCAGCATATAGGTCTGTACGCAAGAGAATCCCTTTGATTTTTGGGTCGTTCTTTGCACGGTCCAGTCCACGAATAATCTTGTCAAGCCCTACCGCAGGAGCCACGCCACTGCCCGAAGGATCGCCAAATGCTTCAAAAGGATTGTCGGCCAATCGTTCTGGTACATCCCCGCTGAGCTTTAATTCTAGTACGGTGTTATCTGCAACCTTTACTTCACCTGAACCCGAGCTCACAATGCCTGCAATGAGGATGCCGAAAAACAGAATTACCACGAAGATGCCCAACAAGAAGCCAAGCATACTGGCAAATACAGATTTTAAAAAACTTTTCATTTGAATTGACCTGCAATTAATAGCCTGCAATGATAAGCAGCGAATTGCTTTCGTTCAAGTCTATTGCTGAAACGATAAACTGAAACTACATCTCTTGATTCTTCCCGTTTGTCGTCTGTCAAGTCACCAAGCCATCCCTTTCCTGCGTTTTTCCAATCCCTTGTTAGTAAAACCACAAAAAAAATACTGAAATTCGCGTCCCTGAAACCGTACCTTTTCAGTATTTTGATTCCTTTTTTGAGGGATTGGCATACTTTTAGTGTTCTTAAAAATATACACTTTGAAGCTCTAAGTGTATACTAAAGAAAACGAAAAAGATGTTCAAAATTACAGACAAAAGGAGAGATTATGAGAAACAAACTTACACACTTAGCGGCTGTAACCCTTGCGGTATGCAGCTTTAACGCCGCCAATGCACAACAAGCCGTAGGCTTGTACGCCGGCAATCACAAAACTACGTATTCTGCATTTCAGAATCCAGCAAATGTGTTTCCTGACAAGAATCGGGTGTATGTGAACTTCTGGGGAGCCAACTTGGGTTTCACCAGCAACTTCCTCAATTACAATGCTCCCTTTGGACTGGTGAGAATGCTTAACGGAGAATATCCCGATGCATACAAACAAGGTGGACATCTTGCTTTCAATCAAGATTGGGTGACTTGGAATAAAACCAACAGCGCAAAGCTATATTACCTCAATGAAGTATATGGTCCTAGTGTCAATTTTAGAGCTGGTAACCGTGTAGCACTCGGATTTGGTTTGCGCGGTATCAGCGGTGTAAGCCTTGCAGGTCTTTCTGCTGAAACCAGCCGCTTGCTGCGCTATGGCTTAGATACCAATGGATTGGCCTTTCAAGGTCCAGACGGACTTCAGAAAAATACAAGCTATACCAATGGTGCATTTAGCATGTCTACCCAAAAATACCAAGAATGGTACTTTTCGCTGGGTGGGGTTACCCGCGATAGGGGGCCACACTTTGTGAAATGGGGTGGTAATGCCAAATTGCTCCTAGGAACGGGTGCTGCAGGGTTGCACGGTGATGGATTTACCTATGCGGTGAATGACAATAACCAATTGCAGTTGAGCAATGTAAATGCACAATACTACCATACCGACGAACTCACAGCGGGCACTACCTTGCAATATCCATTGGGCTTGAAATTTGATTTTCTCAATGGAGTTGGTGCGGGTTTTGACTTGGGTTTTATGTATGAGTACCGCCCAAATAAAGACCGCAAAACCGTGAGAGATTGGTGGACTTGTGCCGATGAGAAAAACAATGATTATGATTGGAAATTCGGCGCCAGCCTTACCGATGTTGGATTTATTGCCTATAACGGCGACAGCCGTAAGCTAGACTATACAGGCACTAAGAACTGGAATATCAATAAGAATGTTATAAACCAGCACACTTTCTTGCAGGGCTCTGACGATCGTTTTGCCAAAGTAGATCAAGGATTCTTTGACGATACCGCAATAAAAGCAGATATCAATGACCGATTCACCGTGACTACTCCAATGGCATTGAATGCACAGTTGGACTTGAAACTGGCGAACAAACTCTACTTAGGTTTCAATTGGACCCAAAACTTGAAGGCTGCGGGCAGCGCAGGATTAAGAAAGACATCTTATGTAACTGCTGTGCCACGCTGGGAAACTGAACATGCTGAAATTGGAGTGCCCATTACCTTAACCCGTGATTATAGTGCATTGAATGTAGGATTGTATGGAAGATTAGGTCCTGTAATCTTGGGTACTGATAATCTGGCCGGCCTAGCTTCTTTTGTAGGCAACAAAAAATACAATGCAGCAAATCTTTACTTCGCTGTGCGCATGCAAATTCAAGCCTGCGACTGGCGTGTGTATCATCATGAAACCTATACAGATACCGTGGTTAAAGATTCTGTGCATACCAGCGATACGCTTACTTTCTGGGAAAAAGACACCGTATATATCGAGAAGATTGTAAAAGATACCGTCCGTATCCAGAAAACCGATACCGTGCGTGTTATAGAATACCGCAAGTTGGAAAATGGCGGTGGCACTGGAAGCGGCTCTGGAACAACTGCAGAAGAACTTCGTAAGAAGGAAGATGCTTTGAAGAAAAAAGAAGAGGATTTGCGTAAGCGCGAAGCCATTCTTACCGAGAAAGAAACGAATGAAATGGGCAAAGGCACTGACTGCGACAAGCGTATTGCGGATCTTGAAGAACAGCTTCGCAGAGAACGTGAGTTGTATACCAAACTAAATACCCAGTACCAAGACTGCCGAGATGAGAGGGAACGAATCAATATTAGAATCGTGAGCTTGGAAAGAGAATTGGATTTGCTCCGCGGTGAGAATACTACCCTGAAAACACAGAATACGGACTTGCAAAACGAGATTATTCGCTTGAAAGGTGAAATTACCCGCCTTAAAGCCAATAACAAGCCATGCGGTGCTCAAGTGAAAACACTGGATAGCCTGTTGATTATTGAGCAAGGCCGCAATGAGGAATTGCGCAAGGAGAATAGCCGTCAAAAAGCAGAAGTTCAAGGTAAGACCACCGAGAATGAAGATCTGAAAAAGAAAATTGCGGCCCTTGAAGAAGAGATTCGCAAACTCAAGGCTGCTGCTGGTACCAACGCAGAAAAAGATGCAAAAATACTAGACCTAGAAAAACAGCTGAGTGATGCAAAAGCCAAAGTAACGGGTCTTGAAAAACAGCTGGAAGATCTGCGCAAGGAATACCAATTTGAAATCCAGAAAAACAAGGACCTAGAAGAAAGGTTGAAAAATTGCGGTAGCAGTGAAGAAAGTGCGAAACTCAAGGCTGAACTTGATGCACAGAAGAAGAAGTGCGATGAGCTGGATGCCAAGATTAAAGCCTTGGAGGCAGAGAATACCAATTTGAAGTCTGAAAACAGCAGCCTGAAAGCCAAAGTTACTGCGCTGGAAAAAGATGTAACAGAATTGACGGGTACCGTGAGCACGCTAAATAAGAAGATTGCCGATTTGGAAGAGCAGCTTAAGAATTGCGGCGATGCAGCTGAAATTGCAAAACTGAAAGCTGAAATCGATGCCTTGAAGAAGAGCAATAGCGAAAAAGATGCGCAGATTTCAGCCTTGAAGAATGACAAGAGCAAATTGGAATCTGATTTGAGCACCGCAAAAGCGAAAATCACCGACCTGGAAAATCAACTGAAAGAATGCCAAGGCAAAGACTGTGGTGAATTGGAAGAAGAATTGGCGCAGTATAAGCTGAAGTATGACAATGCAAAAGCACAATACGACGCGGTATATGCGGAATACAATGCCCTCTTGGCAGATTACAATAAACTGAAGAGCCAGTTGGCGGATTGCGAGCAGAAATTGAAAAACTGCAGCAGCAACAGCGATGATATCAGCAAACTTGAAGCAGAGATTGCAAAAATGAAAGCCACCATCATTGAGCTTAACGGTCAGGTAGAAAGTAAGCAAAAGTCTCTTGACGAGCTTCAAGAAGCCTATGATAAGAGCCAAACTGAAAAAGCCACTTTGCAGAAAGAGGTAAATAGCCTGCAAGGCCAAGTGAAAAGCCTCAACGCGCGCATTGCCACGCTAGAAGAAGAGCTGAAACTGTGCAAAGAAGCGGGGAATGGTGGAGGAGGTTCTGGAGGGAATTAATCCCCCGATTTCAAGCTTTATTTGCTGAAACGAGTACAAAAAAAGGGCTGCACTTGCAGCCCTTTTTTATTGATATACTATTTCAACAATTCTTGTTCGTTTCAGTGGGTTATTTGTTTTGCGCGATTTAAATGCGCTATGACCTGCCTTTGTAATGGCCGACAATACCCAACTTCTTATTTACTGGGTAATTTTTGAGATTCATACTTGCGCATGAATGCCCGCAATTCTTCGAGACTTTTTATTTCTGTTGCCTGAGTGCGAATCACAATTTGTTTTTGTGTACCGTATTTAACCACACGGTCAAAACTATTGGCATCGTATACCGCAAACTTCTGGGTGTTTTTCAGTGGAATCATCAAATAACACCGGTCTTTGCTTGTGAATTCAAGATGAATGCTACCTACACTGTCTGGAATTAATTTGCGTACGCGATTTTCACCGGCAAAAACTTGGTATACAATAGGCTGGAAGGCGTCTTTATGATAGCTTTTAACACGCACATCGCGCTGTTGTATTTTCTTTTCACTTTGGTTCCAACCATTGGCGTAATGACCGAATTCTCGAATCTCATAAGTGCGCAGTCCGTTTTCCATTGATTCTTTGCCTAAGCCATCTTGATTTCCAAATTCTGGATGCGCATAAACATCATAGGTATGCATGTCTTTGCCTGTAAATATAGAAACCATGAATTGCCAAAAATTCAATCTTGAGGGAATACTATCGATTACAACATCACTTGTGGCGTCTTCCTGGATTTTGTTATTGCCCATGCCTGCCTCAGCCAATATTTGCCACTGCGAACCTGCATTTTTCTTATAGCCTTGATTGTTCTTGGCTTTCTGATTGGGTAAAAAACTGAGGTAAAGCGGCGCTTCTTCGTTAATTATAATGGAAGAACCTACAACCTGCAATTCAAATGCTCCATTATTTACCGGCATTGTTGCGCCCGATTCTTCAATTAAGGTTTGGCTTACAATCATGGCTGCAACATCGCGAATATCGCGATAGAGCAGTTTTATCTTGCCCGTTGCTGTGTTTCCTTGCCTATCTGTAAATGAAGATTTCTGCACCCAGAGAAATCCGAAATTCCGCAAGGTATATCGTGCGGGCAGTTGCGCCATATCAATGGTTATTGTATCAAATGGGCATTCAATGTTCCATGAGGGAGCCTTGTGTCGCTTTTCGATGCTTTGCAGGGGCAGAGGGGCATCAAACTCTTGTGCCAATGGTGGTTCGGTGAATTCAAATCCGAACAGGCTATCGGTTGGTGTTTCATAATCAGCATACTGCTCCATTTCTTGCCCGTACATAACTGCGCCGGCGTTCTTAAATGGATTGCCGCTTATTTCAGAGGCAGTTATACTGTCGTCGTCACTTTGATTGGGTGTTTGAACTGTGGTTTGAGCCGCTGGGCTGACAAACTTTTGCTCAATAGCATGCTGACCAACATAAACCCAAGTTGCGATTCCGGCAACCACAGCGGTTGCAGCTCCACCGAGCACACTGAGCTTGCTATACCAAGGAATATGTCCCTTTACTTTTATAAGCATTGTATTGAAATCAGCTGCCGGCGGTATCTGCGGCGCTGCTTCATCTATGCTGAATTTGTACTTTCTGTTTTTCATGCGTGTCCCTCCCTCTGAAAGGCCTCCTTAAGTCTGCCTAAAATGCGGTGCAGCCGAACCCTGGCATTGCTTTCATTTGTGTCCATGTATCCTGCAATTTCCGTGAAGCTTCTTTTTTCAAAATACCGCATTACGATGATTTCTACATCTTCAATTTTTAGGTGTTCTAGTGCTCTCAAGAGATGCTTAATATTGTCTTCATCGGCTAATTTCGATTCAAATTCAACCGCGATTTCTTGTATGCCTTCGGTTTGTACCCAAATTTTGCGTTCCTTCTTCTGCTGTCTGTAGTAATTGCCAAGTTCACTCGCTGCGATGCGGTACAACCAACTGCCGAAAGGGAAACCTTGGATTTTGAATTTCCCAATGGAAACCATGGCCTTCTCGAAGGTAATGGCCGTGATGTCGGCGACGGTGTTTTTATCATCACAGCGACGGTAGATATACTCATAAATAGGTTTGTAATACCGCTGATAGAGTGGTTCAAAATGACGCAAGTCTTTTTGTGCAGCAAGAATCCACTGGGTCTCCTCCTCAAGCAGCACGGTGCGACTTTCGGTATGTGAATTCATTGACTCCATATGGGTGATACTGATGCCCATTTAACAGATATAACGTGTAAACGCAGAAACGTTACACATTATTTCATCTTTTAAAATGAAGCGTGCAAGCGAAGGTTCAAGCGCCTCCCAGTTAGGTATTCTGGAATGCCGTACACGCGGTTGTTTAGATCATTCACCCATGAGTAGGCAATTACATTGTTTATGCCCAATAAATTGAATACTTCCAAACTGATCCATGCCTCTTTTATAGCCTTGAAGTGTTTTCCTTTATAACCTCTTGGTCCTATAGATCCCTTTAAAATTTTACTCATACCAAGGTCAAGACGTCTGTAAGGTGGAATGGTGCCCGGCTTTTCTGAATATCGTGCATTTCCGCCTAGGTAATAAGGCAGTGCTGATCCTATAAGTAAATTGATATTTACCCTAAAAGTAGGATTGCTAGGCAATTCATCTTGGAAAACCGCTGCAAAGTTCATTCTGCGGTCTGTAGGCCTGCGCAACCAATCTGTAGTGCGCAACTCGCCATTGGCATCTGTATACGTGATTCTCTCTTTGGATTGCAAAAAGGAGAGGGTAAACCAGCTTTCAAGTCCCTTTACAAATTCTCCATTTACCCTATTGTCAATTCCCGCAACATAGCCTTCACTGTTGTTATTGGCATAGTAACGGATGCGAATATTGTCATACAAATAAGGATTCAAGGCAGCCATGGTCTTGTAATAGCCCTCTGTGCTTAACTTAAACCGACGGTCCCACATGTTGAAGAATCTATCCATGCCCGCCACAAAATGCCAACTTCTTTGCGCTTTGAGCTGGGTGTTAAGTGTGCCATCAAATCCGCGCAACTCCCTGTAAAAACCGGGTTGATAATAAGCACCTACCGCTACCTTGATGATGACATCGTTCTTTTTTAAGCTATCAGGCAATCGCTTATTTACCGCTTTGTTCGGCTCATAGCTGAAATTGGCCCTGGGGGTAATAAATAATTCCTGATTCACTTCCCACCAAGAAGCACGCACGCCTGCGCCCAACCACATGTTGTTTGCCTTATTCAAGCGATATCTCTCCTGTATATAGGCCTGTCCGCGCCAGCTGCTCAATTGATTGCGGGCGTTCACCACGTCGGCAAGCACTATCGTGTCTGAAGCAAAACCAAACTGCGGTACATTGTAATAATCGGAATCTTCATAACGCCACTCTTTATACTTGTCCTGCACCATCTCATGGCTGGCGCGCACCCCATACTTTATTTGATACTTGTCGCCCGTCTTGCCAAAAACACCTGAATGCCCAAATTGGAAAACCTTGGTCTGTAAGCTGTTTCTACCATGGTCCAAATAGTATCCAAATCCTAGCGTTTTTAAAGGTTCTCCCAAGGTAGATGATCCAACGTCTCTGTCCAATAAACTTAGATAGTAGGCACCTTCCACGTCAAAATTCTCACTTTCATTGCTCCCTGTTACTCCTGCAAACCATTTGTATTCTTTTCGAGAATTTGCTTGAAATTTCACCGTCAGAGCTCCCATACCATAATCGTATTGCATGTTTTCAGCTCCCGCCATGAATACGTCCAATTGATATGCCTCTTGTATGGTCCCAAATTCTGTTTTACGACTTTCGGGATACAAGGTATACCGATTGGCCGCCATATTGCCTAGAAACTCTGCAGTCCATCTGGGGCGAATTTGATAGGAGATGAGGGTTTGTACATCCGCAAAATTCATGGAATAACTGCCTTTTAAATCCAAACTGCGTGTAAGAAGGCTATTGCTATAATAACGCACGCCACCAATCCATTTTAATCTTTTAGAACTGCCCTCTACAGAAATCGAATTCAGCATAACCCCAAGATTCACTCGGGCCCCAAAACTGTCAGGCTTTACATAGGTTACATCCAATACTGAACTCATTTTATCGCCAAACTGCGCTTCAAAGCCACCGGCACTAAATCTCAATGATTTTACCAGGTCAGGATTAATGAAAGACAAGCCTTCCTGCTGTCCGCTGTGAATGAGCTGGGGTCGATAAATTTCAATGTCATTCACATAAATGAGGTTTTCATCAAAGTTCCCGCCTCGCACATTGTATTGAGAGGACAATTCGTTGCCGCTGCTCACGCCTCCTAGGGTTTTAATGATGCTTTCAACGCCGCCTCCAATGCTCGGGTTTAATTGTAGGTCTCTGGGCCTTATTTCATCAAAAAAGGGAGGAGTAACGGTTCCTGTTTCAATGCGAACTGCGGGCAATACATCCATGCCACTGCCTTCAACTATGGTATCGCTAATTGCATTTTTAGCATTATTGGGAATGCGGTACCCAAATATTTTTTTGTCTTTTATATAACCTACAAAACTGTAAACATCAGCTGCCACATAATCAAATGAAAATCTACCTAAACTATCAGTTACCGCAAGGTTGTCGCCAAAACCCGCATGCACTTCTACGTAGGGAATGGGCTTGCCTGCTCGGTTAATAACGGTACCCCTAAATAGGGTTTGGGCCTCTAAGAAACATGGAATTGCAAACGCAATGAGTAAGAGGCCTCTGTTTTTCACAATGACTTAACGTAAGTGCTGCAGATTTGTTGTCTTAGGAAACTACTTTTTTCAATTGCGAAATCATGGCAACTGGATCTGCCGCGGCAAATACCGTATTTCCTGCTACCAACACATCAGCACCGGCCTTCACCAAGGCTGCC
>Ga0315904_10011500_pt1 | contig 11288 bp, 11 predicted proteins | sample LakEriMetagenome_6_FD_203529 | JGI IMG/M metagenome (GOLD analysis project Ga0315904, IMG submission 203529) | Freshwater fungal communities from buoy surface, Lake Erie, Ohio, United States - Buoy 12 MA120 | ecosystem: Environmental > Aquatic > Freshwater > Lake | place: USA: Lake Erie, Ohio... | reverse complement strand
TACTAATAATATAATCCGGACATATGATATTGAAATAACGGTACTTGCTGAGGAAATACAAACAAGCTATAATATTTACGGAGGTTTGATCATGAGAAAATTTGATCTTGCTGCAAAGGCACATGCCTATGCCGATCACTGGAACAATGCCGAGACAGCCCTCGGACGCGCGATTGTACTACCGGAAGGCACTACCCAGAGCGGCTTTACCGACAGCTCCCTTGCAGCAAAAGCGGCGCAAGACACCGTTATTGCACGCACCAACGACATGGAGAGCGCCATGCAGACCCGCGACAGCACATTAGGACCGCTTCAGAGCAGCGCCTCGCTCTTTACCGCCTACGTTCGGGCCAGCACGCCTGGCAGTACGTTTGTGAAAATGCTCCCCAAGATCCCCGCCACCACCGCCGCTGCTGTCAAGTGGGGCAAAGTCCTCCAAGACCTCGACGGGATCTGGACGCGCCTCGATGCCGCAAACCCCGCTGACTACCCGGCACTCAACCTGCCCACCACGCTCTCCAACGGTACCACCCGCGCACAGTTCTCCCCGGATGTGGCGCAGTTTGGCACCGCCTTAAACGACCTACAGGAAGCCATCAACGACATCAAAGAAGCGCAGGGCGACCTTCGCAACCTCGGGAAGAGTATCAACGCCGATATTAGCGCCTACCGCAAGCTCATCCGTAGCCTCTTCCCCGCCGGGCACCCCATCCGCACCAGCCTACCGTAGAAAAAACTCCCCTCCTCCCAGGATTGGGAGGAGGGGCAGGGGGAGGAGGGATGGGTTCGGTCACAGGGAGAAAGGCAAAATCCTAGCCACGACCATGCCTTCGTCTTTGCCCGTGCTGGCGATCAGCGTCCCATCCGGGGCGACAATGCGGCTGTGGCCATAGTCCCAGGTCTGGCCGACCGTGCCGCCTTGGTTGGCGATCACATGCCAGCAGCCCGACTCAATTGCGTTTTGGGAGGCGTATTCTTCAAAGAGCCAGCCATGGTCGCCCGTCCACGCCGAGACGGTCGCGATAATTTGTGCGCCTGCCTCGGCGAGGCGCTTGCCGTAGCCGTGGGACATCTCCACACAGATCATCAGGCCGACCTTGCCAAACGGGCTGTCCACCACGAGCCCTGCCTGCTCGCCGTAGCTCCAGAAACAGTGCTCGTTGCCGCCGGTTTCTTCGTCCCAGAGCCGGTGCTTTCGGTAGCGGCCTAGCACGCCCTCAGGGCCAAGAAAGACGCTGGCATTGTAGAGCTTGCCGGTTTCTTCCCCTTGGCCCCGCTCCGTCATCCCGAAGATGAGGTGCAGCCCTAGGTCTTTGGCGTGTGCTTGGAGCCAGTCGGTGCTCGGGCCGGGGATAGGCTCCGCCGTTCGGGCGACATAGGCTTTCTCGTCGTCGGTGGGGACGTGCGAGAGATAGCCCCAGCCGGGGTTCTGCTGGAGCGCCGCTTCAGGAAAGAGCACCAGCTCTGCGCCTTGGGCCTTGGCGGCGCGGAGATAGCGCAAGAAAGTCTGCCGGTTGGCCTCGACATCGCACTCCGCACGCAGACAGACAGTGGCAATAGTAACCTCGCGCATCATTTCCGCTCAGGGTACCACGCATGGTGCACTCTACCGCGCTACAATAGTGCCGTGATGGAATACTTTGAACCCGAGGTTCGTGCGCTAGAGCCTCAAACCCGAGCGGCGGGGCCGAGCAGCGTGGTGTTTTATGGAAGCTCCTCCGTGCGACTCTGGGAGACCCTAGAGCTTGATATCGCGCCGCTCATGGGAAAGAGCGCACGCCCCCCTCTTAACCTTGGCTTTGGAGGCTCGACTCTGGCGGCCTGCGTGCACTACTTTGACCGGCTTCCGGGCAGAGTGATCAAAGAGCACGGGCCGCTCCGCTCGCTGGTGGTCTATGCCGGAGAGAATGACTTAGGTGATGGCAAGTCGGTCGCCGACGTGGTGGACTCGTTTTTCTGGCTCCATGCCATGGTTCGAGATCGGCTGGGTGAGACACCGTTTGCCTTTCTCTCGATCAAGCCCTCTCCCGCACGTCGGCACTTACTCGGAAAGATCCGAGAGGCAAACGCGCGCATTCAGGCACTGATCCCCTCACGGCCACAGAGCCAGTTTATTGATGTGTGCTCCGAGATGGTGGATAGCGCCGGTCAGCCGCTTCCGGAGCTCTGGTGCGACGATGGCATTCACTTAAGCGCAGCGGGCTATGCCCTCTGGACTCGCCTTCTGGCCCGCCACCAGGAGCAGCTCTTTCTATGAAGCGTGAGTACTATACGTGGAACAGTTCGGCGCTGAGCCAGGAGATGGAGCTGCTGGTCTTTGGCCATGCGGGAGTGCGCACCCTGGTCTTTCCCACCCGTGATGGCCGTTTTTTTGACTACGAAGACTGGCGCATGGTCGCGGCACTGGAGCCCAAGATTGAGGCAGGAGAGCTCCAGCTCTACTGCCTGGATAGCATCGACCGCCAGTCCCTCTACGCCGACTGGGCACGCCCCGAGGATCGAATGCAGCGCCACTTAGACTACGAGCGCTATATCTTAGACGAAGTCGTTCCCTTCACCGAGAAACGCAACACAAGCTCTTTACTTGCCGCGCATGGCTGTAGCCTCGGGGCGTTTCATGCGATGAACATTGCCCTCCGCCACCCCACGGTCTTCACGCGCATCGTCGCCTTCTCCGGGCGCTACGACTTAACCGAGTCCGTCGGCTCGTTTCGGGGGCTCTTCGACGGGCACTACGATGAGACGATCTACTTCAACACCCCCACGCACTTTCTGCCCAATCTTGCCGATGAGGCGCTTCTCACGCAGCTCCGTCAGCTCGAGATCATCTTTACCATCGGGCGCGACGATGCGTTTTTCGAGAACAACCTGCGCCTCACCGAGATTCTCACGGCGAAGGCCATCCCACACGATTTTTATGTCTGGGATGGCGAAGCGCACCGCCCCCGCTACTGGCGCCCGATGGCACGGCTCTATCTCTAGTGGCTAGTACTTGGTGATCGTCGGGTCGACATCGTCGGCCCAGGCAAGAATCCCGCCCTTGAGATTCGTGAGATTCGTAAAGCCATTGGCCTGCAAGAACTGCAGGGCATCCGCGCTCCGCTTTCCACTGCGGCACTGAAGCACGATCTCCGCGTCCGGGTCAAGCGCACTCAGGTGCTGCGGAATCGTGTTCAGGGGAATCAGGCGGGCAGTCGGAATCCGGCACAGCTCAAACTCATGGGGCTCACGCACATCAATCAGCAAAAAATCATCGCCACGATCTAGTTTAGCCTTTAGTTCAATCGGGGTTATCTCGTTCATTTCGTTTACACTCTCTCCTGAGGCGCATTGTACCCCGCTGGCGTCCGTGAGAGTGCGGATGCTAGGCGTGTCACCACAGGCAGCGCAGCTTGGGTTTCGTGGCAGTCGTAGCTCACGGAAGCGCAGGGTCAATGCATCCAGTAAGAGAAGCCTACCGACGAGAGACTGGCCGATCCCTAGAATCCGCTTCAGAGTCTCCGTGGCCTGGAGTGTCCCGATCAGCCCGGGGAGCACGCCCAGTACCCCCGCCTCACTGCACGAGGGAACCGTTCCCAGCGCGGGCGGGTTGGGATGCAAGCAGCGGTAGCACGGGCCACTGGGAAGAAAGACACTTACCTCGCCCTCAAACCGATGGATCGCGCCATGAACATGGGCAATCCCCAGGAGAACGCTAGCATCACTGACTAAGTAGCGTGTTGGGAAGTTGTCCGCACCATTGACAACCACATCCGCCCCGGCGAGCAGCTCAAGAGCATTGTGCGCCATCAGCCGTGTGGCCAGTGCCTCCACCGTAATCAGCGGGTTCTGTGCCCGAAGGCGCTGAGCGGCGACTTCCACCTTGGACTTGCCCACCTCTGCATCGGAGTAGAGAATCTGGCGCTGGAGATTGGAGCGATCTACCACATCGTCGTCAATGACCCGTATCGTCCCCACGCCCGCTGCCGCCAGATACTGAAGCGCGGGACAGCCCAGTCCCCCCGCTCCCACCACGACAACCGTCGCGGCCTTGAGGCGTTGCTGTCCCGCCGAACCAATCTCAGGCAAGAGAAGATGGCGAGCATAGCGCTCACGCTCATCGAGGGAGAGTTCATCCATTCACGGTGCGCCTTTCGTATAATCATCGGCGAGTGGGAGCAGGGCCAGGACACCTAGACGTGTGGTCGCCACGGCACGAGCCCCCTCAGGGCTGGCACCAAACGTGAGCAGGCGCTGGACAGCGGGAACATCCCCATCTCGGGCGGCGTGGATCAGGGCGGTTTCTTGGTTCTCGTCGCGGGTGTCTATATCCGCGCCGCAGAGGAGCAAGAAGCGCAGGGCATCATCGCCCATCACGGCAGCTTCGTAGAGGGCAGCGGTGTCCACACGCGCGTGCTCCAGGCGGGTCTGGGCAATCGGGAGCAAGTCGGGAAGCTCCCCCAGAAGCTCGCGCAGCTCTTCAGACTTGACGTGGCGCATCTGTTTCGGATCGGCTCCGCGTGCAAGAAGCAGTCGTGCCAGCTCGGGTTGATCGGTCAGCACGGCCACGTCCAGCGGCGTTCCCAGGGTGTCGGTGCCCGCGTTGGGTGATGCTCCCCCGTTAAGCAGTAGCTCCGCCAGCTCGGCGCGCCCTCGGGCAATCGTGCCCATCAGCGGGGTCTCCTGTCCGGCGATAGGCGCATCCAGAAGGGTTCCAGGGCGCGGCCACTGCTCGGCGGCACGCGTAGCATCTCCCATGGCGATGGCTTCCAGAAACCCGACACGGGCCCCCGCTTGGGTCAGCAGAGTGGTGATTCTCAGGTGCTCTGCGGTCAGCGCAACCAAGAGCGGCGTGTGCCCGAAGGCATTGCGGCCATTGAGCAGGCTTCCCCCATCCAGCAATGCGGCCACCAGCTTGGCGCTTCCCCCCTCACAAGCGGCGTGCAGAAGTGTGTCATCGGCGCGGCCACGGAGCGTGAGAAAGTCCGGGAGATCGTCGCCGGGCACGAGTGCCTTCCAGAGCCGCTCATCTCCCACTCGGAGGGCGCGGTGCAGAACCGTATCGTGATCGCCTGCCCGCTCTTTGGGCGAGGCGCCCGCCTCTAAGAGCAACGGGAGGACATGATTGGCCGTCCCAGGGCGCACATAGAAAATCGCCGTGTGGCCCCAGCGGTCTCGCGTCGCCGTGCTTGCGCCTGCCCGAAGGAGCTGGCCACAAAGAGCCACATCGCCGCGCCGCACTGCCCACATCAGCGGCGTGGGCCGATCTTCAATGGCTTGTCCCTCCGGAGTGGCTCCATGGCGCAGGAGCAGCTCTACCAGAGCACCGTCTCCACGGCGAATGGCAAGATGCAGAGGCCCCGAGCCTTTTTCATCCACAAGATCCGGGTTGGCTCCAAAGGCGAGCAGGCGCTCCGCGATCTCAAAGCGGCGCTCATCCACGGCCCACCAGAGCGGCGTGCGCCCCCACTCATCGCGTAGGTTCACGGTAGCTCCGGTCTCTAAGAAGCGCTTGACGATCTTTGTGTAGCCCAAGGCCGCCGCGCCCCAAAGCGTGGTCCAGTCGTGCGGGCAGAAGCGAGCGGGAGCTGCGGTGTTGTTGATAGGAGCGGGAGCATAGCGCCCCATGCGCAGCAAGTCCTCACGTACATCGCGAATCTGGCGGAGCTTTCCCGCCCGTCGCGCACGCTTCCAGGAGAAGGCCATGTCTCTATTCTATCGCCTGAATACGTTCCTGGGGGAATGCGCGACTTTGTGCTCTTCGATCCCAGCGGCGTCTTGTGGTGGATCGCGCAGAGTGTTTAAAGGCGGGGCGCTGGTGCGCCCCGCCGGAGAGTTCTACTTAGACTTGCTCTTGTAGAGTGCAAGCCGATCTACCACTTCTTTTTTGAGGTCATCGGGTATGCCCGCAGGAAGCTTTTCAACAGCCTTGATCTGAAGCGCCAAGGCCTCCTTGAGGTTCCCTGCCTTGTAGTGAATAAAGGCCAAGGTGTCTAAGATCATGCCATCCTCTCCCTTGGTCAGCTCCACGGCTTTCTGCGCCATCACCAGAGCCGAGTCTTTTAGCTTGGTAAAGGGAGGCGGAACCTGCTTTTGGCCTTCCACAAAGGTCCACGCAAGCTGGTTGTAGAGCTGGGAGATCGGGATCGGGCTCTCGGTGGCTGTCTTATCGGCTAAGGCAAGAGCCTCACTGATCTTATCGGCTTCAAGAAGCCCCTTGAACTCTTTGTCAAAGGCTTGAAGTTTTCCCTCTAAAGCCTGCTGCTGCGCGGCTTCTTTCTCCGCAGCGGCCTTCTCTGCGGCGGCTTTTTTCTTTGCGGCGTCCACATCCCACTTGCCCGCGACGATCTTAGCAAGCGGCTCTTCCATCTCCATGGGGTGGCCGATCCAGGCAACTTTCCCCGTCTTGTCCACGATAAAGGCAGTCGGGATGCCGTCAGAGCCCGATGCTTCCATCCAGCCCGAGGCCATTGTTCCTTTTTCGGGTTTATCGTCAATGGCCACGCTGTAGTCCATCTTGGCTCCCATGCTCGCGACGAACTTTTTCACTTTGGTGGTGATCTGCGGTAGGGTCAGAGGCACTTGTGGGTTGCTCTCCCAGACCGAAACGCCCGTGAAGTCTGCCTTCCCCTTGTATTGCTTCGCGAGCTGAGTCAGGTGCGGGATGCTGGTCTTACACGGCCCGCACCAGGTTGCCCAGAACTCCACAACATGAACTTTTCCTTTGGAAAGCGTGACAGGGCTTCCCTTGACCCACTTGGCCACCTTGAGTGCCGGGGCTGCATCGCCGATGGTAAGCTCCGCACGAGCCGCAGAAACGAGAGAGAAACAGAGCGCTGCGACGAGGGCAGGCGCTGCAAACGAGAGTCGCATGAGATTGAAAACCTTTCTGAGCAGATTATACGGCGAACAAGTATTAACAAGTTCCGCCAAACACAAAAAAGCCCATGCCGTTGGCATGGGCTTTGCGGCGATAGGGAGCTAGATCCCGAGCGCTTTTTTCACCAAGCCGGGAATATCGGCGGTGGTATCCGCGACGGGGGCTCCGGCGGCGTTGAGCGCTGCGATCTTGCTGTCCGCACTGCCGCTGGTTCCCGAGACAATGGCTCCCGCATGGCCCATGCGCTTGCCCGGAGGAGCGCTACGGCCTCCAATGAAGCCAATCACGGGCTTAGTCATGCGCTTGATGACCTCCGCACCAGCCTCTTCATCCGAACCACCGATCTCGCCAACCATCACGACCGCTTTCGTGGCCGGGTCGTTCTCGAAGAGCTCTAAGACATCGGCGAAGCGCATCCCGAGAATCGGGTCGCCACCAATGCCAACAGCGGTGGTCTGTCCGAGACCCGCACGGGTGAGCGCGTCCACGATCTCGTAGGTGAGCGTGCCCGAGCGCGAGACTAAACCAACAGGGCCTTCGAGGAAGATATTCTGCGGGATGATCCCGATCTTCGCCTTGCCCACGGAGAGCAGACCAGGGCAGTTGGTGCCGATCAGCCGCGTGCGCTTCACACGCTTGACATAGTCCGTGGCCGTGATCATGTCCTGCTGCGCCAGACCGTCGGTGATACAGACAATCAGCTCACAGCCCGCGTCCGCGCCCTCGATGATCGAGTCGGCGGCGAACTTGGGAGGCACGACGACAAAGTGCGCATTTGCCCTGGTCTTCTCGACAGCCTCTGCGACCGTGTTAAAGACAGGAACCGTGTACTTGCCATCATCGCTGGTCCAGGTCTGTCCGCCCTTGCCCGGCGTTACCCCGGCAACAACCTGCGTTCCATAGGCGAGCATCTGCCCACTATGAAATGTCCCTTCCCGGCCCGTGATGCCGGAGACAACCACTTTTGTGGTCTCATCAATCAAAATCGCCATTTTTCGCTTATTTCTGCCGCTTCATGTAGTACGTCGCAACTTCCTCGACGAACTCATCTCCCTCTTCGCTCTCACCATTCTCTTCGACATAGGTCACTTCGCTGATCTGCACAGAGACCAGCTCCCAGCCCTCGCCGCCTAGCTCATTGAGCATCGTCTCATCATCTGCATCTTCCGCAGAGGTTACAATTTTATATTCCCAGGCCATCGTAGTTCTTCTTTCTTGCGACTGCTTACAGCAGCGCGACAACTTTCTGTGCGGCTTCCTGCATCGTGGCGGCAGGCACGAGGTTGGCATCTTTGAGGAGCGCGAGGCCCTCTTCAGAGTTGGTTCCCGCAAGACGAACCACCAGCGGGACCTTAATATCCATCGTGCTGGTTGCTTCGATAATGCCCTTAGCCACTTCGTCGCCGCGGGTGATGCCACCAAAAATATTGATCAAGATCGCCTTGACATCTTTATCCAGCAAGATCAGCTCCAGTGAGCTACGCACCAGCTCGGCTTTCGCACCCCCGCCAATATCGAGGAAGTTGGCAGGCTCGCCACCGGCACGCTTGACCTCATCCATCGTGCCCATCACCAGGCCCGCGCCGTTGCAGATAATGCCGACATTGCCACCCAGGTGGACATAGTTATTGATCCCACGCCGCCGTGCTTCTTTCTCAAAGTGGTTGAGCTCATCGGAGCCTTCGCCATGAGCGGCCAGCTCCGGATGACGGTAGAGCGTGTTGTCGTCAATGTCAATCTTGGCATCCCCGGCGATAAAGTTACCGTCGGCGAGCACCACCAGCGGGTTAATCTCGGCCAGAGTCGCATCGGACTTGACACACGCGGCGTAGAGGTTCTTGATAAACGGAGCCAGCTTACCCAGCTCAGAGTCCGGGATGCCGCCTTTGCGGGCCAGCTCACGGATGTGAAAGTCTTTAATGCCGATAGCAGGATCAATCGCGTAGCGACCAATGGCATCGGGGTGGGAGTGGGCCACTTCCTCGATATCCATGCCCCCCTGCGACGACAAGATAAAGACATTGCGCTGGCTGTCACGGTCTACCACGACACCAAGATAGTACTCTTTGGCGATCGGGAGAAGCTCCTCCACCAGCAGCGTGTTGATCGCGAGTTCCTCTTTGGCCTGCTCAAAGTAGAGCTTCTTGCCCAGGATCGAGCCCGCAAACTCCGCGCACGCGTCGGCGGTCTTGGCGACTTTAACCGCACCTGCTTTGCCACGTCCGCCCGCGAGAACCTGTGCCTTCACGACCGCACCGCCTCCGAGAGACTCGGCAGCCGCTTTGACTTCGTCGGAGGTCGTACAGACGATCCCCTTGGGCGTCGGGACTCCAAATTGAGCCAAGAGTGCCTTGGCCTGATATTCCTGCATTTTCATAACGGAGGCATTGTACCCGAATGTAGCGGTGTCCCGCCGGGCTGTGAGCAAACAAAAGCCGCTAATTTGCTCGCTTTGTCGTGGAGGGTGTCCAGATCGTCGAAGCGTAGCAGCCCAACGGCAAGCGCCGCCGTGAACGAGTCACCCGCTCCCACGGTATCTGGTGTCACGCCCTCCGCCAGCGGATAGCCCGGATGGTCAGAGTGCCGGAACCGCGTAAAGAGCGTGCTCCCGCTTGCGCCACGCGTCAACGCGATCACTCGGAGCGACGGATACTTCTCCCAGAGCGCAGCGACAATCTCTGCTTCGTTGCCTGCAAGCTCCAGCAGTTCCGCGACAACAGGCAGCTCCTCATCGTTGAGCTTGAATACCTGCGAGAACTGAAGGGATAGATGGATTACCTCAGAAGAGTAGTAGTACTGGCGAAGGTTAACATCAAAGATACGCAGGCCTCCCCCAGGGCGACGGGTTGCAAATTTTATAAACCGATAGACAGCATCGTTGGCACGCTGGCTTAGGCTTCCAAAGCAGATGGCATCTGCAAGCCAAGCTAGCTCATCCCATTGTTGGCAAGCCTGCATGCGATCCCAGGCAACATCTTCATGAATGATGTAGGTCGCTTTTCCCTCGGCATCGAGCGTCGCGGTGACGGTTCCGGTGGGTGCGTCGTTGCGCTGGATGTACTCCGTGGAGAGGCCGAGGCTGTCGAGGCGCTCGATGATCTCATCCCCCAACGCATCGCGCCCCACGGCACTGGCGACAATTCCTTCCGCTCCGAGCTGACTGGCGTGAAAAGCGAAGTTTCCAGGTGCCCCTCCTAAAAATTTTCCATCGGGCAACAAATCCCACAGTACTTCCCCGATCCCCACAATCACTGGCCTACTCATTTGTGACAGTATACTTCAGTGTTAGGGCTCCGTGGTACCATAAGCCGCTATGCCAAAAGTTGCTGTATTGCCCGGTGATGGAATCGGGCCTGAGATTGTGGCGGAGGCCACTCGTGTCCTCCGCGTGGTCGCCCCCGATATTGAATTGACCGAGGCACTGGTCGGAGGCGCGGCCTACGATGCGACCGGCCATCCGCTCCCGGATGCCACCCTGGAGCTCTGTAAAGCCAGCGATGCGATCTTGCTGGGCGCGGTCGGCGGGCCCAAGTGGGACGTGATCCCCGATCCGAACTTGCGACCTGAGCGGGGTGCACTTCTGCCACTACGCAAGCACCTCGGTCTCTACGCAAATCTCCGTCCCGCGATCTGCTACCCCGCGCTGGTCTCCGCCTCCAGTCTCAAGCCCGAGCTGCTAGAAGGTGGCCTGGATGTGCTTGTGGTGCGCGAGTTAACTGGCGGTATGTACTTTGGGCAGCCCAAGTCCAACGACGGCCAGCGGGCGATTGACACGTGCGTCTATACCAAAGATGAGATCGTGCGCATTGCCCATGTGGGCTTTCAGGCGGCGCAACGGCGCGGCAAAAAGCTCTGCTCCGTGGACAAGCAAAACGTGCTCATGACCAGTGTCTTGTGGCGCTCGACGGTGGAGGAAGTGGCTAAAGAGTACCCTGATGTCACGCTCTCGCATCTGCTCGTGGACAACGCGGCGATGCAGCTGGTGCGCTATCCCAAGCAGTTCGACGTCATCGTCACCGAGAATCTTTTTGGTGACATCCTCTCCGATCAGGCCGCGATGCTCACCGGGTCGCTGGGAATGCTCCCCTCCGCGAGCCTAGGCACGGGCACGTTTGGCATGTACGAGCCCTGCCACGGCTCTGCGCCCGATATTGCAGGCAAGGGAATCGCCAATCCCCTGGCCACCATTCTCTCCGTCGCCATGCTCCTGCGCTACAGCTTTGGCCGAGAGACTGAGGCAAAGCGCATCGAGACCGCCGTGGAGAAAGTTCTGGAGAGCGGCCTGCGCACCGCTGACATCGCCCAAAACGGCGAAACCACGGTCGGTAGCCACGCTATGGCAGAGGCGGTGCTAGCAGCGCTGTGATATAACAAACGCACATGAACTTCTTCCACCGCTCTGGCGGTATCGCACAGATTACCCAGCGTT
>Ga0315904_10011496_pt1 | contig 11290 bp, 10 predicted proteins | sample LakEriMetagenome_6_FD_203529 | JGI IMG/M metagenome (GOLD analysis project Ga0315904, IMG submission 203529) | Freshwater fungal communities from buoy surface, Lake Erie, Ohio, United States - Buoy 12 MA120 | ecosystem: Environmental > Aquatic > Freshwater > Lake | place: USA: Lake Erie, Ohio... | reverse complement strand
GCGAGGAAGTGATCTCAAGACTGCTCGTGCCTGGGCCATCAAGGAGAACCTGCGGCACCTGTGGTCGTACCGCGTCGAGGGCTGGGCCCGTCGCTTCTTCTCTCAATGGAGCAGTTGGGCAATGCGGAGCCGACTCGAGCCGATCAAGGCGGTGGCCCGCATGATCGACCGCCGACTCGACAACATCATCACCCACTGCCGCCATCAACTGACCAACGCCGTCGCCGAGGGCCTCAACAGCAAGATCATGGCCATCAAGCGTCGGGCCGGGGGCTACCGGAACGTCGGGAACTTCAAGGACGTGATCTACTTCTACTGCGGTGGCTTACGGCTCTACCCATGAAGAAGCCGGATGGACCTGCCAAACTACCCATCATGGCGCAATCGCCCTGGATCTCCCCCCGAGCAGCCATACACTGGCTTCTACCCCTGTACCGTCAACGAGTCCGGGCACCGTACCTTCGAATCCGAACCTGGCTGCGATGCAAGCGCCTCGCACGTATGCCCGTACCACGACAACTCGAGATCGGGCCCGGCAGCCTGCAGCCGCCGCCCGGCTGGCTGACGCTCGACCTTTATTCCACCGCCACGTTCTTCGCAGATCTGCGGCAGCCCCTCCCCTTTCCAACTGACATCTTCGACACGGTCTACTGCTCGCACGTGTTCGAGCACTTCACGATCATCGAACTCCGACGGATTTTTGCCGAGTGCTTCCGCATCATCAGGCCGGGAGGAACGCTTGACGTCGTTGTGCCCAATGGCGGCCTTTACGTCCGAGCCTACGGCGACGAGGCCGTCCGCTGCGAACTGCTTGGCCATATCGGCCATTCGCCCGATTTCGACGTCGGCACCCGCATGGATCTCGTGAATCACATGGCGCACATGTGCGGCGAGCATCGGTTTCTGTTCGACGAGGACAACCTCGTTTCGCTTTTTCGCCAGGCAGGTTTTGTCGACGCGCGTTCGCGTGCTTTTGACGCCAAGCGAGAGCACGAGAGCCGGCGGTTTGAGTCAATATGTGCGGTTGGCCGGAAACCCCTCGCTCAATGAAGGCGGCGCGCCGCATCCTCTTCGTTCAGCATGCGGGCAGCCCCGGCGGCTCGGTCATGAGCCTCCGGTATCTCGTTCAGGGGCTTGTCGCCCGCGGAGTGGATGTGGCGGTGGCCATGGTCGAGCCGAACGTCGTGGTGCGGGCGATGTACGAGGGCGACGGTGCGAGGGTCTTCGACACACCCGAGATTCCTCTCTACAGGCACACCACCGCGGGCTGGGCGCATCTCGGAGATCCGCGGGCCTGCTTTTATCAGGCCAAGGCCCATGCGAAGGCCTCGCGCGGCCTGCGGGTGCTGGAGGCGCTTGTCGGAGAACTGCAGCCCGACATCGTGCATCTCAACAGCGTGACGCTCGCGCTCATGGCCCGGGCGCTTGTGGCGGCCCCGACACCGGTCGTCTGGCACGTGCGGGAGTCGCCAGTGGACGGCTACCTCGGTATCCGCCGCCGCATGCTCCGTCGATGGCTGGAAACGTACGCCGACGAGGTGATTTTCCTGTCCGAGTCGGATCGCACGGCCTGGGTGGACGGGCGGCGAGGCATCGTCGTGCCAAACGTGGTACCCGCGCGGACGGCCCCATCCGCGGACGCGATTCGCGCGACCCGCGCGGAGTTCGGGGCGGGCGACGGTGACCGGCTCGTCGCCTATGTCGGAGGCTACCAGGAGATCAAGGGGATCTTCCCGCTCGTCGACGCGGTTCGCAGCCTTCTGCCCGACCATCCGCGACTGCGGATCCTGGCTCCCGGCATGACCCTGTCGCGCCCGACATCCTGGAAGGCGCGCCTGGCGAGGCGCGTCATGCCTGCGATCGGCCTCGCCCGCGACTACGAGCGGGCCGCAACGATCGTCGAGGCAGAGGGCGCATCGCACGCATTCCTGCGACGGCCCTTCGTTCAGGATGTGCTGCCGGTGCTGGCGGCGGCGGAGTTCCTCGTTTTCCCCTCGACGAGGCCCCACTTCGCCCGCCCCGTCGTCGAAGCAGCCACCGTCGGCCGAGCGGCGGTCGGATCGCGGCTGGGCGGCGTCTCGGATCTGATTGAGGATGGCAGAACGGGCCTGCTGGTCCGCCCTGATGACCCAGCAGCTCTGGCGGACGCGATGCGGCTGCTCCTCGGCAATCCTGCGCGGGCCGCTGCCATGGGGCTTGCCGCAGCGGAGCTGGCTCGAACACGGTTCGACGCCGACGCCCAGATCGATCGAGTGATGGCGATCTATTCGGATGTCATCTCGCGGGGCCGTGCCTCATCTGGCTGCAGGCCCGCCGCGTGATGTCCGAGGATGCACACGCCGGCAACGGCATGCGGGTGATCCACGTCACCACGGCGACCAATCGGGATGCGGCAGGCGTCCGGGCGGCGGTGGATGGCATGGTCGACGGCCTCAGCCGGGGCTGCGACATGCGCATCGTCCAGATGGGCGTTGTTCCCGAGGGTGAGAACTGGGAACTCGGGGTGTCGGACCGAGTCCGGCGGGTGCAACTGCGGTCGGTCGGGCCCCGCTTGTTCAGTTACACGCCAGGGCTTCGGGAGGCCATCGCCGCCGAACGGCCTGCGATCGTCCACATTCATGGGATCTGGCAGTATCCTGGCGTCGCCACGACGGGGCCCGCGCGACCACCCGGATCGGTCGTCGTGCTCAGTCCGCACGGAATGCTGTCGGCACGAGCCTTGGCGCATCACTCACCGAAGAAGCATCTCGCCTGGCTCGCCTATCAGCGAACCGCGCTTGCGCGCGTCGACCTGATCCACGTCACGTCGGAGGCGGAACGAATCGACGTCCGCCGCGCCGGGTTGCGGCAGCCGGTGGCGGTGGTACCCTTCGGAGTTGATGTGCCAGCGCACTGCCCTGATCGCGGCCCGACCGGACCTATGACTGCCCTGTTCCTTTCGCGAATTCATCCCATCAAGGGCATCCTCGACCTGGTCCAGGCGTGGGCTCGTGTTCGCCCGGCGGGCTGGCGGCTCGTGATCAGCGGTCCGGACGAGTGCGGGCACCGGGAAGACGTCGCCCGCGCGATCGCCGAGCAGGGCCTCGGCGACGTCGTGGCGATCGAGGGCCCGAGGTGGGGGCGAGACCGGGAGGAATGCGTGGCTGCTGCCGACCTGTTCGTGCTCCCGTCCCATTCCGAGAACTTTGGACTTGCGGTCGCGGAGGCGCTCGCCCAGGGCGTGCCGGTGCTCACCACCCACGGCGCGCCGTGGCAATGCATCGCGGAAGCCGGGTGCGGCTGGTGGGCGCCGGTCGGTGAGCGAGGCCTGGAGGCCGGCCTCAGGCAGGCGTGCGGGCTCGATCGCAAAGGCCTGCTGGAGATGGGTCGTCGGGGCTGGCGGATGATGCGCGATCAGTTCGCCTGGGAGACCTGCTCGATAAGGTTGGCGGAGGTGTACCGCTGGTCATGCTCTCGGGGCCCACGGCCCGTGAGCATCTGCCTTGTTGGCGAGGAGGAAGGCTCATGACGATGCCACCGGGTCCCGACCCCCGCAACGCTTCCGGCGACAGCCTCTCGGCGGCCATGAGAGCGGCTGTGCTCCTGAATCGATACCTGCCCCGCGGGAAAGGAGCGGTGCCTCGCTGGATCGGCGGCTGGCTCCGCCGTGAAGCCGGCCATTTCATCGTCACCCGCCACGGCGCCAAACTGGTGGTCGAACCGTCGAGCCTCGACGTCTACGCCTGCATCGTGAACTCTGGCCGCACCTGGAACTGGCACGTCCTCACGGCGTGCGCCGCCTTCCTCCGCCCCGGCGACACGTTCCTCGACATCGGCGCCAACATCGGGTTCATGTCGCTCGAACTCGCCCGAGTCTTTGGCTCGCAACCGGGCGTTCCTGGCATCCGCGTGATCGCATTCGAGCCGCTGCCTCCCCTCGTCGCCGCCATCCGCGACTCGGTGCCGATCAACCCTGCCGCGACGGTCAACGTGCGAGAGGAAATCGTCTCCGATTCCGCCGGCACGATGGACCTCTTCCTCGGCTCGCATTCCATTCATGCCTCCACCCGCGCCCGCGAGGAGGGCTCGCGGACGCTGCGGCTGCCCACGGTGCGGGTGGACGATCTCGTCGAGAGTGGTGAGATCCCCCCGCCGCACGTCATCAAGATCGACGTCGAAGGGGGCGAGTTCGCCGCGTTCCGGGGGGCGGAATCGACTCTGCGGCGGTACCAGCCGCAGATAATCTTCGAATCCGACGAGAATACGGCACGTTTCGGCTACACGCGTCGCGACCTTTGCGGATACCTCGGCGGCGTCGCACCGTATCGATTCCTGAATATCAACCCGGATGGAACTGGTTTTTCGGCCCTGTCGCCCGATTCCGATGCCTCGGCAGATCCGGCGGATATCCTTGCAACCACGCTGCCGGAGCCTGCGATCGCCGCCGCGTCCGACAGCATCCGGCACTGGACTCGCTCGGGACGGATCGTGCCGGCGGCATTCGCCCCTTCCCCAAGTGACCGGATTTCATGAGCGTCATTCTCGGACTCAACTTCGGGCACCCCGACTCGTCGGCCTGCCTGCTCGTCGACGGGCGGCTCACCATGGCGGTGGCCGAGGAGCGGCTCGGACGGCGCATCAAGCATGACCCCGCATTTCCTTCGCTGGCCATCCGCGCGGTTCTCGACGATGCCGGCGTGCGGCCCTCCGACGTCGACATCGTCGCCGTCCCCCGGGATGGCCGGGCCAACATGGCGGCCAAGGTGCGGTATGTGCTCACGCATCCCGCGACCGGCTTCGCCGCGGCGCGTGAGCACTTCCGTCGCGAACGGACTGCCGCCACGACGCTTCCGGCGAGGCTTGCCACGGCCTGTGATGTCGATCCCACGACGCTGCGGTTTCAGCTGGTGCCCGTCGAGCACCATCTGGCACACGTTGCGAGCGCCTACTACTGCTCGCCGTTCGAGGGCCAGACCGCGGGGTTCTCGTACGACGGATCCGGTGACTTCGCCAGCCTCATGGCGGCCCGCTGCGAAGGAACGCGAATCACGATTCTCGACAGGGTGCTGCTTCCCGACAGCCTCGGCTTCTTCTACACGGCCATCTGCCAGCTGATGGGCTTCGATCGGTTCGGCGAGGAGTACAAGGTGATGGGCCTGGCGGCGTATGGTGAGGATGTCTATGCCGCAGAGATGGAGCAGCTCGTCGCATTGCCTTCCGACGGCTGGTTTCGCCTTGCACGCGGCTTTTTTGGGATGCACCAGGGCGGAGCGGCCGACGCCTGCGATGCGGCGGGCCGCATCGTCATGGAACGACTCTTCACCGATCGCCTCGCGGCGCTCCTCGGCCCGAAGCGGGCCCGGGATGCCGAGACCACCGACCGCGAGCGGAACCTCGCGCGTTCGTGCCAGGCGCGGTTCGAGGCGGCGTTCATGCACTGCGCCCGGCGTTTGCACAGGTTAGTGCCCTCTTCGCAGATCGCCTACGCGGGAGGGTGCGCCCTCAATGGCGTCGCGAATGCCAGGCTGCTCCGTGACACGCCATTCACCGAGCCCTACCTCCAGTCGGCGTCGAGCGACGAGGGGTGCTCGCTGGGGGCGGCCCTCTGGGCGTGGCACAACGTGGTCGGCGGGCGGGAGCGGTTCCTCATGAGCCATGCCTACTGGGGCCCTAGGCACTCGGAGGCCGCCATGGCCGAGGCCGCCCGGTCCGCTGGCACGCCCTGGCGAACCCTCGATCCGGGGCAAGTCGTTCCCGTAGTGGCCCGGTTGCTGCGAGCCGGGCTCGTCGTTGGCTGGTACCAGGGCAGGAGCGAGTGGGGGCCGAGAGCCCTCGGAAACCGCTCGATCCTCGCCGATCCGACCCGCCCCGAGATGAAGGACCTCATCAACGCCAAGATCAAGCGGCGGGAGATGTTTCGTCCCTTCGCGCCGACCGTCCTGCGATCCGCTGTGAGCACCTACTTCGAGCAGGACGTCTTCAGCCCGTTCATGATGCACGTGGTGAAAATCCGTCCGGAGTGGAGGGAACGCCTTCCGGCCGTCACGCACGTGGATGGAACCGGTCGCCTGCAAAGCATCGAGCGGGAGACGAACCCGCTCTACCACGATCTCATCGAGGCTTTCGCGAAGTTGTCGGGCGTCGCCATCCTATTGAACACGAGCTTCAACGAGAATGAGCCGATCGTGGACACTCCGCAGCAGGCGCTGGCCTGCTTTCTCAGGACCGGCCTCGACGTCCTGTGTATCGGCCGTGAGATTCTCGTGAAGCCGGAGTGCGCTCCGGCGCTTGAAGACGCGATTTCCCGGGCCGGAGAACCGCTCCAGCCGACGGGATAGGCGTGTCGGCCGGCTTACGCGCCATGGTACGATCACGAGAGTCCTCGTCGGGACCGCGGCGGTGCCGATCGGGGCGGGCCGAGCAGGATCGCAATCCTAATGGCTGACGGCTACGTTGATTACGGTTATGGCACCGCAGTCTCGTGCCATGTGCGCTCACGGATTCTGCCGGCGATCCTGCGGTTCCTGCAGCGGGCACTGAGCAAAGCTTCGATGCGGCGGCCGCGGGTGCTCGACGCCGTCGTGAGCACGGAGGTCGTGGAGCATCTCTACGCGCCGCGGCCGTACGCCCGCCGATGTTTTGAAGCCGTTCGGCGAGGCGGTCGGTTCGTCTGCACGACCCCCTATCACGGCTACCTCAAGAACCTGGCGATTTCGGTCTGTGGCAAGTGGGACTCCCATGTCAACCCGTGGTGGGACGGTGGCCACATCAAGCTCTGGAGCCGGCGCAGCTTGAGTCGGCTGCTGACGGAGACGGGGTTTCGCAATCTGCAGTTCGCCGGTGTCGGCCGGGTGTCGAGGCTCTGGATGTCGATGGCCGTCGCCGGCGACAGGCCCGCGGGCTAAACGGTGAGCATGCCTTCGTCCTGCCCGCCGGTGCTGTTCATCGTCTTCCGACGGCCCGATGTCACGCGGGCCGTGTGGGAGGCGATCCGCGCGGCGAACCCGGTGCGGGTGTACGTGGCGTGCGACGGGGCCCGCCCCGCCAAGCAAGGCGAGGCCGATCAGGTCCAGCAGGTACGCGACCTCATCGACCGCGACTCCGCGGGGCTCGACGTCCGCAGGCTGTACCAGCCGACGAACCTCGGATGCGGCCGGGGCGTCAGCACGGCGATCAACTGGTTCTTCGAGCACGAGCCCGAGGGCATCATCCTCGAGGACGATTGCCTTCCCGACCCGACCTTTTTCTCCTTCTGCGCGGAGTTGCTCGAACGGTATCGCGACGACACCAACGTGATGCAGATTGCGGGCTTCAATCCGCTTGACAAGCCGCAGGCCTGGTCCTCCGACTACGTCTTCTCGCAGTATGGCTGGCAGTGGGGATGGGCCTCGTGGCGACGTGCGTGGCGGCACTTCGATCTGGCGATGGCGTCGTGGCCGCAGTTCAAGCAAGCGGGTCTCGACCGGAGTTCAAATTTCTGGCCCGCCCGGGTTGCGATTCTCGACAAGACTTTCCACGGACAGGTCGACACGTGGGACTACCAATGGGCCTATGCGATGGCCTCGAGGTGGGGCGTGTCGGCGGTTCCACGGCTGAGTCTGATCCAGAACATCGGCCTTGGAGAGGGAACGCACTACCAGGGCCGCCAGGGCTGCCCGACGGCGACGCCCTTCGCCGGCGCGCTCCCCGGGCCCCTGCAGCATCCCGGATTCATCGTGCCAAGCCCTGATTTCGACCGGGCCCTGGTCTCCCGCCACGCTCCGCAGCCCATCGCCCGACGAATCCTGCGCAGGCTCGGGGGCATTCTGGGTGGTCGATCGTGATCAGTGGCCGCCGCCGGCTCCTCCGGGCTTTCGTCGACCATCCCGCGCTTGCCAATGCGGGCTGGATCATCGGAGAGCGGATCGGCCGCCTGTTGATCGCGCTCGTGGTCGGCATCCTCGTTTTCCGCAAACTCGGCGTGGATCGCCTCGGCGCGTTCAACTACGCCCTGACCGCGGCGTCGCTCTTCGTGCCGCTGTCCACGTTCGGACTCGGGGAGAACCTGGTTCGCCATTTGGTCGGTGGACGGTCGAACGGCGTCATGCTGGGCACTGCCTTCGCGATGCGGGCGGCGGGCACGCTTGCGGCCTACGGACTCGGCGTGGCGGCGTTCCTGCTCGTTCCCAACCAAACCGCCGCGACGCTGGGTGACGCAGCCGTGGCCGGTCTCGCGCTCTGGTCGGCACCGCTTCTCGTTCTCGACCCCTATTTCCAGTCGCTGAGCCGCTCGCGGGTCGTCACCGCGTGCGGGCTCACCGCCGGTTTGGCGGCAGCCGTCGTAAAGATCATCGGTGTGTTGACTGACGCCCCGATCCGCTACTTCCTGTTCGCCAACGCCCTTGACGCGATCCTTCTCGGGGCGGGGCTGCTGGCGGTCTACGTGCTGACGACGGGAGGCGAACGCTGGCGGTTCGACCTGCCGACGGCCGGTGGACTGATGCGAGAGGCGATCCCCAGCATCCTCACAGGATTTGCCGTCTTCATCTACGACCAGTCAGACGTGCTGCTGCTTGGAGTGCTCGCTGCGAGTCGCGAGGTGGCCGATCATCAGATCGGGCTTTACGCGGCGGCGGTCAGGCTCTCGTCCATGTGGCGATTCGTGCCGTTCGCCATCCTCGCGTCCGCAGCCCCTTTTCTCTACCGGGCGCAGCAACGCGACGACACCTCCTATCGGGCTGCCCTGATCCAAACCGTATCGATCGTCATGGCATGCAGCTACCTGTTTATGATTCCCTTGGCGATCTGGCCGGATGAGGCAATCCAAGTTCTGCTCGGCGACGGCTACCGCGACGCGGCACCGGTGCTGCGCGTGCACGTCTTTTCGAACATGTTCGCGATTCTGGGTGTCGCCCAGTCGACGTGGCTGATCGGCCGCGGCATGTTGTGGGCTGGTTTTCGCAACACGGTGATCGGTGCGGTCTTCAACGTCGTGCTGAATGTCATCTTCATCCCGCAGCATGGCGCCCTGGGCGCGGCAGCGACGACTGTCGCCGCCACCTTTCTCGCCACGATTCCGGTAAACGCGCTATTCCCGGCGACCCGGCCGCTCGCCGATATCCTCACCCGCGGCATGTTCCTTGCAGGCCTGCCCGCCATGATGCGTCGGCTCCGCAAGCCATGACACGACACCGACTCATCCTCCCATGCCTACAAGCCCGCCACACGCAGGGGCCTGCCCGCCGGGCACGGATGCATGGGACGATGGCAACGACGAGGCAGGAGTTCTCAGCGTGCCACGAACAGCCAGTCCGCCACCGACTCGTTGCGGAAGACGCCCAGCCGACACAGCAACAGGTTAAGGGCGATGAGCATCCTTGCGATGACCTTGCTTCCAAGCGACCCGCTCGCCAGGGCATGGGGTGCGTACACGAGGCCCTCGCCCCGCTGGGGTATCACCGTCACGTTGGCGAAACCCGCCCTCTCGAGCAGGGCCGCCAAGGTCTCGCGCGAGTATTCGCGCCGGTGCGTCTTGTCCACGTGATGGACATGCGTGAGGCCGATCGCCCGCAGCACGGCATCATCGTCGGCGGGAACGGATCCGATCAGGCAGCCGTCGCAGATGCCGCGCACGGCCCGAACGAACGACTCGTCGTCATCGAGATGTTCGATGATGTCGAAGCAGAGCACCGTGTCGAACCTCTGCCCGACCGAGGCAACGGCTGCGGCGTCCATCGCTTCGAACGGAATCGCACGGGCCTCCGGTGACCGGCGGTCGACGAGGTCGATCTGCAAGACCCGTGCGAACCTCCGAGCAGTGGCCAGCGGATAGAGACCGTTCCCGCAGCCGATGTCGAGCAGCGATTCACCAGAGCCGTGGCGGTCGATGAGTTCGATTTTTCGAGGGTTCAGCCCGGCGGAGAAGTGCGAAAGACCGTCCCGCCGGCTGTCGCCGCGGGAGTGACCGCTGGGACTGTTCATGGCCGCAGAAGACCGGGAAGTGAACGGAACGCTGACCCTGTGGTTATAACCGCGATCGATCACAAGCCGGACGTCGGGCTCAAAAACGGCCGCTCAGGGGATTTTTTCAGGAACCAGCTATGCGGATGCCACTGCTCGAGTCGCTGCGTCGGTGGTTGCCCGCGTCGGTTCGCAGGCGAATGAGAGCCTTGTTGCCCCGGGGCACGCCTGCCGCCTCGCTGGCCGAGCGCAGTCCCGCCGACGCCTTCGGTACCATATATCGAGAGGGCATGTGGGGCTCGTCGATCAGTGGTAAAGAGCGTTACTGTTCGGGGATCGGCTCACGCGACCCGGCGATCGTCGAACCGTATGTGGCGGAGGTCCGCAGTTGGCTCGGCCGATTCCCGGCCCCGCCGGCGGTTGTGGATCTTGGCTGCGGCGACTTCCACGTCGGGTCGCAGGTCAGGGGCAGCTGCGGGCGTTACGTCGCTTGCGACTGCGTTCCCGCGCTGATCGACCACAACCGGAGCCGGTGGGCTCATCTCGACGTCGACTTCCGCGTGCACGATGCCACATCCGCGTCGGCTCCTGAAGCGGACGTTGTCTTCATCCGCCAAGTCCTTCAGCACCTTTCCAATGAGCTGGTCGGGAAGGTGCTCCGGGGCATCGAGGGCAGGTGTCAATGGGCCGTGATCACGGAGCACGTGCCCGCCGGAGAGTTTCCACCCAACGTGGACAAGCCCCTCGGCCCGGATGTGCGGCTCTCCGTCGGTAGTGGGGTCGTCGTCACGGAGCCCCCCTTCGGCCTGCGGCCGCTCGATTCGCAGGTGATCTGCGACATCGACTTTGAGGGATCGCGCATCACGACGGTTGCCTACCGCCTGGGCTGAGCCCTTGCACGCCCCCTTCGGCGATGAATACTACCGGAACCCGGCTGGACTCGCCGCCAGATGCGGCGTTAGGGCCGATCGCCTAAGATCTCCTGACCGAGGGCAGAGCCCGTTCCCCTGACCGTGCCTGGATGCGGCCGACGATCCTCATCATCAGCCAGGTCTACGCGCCCGATCCCGCGGCCGTAGGCCAACACGTAGCCGACGCGGCCGAAGAGCTTGCGGCACGCGGGTGGCGGGCTGTCGTCTACACGTCGGCGCGAGGGTACGACGACCCAGGGATTTCCTACCCGCGACACGAGCTCAGGAACGGCGTCGACGTGCGTCGGCTGCCGTTGTCGAGCTTCGGGAAGTCATTGGCCTGCCTTGGAAATCCTGATCCAGGCGATATGAAGGTCTACTGCCCATTGGGCAAGGAGACTTTCGATGACGACGAGACGACGGAAGAAGCACCGTCCCGAGGAGATCGTTGCGAAGCTGCG
>Ga0315904_10011487_pt1 | contig 11294 bp, 9 predicted proteins | sample LakEriMetagenome_6_FD_203529 | JGI IMG/M metagenome (GOLD analysis project Ga0315904, IMG submission 203529) | Freshwater fungal communities from buoy surface, Lake Erie, Ohio, United States - Buoy 12 MA120 | ecosystem: Environmental > Aquatic > Freshwater > Lake | place: USA: Lake Erie, Ohio... | reverse complement strand
GCGAGAAGGTCTGCCGCACCTATGTGATCTCGATGAGCCACACGGTGTCCGACCTGCTGGAGGTGATGCTGCTGGCCAAAGAGGCGGGCCTGGTGGATCCCCTGGCACAACGGTCGGCGCTGCTGGTGATCCCCCTGTTCGAGACGGTGGAAGACCTGCAGCGGGCGCCCGCCGTGATGGACCGGTTGTTTGCCGATGCGACCTACCGCCAGTTGCTGCAGAGCTCCAGCGATTCGGCTCAGCCCCTGCAGGAGGTGATGCTTGGCTACTCGGACAGCAACAAAGATTCTGGCTTTCTCTCCAGCAACTGGGAGATTCATCGGGCCCAGATCGCTCTGCAGCGTCTGGCCGATCAGCACGGCGTTGCCCTGCGCATCTTTCACGGCCGCGGCGGATCGGTGGGTCGGGGTGGAGGGCCCGCCTATCAGGCGATCCTGGCCCAGCCCAGCGGCACCCTGAAGGGTCGGATCAAGATTACCGAGCAGGGAGAAGTGCTGGCCTCGAAGTATTCCCTTCCCGAGCTGGCTCTTTACAATCTGGAGACGGTCACCACCGCTGTGCTCCAAAACAGCATGGTTACCGCACCGCTGGATAGTATCTCCAGTTGGAATGAACTGATGGCGCGGCTGGCCAGCCGCTCGCGAGATCACTACCGCGCTCTGGTGCACGAGAACCCCGACCTGGTGGCCTTCTTCCAGCAGTGCACGCCGATTGAGGAGATCAGCAAACTGCAGATCTCCAGCCGGCCGGCTCGACGTCGCAGCGGCAGTCGCGACCTGTCTGGCCTCAGGGCAATTCCCTGGGTATTTGGCTGGACCCAGAGTCGCTTTCTGCTGCCGAGCTGGTATGGCGTCGGAGCGGCGCTGCAGGAGGAGCTCGACCAGGATGCCGACCAGATGGAGCTGCTGCAGCTGCTCTATCAGCGATGGCCGTTCTTTCGCATGTTGATCTCCAAGGTGGAGATGACACTCTCCAAGGTTGATCTTGAGTTGGCACGCCACTACGTGACCTCCCTGGGCCGCCCGGAAAATCGCGATTCCTTCAGCTCCATCTACAACGCCATCGCCAAGGAGTTCGGCCTCACCTTAGATTTGGTTTTGCGCATCACCGGCCACACCCGGCTGCTGGATGGCGATCCTGGCCTGCAGCTGTCGGTGGATCTGCGCAACCGCACGATCATTCCGCTGGGATTCCTCCAGGTGGCGTTGCTGCGGCGCCTGCGGGATCAGAACCGTCAACCGCCGATGAGCGAGGCGCGCGGCGGCGATGGTCGCACCTATAGCCGTAGCGAACTGCTGCGTGGTGCCTTGCTCACGATCAACGGCATTGCGGCCGGCATGCGCAATACGGGTTGAGCCAGTGCCGCCCTTCTCCTCCCTGCTGATGCCGTTTCGATCCTCACCTTCGACGCCACGGCTGCGGCCTGGTTACGTGTTGCAGATGCAGCCCGAGCCCTGTTGGGATCGGCTGAACCAGCTGCTCGAACTCAACGGCGACCGCCCCAGGCCAACGGAGCGCTGGCGCTTAGCCCTAGAGCGCAGCAGCTGGCACCTCGGCATTTGCCGGGAGGATGGGGTGCTGGTGGGCTTTGTGCGGGTCACCAGCGACTTGGCGCTGAATGCCAACATCTGGGATTTGCTGGTGGATGTGGAGGACCCAGCCTGGGAGGAGGTGATGACGGCGCTGGTACAGACGGCCCTGGCGCGGCTGCGGCGGGAAATGGCGGGCTGCAGCGTCTCGCTGGCGGCGCCACCGACGGCAATCAACGCCCTGACGCGAGCCGGATTCGTGGTCGACCCTGGCGGCATCCGGGCGATGGGGCTCAACCTGGGGAAATCCTGAGCCGCGGCGGCGGTTCCAGCTGCCCCGCGCGGGCTGCACAGGCTGGATGGTGCCAGGCTGAACCCACTCGACCGGGACTATTCGCCGCCAGCGATCGCGTCCGGGCGTGCCAAGCCTCAGCGGCGGCTTGAAGGATGCACCGCTCGACTGGCCCCCCAAGGGGCGAGTGCGACGGCAGGGGCCGTTTCCTCCTCCCGCCGAGCACGATCGAATCGCCGTTGCAGGTGGGGCAGCGTCGAGCCTCAGCCTCCAAACGACAGGCGCGGCAGTGCACGGGTTCAGACTGCTTGGATTGCGGAAGGCGACTGGAGAGGCGGGGGTGACGACTGTCCGCGGCAAGGAAGTGATCCCGTTGGACAACATGCCAGCGGATCAGACGATCAAAGGGTTGAAAGCTTCAACACAACGTTTGCCGAAGCTGCAACGAGCATGGAGGGACTCGAACCCCCGACATTCAGAACCGGAATCTGACGCTCTATCCAACTGAGCTACATGCCCATCGGCGGTTCCACAACAGCGCGCCCACGGGGGCGGAGGTGAGGCGGCCAAAGGTCAGGATCAACTCCCAACTCCCTTACCTTAGCGGCTGATCGCCCCAGACCCATCCGCCTGCAACGCCTGGCGCTGCGCCAGTTCCGCAACATCGCGGAGCTGCGTCTTGAGCTCACGGCTCCCCGCCTGCTGGTGATCGGCGCCAACGGCGAGGGCAAGTCCAACCTTCTGGAGGCGGTGGAGCTGCTCGCCAGCCTGCGCTCCCATCGTTGCGCCAGCGATCGGGACCTGATCCGCCACGACCAACCCAGCGGCTTGCTGGAGGCCACGCTGGTGGAGGGAGATGTGCTGCAACTGCAGCTGCAACGCGTTGGCGGTCGCCAGGCGCGCCGCAATGGACGGACGTTGGAGCGCCAGCTGGATCTGCCCGGCGATCTGCGCTGCGTGGGCTTCAGCGCCCTGGATCTCGAGCTGGTGCGCGGGGAACCGGCCGGTCGTCGCAGCTGGCTGGATCGTGTGGTGCAGCAGCTGGAACCGGTCTACGGGGCGTTGCTGAGTCGCTATGGCCGGCTGCTGCGCCAGCGCAGCCAGTTGCTGCGCCGCGGCCTGGGGGCTGGAGAACAACCGGCGCTGCTCTCCAGCTTCGATACGCAGATGGCACTCGTGGGGGCCAGGCTGCATCGACGCCGACTACGGGCCCTGCGGCGGCTGGAGCCCCTCGCCAGCGCTTGGCAGCAACGGCTCGGTGGCGGCCAGGAGACCCTGGAACTGGCGTATCGCAGCGGCACTCCGCTGCCCGAGGGGGGGGTGGCTGATCAGGAGGAGGTGTGGCGGTGCCTGCTGGAGGAGCAGTTGCGGCTGCAACGGCCAGAGGAGGTTCGGTTGGGAGCCTGCCAGGTGGGGCCGCAGCGCGATGAGGTGGAGCTGCGGCTGGCCCAGCAACCCGCCCGGCGCTACGGCTCGGCTGGGCAGCAGCGCACGCTGGTGCTAGCCCTCAAGCTGGCTGAACTGGAGCTGGTGGGCACGGTGGTGGGCCAACCGCCCCTGTTGCTGCTCGACGACGTCCTGGCGGAGCTGGATCCGCGCCGGCAGGGGCTGCTGCTGGAGGCCGTGGGGGAGGGGCATCAGTGCCTGGTGAGTGCCACCCACCTGGGGGGCTTCGAAACGGGCTGGCGCACCCGTGCCCAGGTGGTGTCGATGCAGGCGGGGCGCCTGCAAAGTGCTTGACCAACGGGTGTGTCAGGGCGCTATGGCGGGATTGATCAGCAGCCCCTATGGTGGGAAGCTGTTCGCCTGGATTCGATGAACCAGAGCCTGTCATGCCTCCATCCCAACCCGGGATGGGACGGACGTGCGCCCCAGCTGCTCAATGCTGCCGCCTCCACCACCACCACCGACATGGTGGGAAAACATTGCATTCTCGAGCTGTACGAGTGCGACAGTTCGAAACTCAACGACGAAGCCTTTTTGCGGGACACCATCACGGACGCAGCGAAACGCGCTGGTGCCACCCTGCTCAACCTGATCACCCACCGGTTCGAACCGCAAGGCGTTACCGGTCTCGCCCTGCTAGCCGAATCGCACATCTCGATTCACACCTGGCCTGAGGCGGGCTATGCCGCTGTGGACGTGTTCACCTGTGGAGACCACACCATGCCCGAACGGGCCTGCCAGGTTCTCTGCGATGAACTGGGCGCCGGCCGCCACAAGCTCACGAGTTTCCGCCGCGAAACACCTGTGGCGCTCGTGGGAAGTGAACGAGACCCCCAGCTGGCCTTGGCCTGAGCGACTGTCCTGACACCATGGCCCCCAGCGACGGCCTGGTGTCAGGACAGGGTTCAACATCGATCGAACCGTGACAACCCGGGGCAGATTGCTGCTGCCCACTAAGCGTTCCTGGCGTCGGCGGCACGACGCCAGGAACGCGGTTCTAGGTCGGCAACGACTTACAAAGGGTCAACAGTTGACCCAAGATCGGAGGTTTGTGCGGCGGCCGTCAGCCCGGCCGGAGCTGATCCGGGCTCGCTGGAGCTTGCCCGGCCCCGTTCGCGGTTCAGCTTGCCGCTAATCAGCCCTTCCAAATCGAGGCTCACCGCACTGAAGCCCAGCTCGCGAAAGGCCCGCACCAGCTCTTGGCGCAGCTCCCCGTCCGCGAGCCGCCGCAAGGCGCTCTCAAGGGCGGGTTCGGGCAGTTCAATGCGGGCGGTCTGGCCCTGACAGCGCACTCTCAGCGCCCGGAAGCCGCGTTGCCGCAGCCAATCCTCGGCAGCGGCCAGGCGCTGCAGCCGCGCCGCCGTGATCGGTTCGCCATAGGGGAAACGGGAGGCGAGGCAGGGTTGGGCGGGCTTGTCCCACCAGGGCAAGCCCAGGGCCCGGGATAGCTGTCTGACGCCGGCCTTATCCAGGCCGGCCTCGGCCAGAGGCGATCGCACCCCCCATTCCCGGGCCGCCCGCAGGCCAGGCCGGTAGTCGCTGAGGTCATCGTGGTTGACGCCATCCAGCACGACGGCGTCCCCGGCGGAAGCCGCGATCGGCGCCAGGCGGCTGTGCAACTCGCGCTTGCAGGCGTAGCAGCGGTCTTCTGGATTGGTGCTGTAAGCCGGATCGGCCAACTCGGCCGTGGCGATCTCGCGGTGGCGCAGGCCGAGCCAGCGAGCCTGGTCCCTGGCCTCCTGGCGCAGATGGGGTGCCAGCGCCGGGGACACGGCCGTGACCGCCAAGGCCCGGGGCCCGAGTTGTTCCACCGCCAGGGCCGCCACCAGACTGCTATCCACCCCGCCGGAATAGGCCACCACCACCTTGAGCTGCTGCGCCAACTGGGCTCGAACACGCTCCAGGACGTGCTCCAACGCCTGGGGCAGGGGCTCCAGCAGGGTGAGGGGTAGCCGGGGCGACCAATCGGTGTCCATGGCGATGATCCTGGCAGGGCTGGGTAGCATCCGAGTTCGGAACCCTTGTCGTCCCGCCGCCCCCGAGTCCGCCTGATGGCCGCCCGCTCCAGCCAAACGCCCCAGACGGGTCGTGGCATCGGCATCCGCACCGCCGCCCGCAGCGAAGAGCGGCTGTGCGGTCAGGTGCATGTTTATGACGGCGACGGCAAAGGCAAGAGTCAGGCAGCCCTCGGGGTGGTGTTGCGCACCATTGGCCTAGGCATCTGCGAGCGCAAGGGCACCCGGGTGCTGCTGCTGCGCTTTCTCAAGGGTCCAGGCCGCGCCTACGACGAAGATGCGGCGATTGAGGCGCTGCAGCAGGGCTTCCCCCATCTGATCGATCAGGTGCGCACCGGCCGGGGCGATTTCTTTAACGCCTCCGAGGCCACCCGCTTCGATCGCCAAGAAGCCCAACGCGGCTGGGACATCGCCCGCGGAGCGATCGCCAGCCAGCTGTATTCCGTGGTGGTGCTGGATGAACTGAATCCGGTGCTGGATCTGGGGTTGCTGGATCGCCAGGAGGTGGTGAGGGTGCTGGCCGCCAAACCGGCTGGTATGGAGGTGATCTGCACCGGCCGCGGCGCTCCGGCGGAGTTGGTGCAGCTGGCCGATCTGCATTCGGAGATGCGGGCCCACCGGCGCATGCCAGCCGCCGACAGCCCAAGCCCGGGCCTGGGGGCCAACGAGGCTGCCCCCCAGCGCAGCGGTCTCGACGGAATTGAGATCTATACCGGCGAGGGCAAAGGCAAGAGCACCAGCGCCCTTGGCAAGGCATTGCAGGCGATCGGCCGCGGCATCAGCCAGGACAAGAGCCATCGGGTGCTGATCCTGCAATGGCTGAAGGGGGGCAGCGGCTACACCGAGGACGCGGCGATCGCGGCGTTGCGCGAGAGCTATCCCCATCTGGTGGATCACCTGCGATCGGGGCGGGATGCGATCGTCTGGCGGGGGCAGCAGCAGCCGATCGACTACGTGGAAGCGGAACGGGCCTGGGAGATCGCCCGCGCCGCGATCTCCAGCGGCCTCTACAAAACAGTCATCCTCGATGAGCTCAACCCCACCGTCGATCTGGAGCTGCTACCGGTGGAGCCCATCGTGCAGACCCTGCTGCGCAAACCGGCGGAAACCGAAGTGATCATTACGGGCCGCTGTAAATCGCGGCCCGCTTACTTCGATCTCGCTTCCGTGCACTCGGAAATGGTGTGCCATAAGCACTATGCCGAGCGCGGGGTGGACCTGAAGCGAGGCGTGGATTACTAACTCTGCCGCCGCTCTGAAGCAGCGGCGGCAAGGACTGCCGCAGGCTGAGGAGACCACCAGCACGCCCCACTTGGGCTTCGCGGCAGTAGCCGCAGACGCCAGCTCCCGGCTTGGCTCTGGATGCTGCCGCAATCGCTCAGCGGAGCTCGCTGCTAAGCGGAGCTCGCAAAATCGTTTCCTGTCATAAAAAAGGACACAAGTGCTGGCAAACCGGCAAAGGGCCTCACGCACCCAATCGAGGCAAAATCATGATTTTGAAACTAGCCTTGATCAAGTTTAGTTTTGCTTGCTGATCTGGGAGAATTCCAGTTCCACCGGCGTCTCCCGGCCGAAGATCGAGAGCAGGGCCTTGAGCTTGCTGCGCTCGGCGGAGACCTCAATCACCTCACCCTGGAAGTCCTTGAATGGGCCGGCGGTGACCAGGATCTGATCACCTTCGCTGAGGTCGACCTTGACCACAGGCTTCTTCTCGGTGGCGCGTCGGAAGATGCGCTCGACCTCTTGGCGACTCAGCGGTCGAGGCTTGATGTGCCCCCGCGCCCTCCCCGTGGTGCGCCGTTCTTCCTGGCCAACAAAGTTGATAACATTCGGGGTGCTGCGCACCGCCATCATGGTGTCCTCGTCGAGGAACATGCGCACCAGAACATAGCCGGGAAAAACCTTCTCCTCGATCGACTGACGACTGCCGTCCTTCTTCAGCTTGACCCCGGGCGTCTGGGGGATTTCGATCTCAAGAATGCGGTTGGCGACCCCCAGGGTGACGGCCCGCTGCTCCAGGGTGGCCTTCACTTTCTTCTCACAGCTGGAGGCCACCTGAACCGCATACCAACGGGCGACCTGGGGCGCTTCGGCCACCTCGGCGGCGGTCGCCAGGGGTTCGCTCTGAACGCTGTCGCCATCACTGGGAAAGGCGATGACATCGCCCTCGACGGGGGGCAGATCGCTCAGGCTTTCAGACACGGGGGGGGCGGAGGAGAACATCAGCGGAACACCAAGCCAGATAGCCAGGCGAAAAAGCGGCCGACGGCGGCGATGACCGCAGCCGAAAGACTCACCATCAAGATGACGGCAAGCGATTCGCTGAACAACTGCTGGCGGCTCGGCCAGACGACCTTGCCAAGCTCGGCCAGGGTGGCCGCCACGAACCCCTGGGCCGGGGTTTCCTCGTCCGCGAGCGGCTCAAGGTCCGGCAATCCGGAGGCTGCTGCGCCCCTGTCGGAGGGGCTGGGCAGATCCTGGGTGGAGGAGGTGGTGGGATCCAGGGCTGATCGCGGGGAGAAACAGAACAAGCCCGGCGGGTTGCGAATGCGGGGCCGGGGAATCGAGGCTGTGGCAATTGGCTGGTGGTGACCAACCAGGTCCATATCAAACCAACACCCTACCGGACGTCCACCGCCTCCTGGCGCAGCGGCACAAACCGGAGCTCCTGGCCCTCCGCCTCGATTGCCACGCCCCAGGCTCCCAGGAAACGGTCGGCCAGCAGCTCCGTGGCCAGGGGATTCTCAATGCGGCGACGCAGCACGCGCCGCAATGGCCGGGCTCCGTATTCGGGCTCATAACCCTGATCCACCAGCACCTCCACCGCCGCGTCGTCGAGCTGCAGCCGCAGCTGTTGCTCGGCCAGCAATGCCGCCAGCTCAGCCAGCTGCAGTCGCACGATGCGGCGCAGCTCGGCCCGCCCCAAGGGTCGGAAGCGAATCACCTCGTCGATGCGGTTGAGAAACTCAGGTCGAAACTGGCGGGCGAGGGCCTGCTCCACCGCCGCATCCAGCTGGCGCTGGCGGCGGTCGTCATCGGCTGCGGCCAGATCGGGGTCCACGGCCTCTGGCCCTGCTGCCGCAGCGGCATCGCGCCCATGGGCAGCAACCCCAGGCGACGGCCGCTGCGCTTCGGCGCGGGCGTGCTCCAGGATCGCTCGGCTGGCCAGGTTGCTGGTCATGATCACGATCGTGTGCCGGAAATCCACCGTTCGCCCCTGGGAATCGGTGAGGCGTCCGTCGTCGAGCACCTGCAGCAACAGGTTGAACACCTCGGGGTGAGCTTTTTCCACCTCATCGAGCAGCAGCACCGCATAGGGGCGCCGTCGCACGGCCTCGGTGAGCTGGCCGCCCTCCTCGTAGCCCACGTAGCCCGGTGGGGCCCCCACCAACCGGGCGACGGCATTGCGCTCCATGAACTCGCTCATGTCGAGCCGCACCAGCGCGTCTTCCTCATCGAACAGGCTGGCCGCCAGGGCCTTAGCCAGTTCCGTCTTGCCGACGCCGGTGGGCCCCAGAAACAGGAATGACCCCACGGGCCGGGTGGGGGCCTGCATCCCGGCGCGGGCCCGGCGGATCGCCGCCGCCACCGCCGCCACCGCTTCGGGCTGGCCGATCACCCGTTCGCCGAGCCGCTGTTCCAGCTCCAGCAGCTTCTGGCGCTCTCCGGCCATCAGCCGCTGCACAGGGATGCCGGTGGCCCGGGCCACGACGTCGGCGATGTCGCCCTCCTCCACCTGCTCCCGCAACATCGGGTCAACCTGCAGCGCCGCCTCCAGCTCCAGGCGGCGGCGCTGCAGGGGCTGGAGCTGGTCGTGCAGCAACCGGGCCGTGGCCTCGTAGTCGCCATCGCGCTCCGCCTCGCCCAGGGCATGGCGCAGATCCTCATCCCGCTTGAGCAGCGCCTGCAATTCGGCCAACAGATCCCGCTCCTGGGCCCAGCGCAGCTGCAGGGTCTCCAGGGAGTCCTGGGCCTGGCGGCGGCGCTCCTGCAGCTGCAGGCGCTCCTCCAGCGGCGCCTGCTCGGCCGCCAGCAAGGCGAGCTCCACCCGCCGCAGCTCACTTTCCGCGGCCTCCACAACCTGGGGCTTGGAGGTGGCCTCCATGCGCAGCTGGGCGGCGGCCTCGTCGATCAGATCGATGGCGGAATCGGGCAGGCAGCGGTCGCTGATGTAGCGGTTGGCCAGGCGGGCGGCGGCCACCAAGGCCCGGTCGCTGATGGTGACGCCATGGTGCAGCTCATAGCGTTCTTTGAGACCGCGCAGGATCTCCACGCAGGTGTCCTGATCGGGTTCGCGGATCAGCACCTGTTGAAAGCGCCGCTCCAGGGCCGGATCCTTCTCGATGCTGCGGCGGTAATCCTCGGGGGTGGTGGCGCCGATGCAGCGGAGATCGCCGCGGGCGAGCAGCGGCTTGAGGATGCTGCCGGCATCGGCGCTGGAGCGGTCGCTGCTCACCACCGAGTGCAGTTCATCGATGAACAGCACCACGCCGGCCTCGCGGGCCCGAACCTCCGCCAGCACGCTGCGCAATCGCTCCTCAAACTGCCCGCGGAATTTCGCGCCGGCGATCAACGCGCCGACATCAAGGGCCACAAGCCGCAGCCCCCGCAGCGATTCGGGCACATCGCCGGCAACGATGCGCTGGGCCAGCAGTTCGGCCACGGCGGTCTTGCCGACGCCGGGTTCGCCGATCAGCACCGGATTGTTCTTGCCGCGACGCGACAACACCTGGATCAGGCGCCGGATCTCCGGATCGCGGCCGACGACGGGGTCGAGTTCCCCGGCCCGGGCGGCGGCGGTGAGGTCGCGGCCAAACCGATCCAGGGCGGAGACCTCCGGATCGTCCAGCCGCTCCAGTCGCAGCCCCTCGGCCGGTCCAGCCGGGCTTTCGGAGCCTGGGGCTGGGGCGAGCCGGCCGGTGGGTTGGGGCTTGCTGAGCGCGGCGGCGCCCCCATTCGGCCCGGCCACGGTGGTATCCGGAGCCTCCAGCCGCTCCTGAGCGGCCCTGGCGAGCGCTCCAGTGCGGCTGCCGGCGGTGGGCTGGCCATCGATCCAGTCATCGCTGTCGTGGCCGACGGAGCCAAGCCGGGGCAACGGCGGCAGCTCCTGCGGGCGCCACTGACGGCGCAGGGTTTCGGCATCCAGGCCGGCTGAGGCCAGCAGCGAGGCGCCGATGCGTGGCTCCTCCAGCAGGGCGAGCAGCAGATGGGGCCCATCCAGCAGACGCGATCCCCAGGCGGCACGGCAGCGGTCGGCCGCCTCCAGCAGATCCTCAAAGGCGTCGCCGATGTAGAGCCTGTCGTCGCGGGCCTGGGGCTGGTCGGCGCAGAAGTCCTCCAACTGATCCAGCAAGCGATCGGCATCGAGGGGGAGCGGCTCGATCCAGACGGCGAAACGGCGATCCTGCAGCAGGGCCAGCAGCAGATGCTCCACGTCCATCACGCCGTGGCGCCAGCGTCGGGCCTGGTCCTGGCTGGCGAGCAGCAGGTCCCAGGCGGGTTCGCTGAAGCGCTCGGGATCGGCGGTGAGGCTGCCGCTGGGCCGCGGCGGCGAGTCAGCCGGCATGGGCTTGGGCGCGGGAGGAGATCTCGATCAGTTCGATGCGGTAGCCATCGGGATCCTCCACGAAGGCGATCACGGTGGTGCCGTGCTTCACCGGGCCGGGTGGCCGCACCACCCGGCCGCCGGCGGCGGCGATGGCGTCACAGGTGGCGACGATGTCCTCCACGCCGATGGCGATGTGGCCGTAAGCGCTGCCCAGCTCGTAGCGGTCGGTGTCCCAGTTGTGGGTGAGCTCCAGCACGGTGGAGTCGCTCTCCTCGCCGTATCCCACGAAGGCCAGGGTGTAACGGCCTTCCGGGCTGTCGCGGCGGCGGAGCAGCCGCATGCCCATCACACCGGTGTAGAAGGCCAAGGAGACCTCCAAGTCGCCCACGCGCAGCATGGTGTGCAGGAATCGCATCTTCGAAACGGGGTGGCGGCGGCAGGGCGGCGGTCGTTAGCTGGGGTCG
>Ga0315904_10011486_pt1 | contig 11294 bp, 7 predicted proteins | sample LakEriMetagenome_6_FD_203529 | JGI IMG/M metagenome (GOLD analysis project Ga0315904, IMG submission 203529) | Freshwater fungal communities from buoy surface, Lake Erie, Ohio, United States - Buoy 12 MA120 | ecosystem: Environmental > Aquatic > Freshwater > Lake | place: USA: Lake Erie, Ohio... | reverse complement strand
CCGTGCCCGCCTCGGTGTCAGGCCGCTGTCGGCGGGGCCGTCCGCAGTGGGTGTCCCGAAGCGGATTTGGGCAGCGGCGAGGACCCTGCCCGGGGGGGCCCCGTCGGAGGGGGGGCCCGCGAAAAGCGGCCGCGGCCCAGAACGGAACCGGCCGGCGCGCTGGCCGTTCATCCCCGCCGTTCCCGGCCCGCTCGCCCGTCCACGTGTTGCCCTGCCTTGGGCTCCCCGCTCTCGACATGTCTCAAACTCTCGCCTCGGTTTTACCGGTCCCTCCCTCCGCGTGTTGCCATGTCTCTTGATCCTGTTGAATTGCTGGCCCAACTGGTGGCCATTCCCAGCGTCAGCCCCATGGGCCGCGAGGTCTCCGGCCCCGAGTATCTCGAAACCCGCCTGACTGAATTCCTCGTTCGCCACTTCCAGCGGCTGGATGTCCCCTTCGAGGTCCACGAGGTCATGCCCGGGCGGGCGAACGTGATCGCCCGGCTTGACGTCCCCGGTGCCGAGTCGACCCTGCTGCTGGACGCCCACCAGGACACCGTCCCGGTGGACGGAATGGTCATCCCCCCGTTCAAGCCGGAAATTCGCGACGGCCGCCTCTATGGCCGCGGTGCCTGCGATGTGAAAGGGGGCATGGCGGCCATGCTCACCGCCTTTGCCCGCCTCGTCGCCGACCCTCGGGGGGGCCGACATCACGTCGTCATGAGCTGCACCTGCGATGAAGAGAGCACCGCGCAGGGAGTGCGGGCTCTGTCCCGGCTGTGGAGCGAGCCCGGGCAGACATCGCGGCTGCTGGCACAACCTCCCGACCTGGCGGTTGTCGCCGAGCCCACCGGTCTCGACCTGGTGGTCGCTCACAAGGGGGCGGTGCGGTGGAAGATCCGCACGCGGGGCCGGGCCTGTCATAGCTCCCGACCCAACGAGGGGGTGAACGCGATCTACGGCATGGGCGAAGTGCTGCGGGCACTCGAAGAACTGGCCCGCGAACTGCCCGGCATGGTCCCCGCTCACCCGCTGTGCGGCGTCGCGACGCTTAGCGTGGGACGGATTGAGGGGGGCATCAGCGTCAACACCGTTCCCGACGAGTGTCTCATTGAGATTGACCGGCGGGTGCTCCCCACCGAAGTCGCCGCAAGCGTCATCCCGCAGGTCGAGCAGTGGCTGCGGGTGCGGGTTCAGGCCAACTTCGAGATGCTCCCTCCCTGGATCGATGGGGCCACCCTCTCCGATCACAACAACGGCCCTTGGGCCGACCGCCTGCTGGCCCAGGTCACGCCCCTCGCGGGCGCCCGCCAGAAGCTGGGTGCCTGGTACGGCACCAACGCTTCTCGGATCGCCGTCACCGGGGTCCCAGCGGTGGTGTTCGGTCCCGGTTCGATCGAACAGGCCCACACGCGGGATGAATGGATTGAACTCGAGCAGTTGCGGTTGGCCACCGAGATTCTGCACCGCTTCTGTCGTGCTGGATAGAGTCTGCACCGCGCGCGAGACGTGGTCGGGAGGGTTCCAATTAAGGGCCTGCCCTGTCGTTGCTCGGCGAAAACTTCGCTGGTTCGTGGCTGAATCTCTCCGGGGTCGCCTGGCTCCCGTGCCGTCTCAGCTGGCATCCCCCCTGATCTCGAACTCCCCAGAACCCTGATTCCTCCGAGGCGGGAGCCTCCGATCTGGCCCCCCCGCCCGGGCTGTCTCTTTCTTTCTTTTTTTCTTTCTTTTGCGCTCTCCCTCATGTCCGCCCCCGCGAGCCGTCTGCCTCCGCTTCCCTCCGATCGCACCGGTCTCCCCGGCACCCGCGTTGAGATTGTTCGCGCTATCAGCCAGCCGCCCCGGGTGCGGGCGGTGGTGTTTGATTTCGACGGCACGCTCTCGCTCATTCGCGAGGGCTGGCCCGAAATCATGATTCCCATGCTGGTGGATGAGTTGCTTCGCACCCCCCGCGCCGAGTCGGCCGCTGAACTGCGCCAGGTGGTCGAAGATTTCGTCATGCGGCTCAATGGCAAACAGACCATCTACCAGATGATTCAGCTGGCCGAGGAGGTGACCCGGCGGGGGGGGACGCCGCAAGACCCGGTCGAGTACAAGCACGAGTTTCAACGTCGGCTGATGCGGCGGGTCGAGGGACGGACCACCGGTCTGCGGGAGGGGCGGATCGCCCCTGAAGACCTGATGGTTCCCAACGCACTGCCGTTGCTCGAATCGCTGCGTGAGCGGGGGCTGTCGCTGTTTCTTGCCAGCGGGACCGATCTGGTGTTCGTCCGGCAGGAACTCGCCGCGTTAGGGCTCGACCACTTCTTTGGCGACCGCGTCTGGGGGGCGATCGACGCCCACCACAACTTTTCGAAACAGATGGTGATCGACCAGATGGTCGCCGACTTGAACCTGCGGCCTGGGGAACTGCTGGGCTTCGGGGACGGGTTTGTCGAGACCCAGGAGGTCCGCCGCGTGGCGGGGATTGCGGTGGGAGTGGCGAGCGACGAGCAGCACCGGGTTGGCATCAACGACTGGAAACGGCAGCGACTGATTGAAGCAGGTGCCGACCTGATTGTGCCCGACTACCGCGACCTCCAGCCGCTGCTTGGTCACCTGCTGGGTTAGCGCGTCCCCATCCCGTCTGTAGTAGTCCGGTCACCAGCGGTGGGGGCCGAGGTTGTGTGGCCCGGCAAGACGCTTGATTCAGTGATCCATCAGGAACTCGGCTAAGCGCATCCCGCAGGTGCCCCGCTCAGACACGGGGCGGGCGCCGAATGCCAACAAAAAACCCCCCTCCATTGGGGAGGGGGGTTTTTGAGTTCAGAAAGTCCGGGACGTGTTGCTAGGCTCGCCAGTCGACCGCCCCGGCACCGGCCTGATGTTCCGGAGAGCTTCGGCTACTTCTTGTCGGCTTCGAGAACGATTCTCACGCCAGCGGACTTGAGGGCTTCGAGCTGGGGGCCCTTCGCTGCGTCGCTTAGCGGATTTCCCGCGAGATACAGCCGGAGGAACGGAGCGAATCGCTTCTCTCCCTCGGCATCTTTCTTGCACGCCTCGACCAGCGGGGCCAGATCGGTGATCGCGTTGTTTTCCATCAGCAGCAGCATGCGAGGCGCGGCGGCCGCGAACGGGGAGAGATCGGCGACCTTGTTCCCAGTAATCTTGAAGGTCATCAGGTTCGGAATCACTCCGGCCAGGTCCTTCACGTCGGTCAGCTGATTGCGGGCCAGATCGAGCGATGACAGCTTGGGCAGCTTAGCCAGTGGAGCCGCGGTCGTCAGCTTGTTGCCGGCAATGTACAGCGCCGACAGCTTGGGCATGTCGGCCAGCGGTTCCACGCTCGCGATCTGGTTGTCCGAGAGTTCGACAAACTGCAGAGCCTTGACGTTCGCCAGCGGGGCGATGTCCACAATCTTGTTCTTCGACAGATCGAGCGACTGCAGGGTCTTCAGATCCTTCAGTGCGTCAACCTTTTCGATTTCGTTCCCGGCGAGGTTGATCAACTGCAGGTTCGGGCACTTTTCCAGGCCTGTCAGGTCCTTGATCCCCTTGTTCCGCCCCTCGAGGATGAACACCTTCTTGAGGTCTTCCTCAGTCAGTTCGTCGGGCTTGTCCCGCTTTTCGAAGACTTGCTGGCGAACGGCCGCCTCCAGCCCCTTGTCGGGAATCGGGCCCGCCGCATACGCCGCAGGCACGCTCCCCGACAACAGCGCGAGAGTCAACAGGGAGACGGCCGCAGAGAGGCCTCGAGCCGAGGCCCGGCACAGATTGAGCATGGTATGTTCCTTCCGGGATGTCAGACACGGGACTGCCGGCGCAGCCTTCCCCCCCGCGCGGGGGGCAACCGTACAACTCAGGCGGGTCTGGGAGTGTATCGCCCGGGGCGCGGCGCTGTCAAAAGTTGCCCCCAGTCGTGGCCTGCGTCCTCGGGCCTCCGGTGGTTTGGCGGGTTTAACCGGCCGAGCAGAGGGCCTCGGCGAAGCTTGCCGGGTTGAAGACTTCCAGGTCGTCGATCTGCTCACCCACCCCGACGTACTTGACCGGCAGGTTCATCTCTTTCCGGATCGCGACCACCACCCCACCCTTCGCGGTCCCGTCGAGTTTCGCCAGGATCAATCCCGTGCATTCGACCGCCTCGCTGAATTTCCGCGCCTGCGACACACCGTTCTGTCCGGTCGTGGCGTCCAGCACCAGCAGCACCTCGTGCGGGGCTCCTGGTATGCGGTCCCCAATCACCCGGCGGACCTTCTCTAGCTGCTTCATCAGGTTCTGCTGAGTCTGCAATCGACCGGCGGTGTCAATGATCACAAAGTCGGCATTCACCTCCAGCGCCCGCGCACAACCGGCGTAGGCCACCGCCGCTGGGTCGCTCCCGCTGGGTTTGGTCACAATCTCGCACCCAATCCGTTGGCTCCACATCGTCAACTGCTCGACCGCTGCGGCCCGGAAGGTGTCCCCGGCTGCCAGCACCACTCGGTGCCCCGTTTTGTGCAGCAGGTTCGCCAATTTGGCGATCGAGGTGGTCTTGCCCACTCCATTCACCCCGGCGACCAGCACCACCGTCGGGCCCGAAGTCGCCCGGGCCAATGGGGCGAGTGGCTGATCGGCCTGCCAGGTATTCCCCGTGGCCCCCGTCAGTTGCTGCTGCAAACGCTCGCGAATGGTCTTCCAGATGTCCTCGAGAACCACCGTGCGGCCCAGGTACTTCTCCCGCAGTTCCTCGGTGATCTCTCGCGCTGCGGCGACTCCCATGTCGGTCCGAATGAGCCGGGAGTAGAACTGCTCCAGCTTTTCGGCATCCAGAATCTCACCCGCCTTGAACAGGTCGCGGATGTCGGTCTGGAGCAGTTCTTTGGTCCGCTTCAGGCCCTGTTTCAGGCGGTCAAACAGTCCCATTGCAAATGCTTGGCGGGAGGCGTCCCCCGGGGAAAAGTCCCGCGTGGGGCCGCTCAGTGGAAGTGTGTCAGAGGACGAATGGTGAAGGCGCTTGAGGCCGGGAACGCCGGTCTGGGGGGAAGACCCACAGGGAACACTCCCCCGCGTCGCACCGGGAAGACGGGCTGCCTCCTGCGACAACGGGCAGGCTGGCCCCTCTTCGCTATCCGCGAGGACACTCCCCGCCAGCGAACAAGACCCGGGCACCGCCCAGGCGCTTTTTTCGAGCCCAAAACCTAGGTCGATGATAGAAGGCCCCCGCGCGCCGGGCAAGCGGTTAGTGCTAGGGACTGTGAACACCGCTCAGGCTTTCCCGCGTCGGAAAGCCCCCCTCGGGCCAACAACCACTCGGACGGGTGACAATTCCACGCCAACCTGACCTGCCTCGCCTCCACGGACAGCCTCCCCCCGAAATTTGCCTCCGCTGGCCCGTTTCGGGACACCAGCGAACTGGGTACGACTCCTCCCGGTGCCGGGAGATTTCGCTGAAGAAGGCTCGCTGCTGACGAGTTCCTCAGGCGGAATGGTTGTCCCGCTTTCGTGCGCCCATTACCATCGCGCCCGCGGGACACAATCTCGGGTCTGTCCCCCTTCATCCCCCGTGTTCGTGTGCTGCAGGCCATGTCGACCGACCGCTTCCATTCGGTGTTGTTGTTCGGTGCGCCAGGCGTCGGCAAAGGAACGCAGGGGCGAATCCTGGGCGAGATCCCGGGCTTCTATCACCTCTCGTGTGGCGACGTCTTTCGCTCGCTCGACATCAACTCTCCCGAAGGTCGTGAAGTCTGCCGCTTCACCTCCAAGGGGATGCTCGTCCCCGATGAGATCACCATCCGTATCTGGAAACGGCATCTCGACGGGCTCTGCATGCTCTCGAACTTCAAGCCCCACGAAGACCTGCTGATCCTCGACGGCATTCCGCGAAACCGCGTTCAGGCTGAGATCCTGCAGGAATACATCGATGTCGTCCGCATCGTGCACCTCAAGTCGGTTGATCTCGAGGCGATGATTCACCGCATCCGCCGCAGGGCCATCCGCGAAAATCGCGTCGATGACGCCCACGAAGATATCATTCGCAAGCGGTTTGTCGTGTACGAAGCCGAAACCCGCCCCGTCCTTGAGTTCTATTCCCCCAAGCTGGTTGCCGAGGTCGACGCCATCGGCTCTCCCGCCGAGGTCCTGCTCAAGGTCCTGCAGTGCGTCGTGCCGGCCCAGAACCGCCACTTCCGCAAAGAAGAAGACTGAACCCGCCGCGCAGGCTCGCCGTAGTCACCAGCGTGTCGACCCTCGGCACAGTTGCGGCGTCCGCACAGGGAGTGCCCTCCCTGCCAGCTGTGCGCGGCGGCCAGCTCTCTCGCCCACTCGGATCGCTGCGGAACCGGTGACCGCTGAACCGTCGGCGACCCCTCGTCTCGGCTAGTTCGCCGAGACCGCTTCCGCTCCAGGGTTCTCTTTGGGCACGATGCGGAACCGCCGCCACGCCAGGTCATCGCGGCCACTTCTCAGCCGCAGAATGTACTCGCCTGGGGGCAGCGCCCCATCCGCATTGAACTGAAAGTTCATGCGAAACAGTTCTCGTCCCACCGCCTGCCCCAGTTTCACCACCGCCCGCCCCGGTTCGGAGAGTTCTCCCTGGGCACTGGGGAGGGCCTCGTGCAGCCAGCAATCGAGCCACATGTCTTCACGCGGTGGCGTCAGTGTCGCCTGGGCAATCAGCCGCTCGCCCTCGACAAACTCGCTCTTGCGCACCGGCAGGTGTTCACCCACCAGGAAATCGCCGACGTCGAACGCCAGCACCTTGTCGCTCCCGCGGATCGCCCGGTCACCTGCGAACAGCTGCACCACTTCGTCGTCCGAGATTGCGTCGAGTGCCAGTGGTCCCCCTTCGCCCCGTTCCTGGTACGGATCCCGCCACCGCTCCACTTCAATTGCTCCCAGGCCCGCCAGCACCAGCACCAGCCCGTGCGTCGCCAGTCCCGCAAACCGCGGCGGCGCTGGCCAGACCCGCGACACCAGGCGATCGAGCACCGGTGGCCACGCCTGTCCCCACTCACGCAACGGCAACCACCGCAACCAGCGCCCCACCGCCCGAGCGTCGGCTTCGTTCACAAATGCCAGGTAGCCCGAGTACATCACCAGCGGGAAGATATACAGTCCCAGGGTGAACATCGTCATCAGGTGGAAGAAAAACCCGATCGCGATCACCGGCCACTTCGTCTTGGGCTGGAAGATCAGGAACAGGAACGTGATTTCCCACACAATGGTGATATAGCCGAACAGGCTCAGCACCAGCGGATGCTGCGACAGCCAGTCCCCCAGGGGATGCACGTTGTTCACGTAGGTCATGGTCCAGTACATCAGCTGGTCGCCACTGAAAAACGTTGGCGTGTGCATCTTGGTAAGCGACGCACCGAGGTAGGTCGCCGCCATCAGAAATTGGACCAGCCGGGCCGACCAGATGGGGGCCATGGGAAGGTCGTCATCGAGGGCCCGCTCGCCCCGACGCCAGTCCCGCCAGGCATCAAGCGACCAGATCCGGCCCGCAGGCGAGACCGCCAGCAGCACCAGCAGGTGCGTCGCGATCACCGTGTACTTGGTAATGGTGCTGACCGAGTCGAGCAGCCCGAACCAGGTGTAGAGCACGCAGGCCAGCACCGCCGCCAGCCGGGTATGCCACCCCAGCATTAACGACAGCAGGCTGGCGATCAGCACGGCGTGCAGGCCCACCACCGCCGCCCCGGGCAGCGTGGGGACCAGGTCAGGCCGGCCGAACGCCACTCCCAGCGGGGCCGGGGCCCCATCGAGCGAGTACAGCTCGCGAGCCCAAGGGTGCCGCAGCACCACGTCAATCAACAGCACCGCCGGCAGGCAGATCCGCATCAGGGCCATCCCGACCGGAACTTCGAGTCCAAAAAAGAACCCGGGCCGGGGGGCAGTGTGGCTCGACGAAGCCTCGGGATTGATCGCGGTCGCGTCCATGCAGACAGCTCCAGCAGGCGAAGAAAAATCGGGACTCAGCAGGTGTCAGCTCAAGTGGGCGGGCGTTTAAGGCTCGCGGGGCAACTTGGGCTGCTAAGCGGGACTTGGCGTCAGTCACACGGCCTCGACAGACCTCACGCGGTGCAGCGGTTAACGCGGTCGGTCAATTGGCGCTCGCCGAACCGACGTTGTTGAGTGCCTGCGGAATGGCGACTCCCAGGTTCTGGCGACCCCCCTTGACCCGCGGAGGCTCCCGCACAAACAGCGGGCGATTCATCTGGGAATCGGACTGCAGCCGGGGATTGTCGGCGAACGTCCGCCCTGCCTGGTACGAGTGCCACGAATCGTAACGCTCGGTCTCCTGCGAGTTGGGGAGCGTCACCGACCGCACTCGATAGTACGAGAGCTTGTCTTTCGACCCATCGTAACGCGTCTTCCAGACAGCGTCGGGCAGGTTGTACTTCTTGGCCCAGCTTTCTTCGATCACAAACAGCCGCACCATCGGCTCGTGCTGCGTATGTTTCAGCACATTCATGCCGATGTTGACCCCGTGGCCATTGAACGAGTCGTAATGTTCACGCCCCAGCGAGCCAAACGGCTGGAACTCTCCCCACGGCGCGGGGGTCAGCCGGTAAAACGTCTGGCTCTCCCCCTCGGCGACAATGTGCATTCGCGAGTCGTAGGCGCTCCAGCCGCAGAACATGTCCCACACGAAGTAGTACATGACCGGGTGCGAGGTGGTCCAAGCACCCATGGCGTGACAGGCGAGCCCAGCGGACAGCGCGGCGAGATAGGTCGAGATGAAACCAACCGCGAAGAATTTTCGCACGAGGCTCACCCTCCTTGGTGAGTGGGGACTCAGCAGACCGGCGATCAGCAGGCACCAGGCCCCAACGCGGGCCCTGCGACTCGCAGGCCACGCCGGGGAACAGTCACAGGTTCGAACCCACCCAGCAGGCAGCCCGCATAGTTCAGCGATATCCCCGATTTGGACATCATGGTCAAGATCAACTGGCCCGTTGGAGCGGCCTGTTGAGGTCTGCGGTCCGGTTTGATGCCGAGGTTTTAAAGCTTTCCCCGTCCACCCCAAAGAAGCCTGCGCTTCCTCCCTTATCCACTTCGGCCCCGCTCGGGCCCTCTCGAATCGCATCCAACCATCGGAATGTATTGCCTGCGTGGTCTGGGAGGCTTGGGTGGTTTGTGCCGAAAATTCCGAGAATTCCGATTCAAGCGTTTGTAACCATTCTGCCGATTGTGTCGATGGAACGCGTTGTACCGGCAGTACGGGGGGTTACTGCCACCGGGCATCTGGACTGCGTCTTGCCGGTGCGACTCTCGTTCGTTTAGGAGATCTCCTCGTGTCGAAACGCCTCATGAAGACCCGCCTCTTCGCCCCGTGGGCTGTTTGCTGCGGTGCGGTTCTGGCGACGGCTCTCTCGGCGACCATGCCTCTGGCCGCCGCCTCCAAGGCCACCAAGGTCGGCAAATCCGCCGGTGCCGCCGATCAACCCTCCGCTCGTGACGCCGAGTCGCCCGATGCCGAAGACTCCCCCTCCGAGTCGTCTGGCGAACACACGCACGTCCGGCTCAACTACCTCCGGGCCAGTTGGAAGAAGGTTCTCGACGACGTCGCGAAGGCGATGGATAAAGAACTTGTCGCCGACGAGTTGCCCGCCAAGACCTACAGTCGCCTCGATCGCAAGCAGCACTCCCCCGACGAGGCACTGCGGATTCTCAACCGCGACCTCGCCGCCTTCGGCCAGAAACTGGTCGTCAAGGGTGACCACCTGGTGCTGATCAGCGTTCGCCAGTCGCGAATGGACTACAGTCCCGCAGTGATTCGTGGGGAAGCCGAGCGAGCCGCCGAAGCTCGCTACCTCGCCGAGCAGGCCGAGGAAGAAGCCGCCCAGGCCCGCCGCCCCCGCACCGCCAGGAAAAACACCCCCGCCCCCGCTCCCGCCGACGCCGAGCAGGTCTGGCCCCGCCAGACCGCCAGTCGCGATGTGGACGTCGATGACGCGGACGAGACCCCCCGGCGGTTGCCCGCCCGGTCGTCCCGGAACGTCCGACAGGCGGGTGCCGAAGAAGAACAGGCTGAGACCGCCCGCCCCGCAGCCCGACGGGCCCCCCGCGAAGAAGCCTCCGCGGATGAACTGATCGAAACCGAAATCCGCCTCAAGGCACGCGATGCCGGCAGCATCGAGAAACTGCTGCTGCGGGCCTTCCGTGGCAACACCCGGCGACTGGACCGGGGCCCCGGCGGCCTCGAAGGTTTCGCCGTGCTGGCCGGTGCTGACGAAGGCGAGGGGGCCCGCCCCAAGACCCGCTTCCGGATCGGTGTCGATGTCGAGCGGAATACGCTGGTGGTCGAGGCGACCGAGCGGGAAACCCGCGCTGTCGAAACGCTGGTCAAGGCGTTCGACAAACTCCCCCCCGGCGAGAACGGGGCGATTCGCGCTGTCCCCTCGAAGAAGGCGACCAACCCGCTGGCACGGTCGCTGCAGGGCGAACTCGACCGGTTGGCCCTCGCCACCCGCCTGCAGGCCCAGGCCGAAGAGGGTGACGAAGAGCGTCCCGCCGCTCCCCCTGCCAAAAACCCCCGCGGGGCCGCTCCCCGCCCGCCAGCCGCCGATGCCGCGGCAGAGCCACCTGCTGGCAAGGCCCCCCGCGTCGGCAGCGGTGCGGGCATGCCCCTCCCCCAGGCTCTCCAGGGAAGCCTGAAGGGGGAAGTGTCGATCGAGGCGGTTCCCGATCTCAACCTGTTCATCCTCAAGGGGAATGAGCAGGACGTCGAGACCGTCATGGGAATCCTCAAAGAAATCGAAAAGATGAGCGAGGCGAGTGCCCCGCAGGTCCGGATGGCGGTGGTCGAGCACCTCAACAGCGAGGCGCTGGCGACCCTGCTCACCTCGGTCTACGACCGCATCAGCCCGACCCGCCAGACCCGCGGAGCGACTGGGACGGCGACTTCCAGCGTGGCCATCTTCCCGGTCGCCCGCCCGAACGCTCTCCTCATTGTCGCCCCCCAGGCCGACCTCGACGCGATTCTTGAACTGCTCGAAGAACTCGACCAGCCCAGCGACCCCCAGACCGAATACAAGGTCTTCCGCCTGAAGCACGCTGTCCCCTCCCAGGTGGTCGACACGATTCGCGAGATGTATCCCTCCGATCGGCCGACTCCCGGCCAGGCCGGTGGGGCGAACGCCAACAATCAGAACAGCACCGCCGTGCTGACTCCCCGCGTCGTGGTCGTCCCCGACTCGCGGACCAACTCGGTGATCATCCAGGCCCGGGCCCGTGATCTGGCGGAAGTCGCCGCCCTGATCAAGGACCTCGACTCGCCCGAATCGTCCGTCGTCAACCAGCTCAAGATCTACCCCCTCGAAAACGCCACCGCCGACGAACTGGCCGCCACCCTG
>Ga0315904_10011485_pt1 | contig 11295 bp, 14 predicted proteins | sample LakEriMetagenome_6_FD_203529 | JGI IMG/M metagenome (GOLD analysis project Ga0315904, IMG submission 203529) | Freshwater fungal communities from buoy surface, Lake Erie, Ohio, United States - Buoy 12 MA120 | ecosystem: Environmental > Aquatic > Freshwater > Lake | place: USA: Lake Erie, Ohio... | reverse complement strand
CAAACAGCATTGATATTTATTCTTATACAATTATTAAAACAGGTTCTGCTACATTTACCGCTTTTGGTTCACAAACCAAGTTTGCTTAAGGAGTCTAAATGCCTATCATTGGTGGACGACAGGTTGGCGTTAGAGGATTAGGATTCCAGGGTGCTGGAAAACCAAATGCTCCAACATCAGTTACTGCTACCGATGTAGGAACTAGTAGAGCATATAATAATGGTGCTGCTACAGTATCTTTTACACCAGGATCAGATAATGGTGCTCCAGTTTCAACTTATACAGTCACTTCATCACCAGGCGGGTATACAAATACAGGAGCCTCATCTCCAATTACTGTAACTGGTTTACAATCAAATACTTCTTATACATTTACTGTTACTGCTACAAATGCAGTAGGTACAAGTGATGCAGGAACTTCAAATAGTATTACTGCAACTACAGTACCACAAGCACCCACCATTGGAACAGCCACTGCTGGAGTTCAATCAGCCACTGTTGCCTATACAGCAAATGCAACTGGAGGAAAAGCAGTTTCTGTTTATACTGCAACTTCTTCTCCAGGATCAATTACAGGAACTGGCTCTTCCCCAATAACAGTGTCTGGCCTTACTGCTGGAACGTCTTATACATTTACAGTGACTGCTACAAATGCAAACGGTACATCAACAGCGTCTGCTGCATCAAATAGCATTACAGCAATTGCTCCATTCGTTGCAACTGGAGGAACAGAAGTAACATCTGGAGGATATAAATATCATAAGTTCACAGGAAATGGAACATTTGCAGTTTCTTCAGGAAGTAAAAATGTTGAAGTATTAGTAATTGCTGGTGGAGGAGGCGGTGCAGGAAGGCCTGCTGGTGGTGGAGGTGGCGCAGGTGGAGTTGTTTATCATTCATCATATGCAACTTCAACTGGTAATTATGCAGTTGTAGTGGGTGCTGGTGGAACAGGAAGAACTAGTGAAGGTACACAAGGGGTTAATGGAAACAACTCAACATTTGGTGGAACAATAACAGCAAATGGCGGAGGTGGTGGAGGTGCTGCATCCTACACAACTTCTGGCAGTACACCACCATCAACATGTGATGGCTTAACTGGAGGATCTGGTGGAGGCTTTAGCCATTCTTATCAGGTCAATGGTTCACAAAGAAATCCTGGCGGTACACCAACAAACTTTAATCAAGGAAACTCTGGTGGAGGAACTGGATACGGAACACGTGGTGGAGTTTCTGCAAAAGCCTATGGTGCTTATAACGTAAGTTCAGTTTCTGGTGGTGGCGGAGGTGGAGCAGGCGGAGCAGGCGGAGATAGATATTCTGCATCATTACGTACAACTGGTGGACCTGGTGGAGTAGGATTATCAACATGGTCAACATGGGGTGCTGCAACTACATCTGGACAAAATGTCTCTGGAACATATTGGTTTGCAGGAGGAGGCGCTGGAACCTGTGCACAAGGTCCTGGTAGTGCTGGTGGAAATGGTGGTGGAGGAACAAGCGGTGGTGCTTACGGAACTGTAAATACTGCAGGAACAGCAAATACTGGTGGCGGTGGCGGAGCATGGAGAAGTAATGGTGTTCAACCAGATGGTGGAAGTGGAATTGTTTTAGTGAGGTATACAGTTTAATGGCACATTGGGCAGAAATTGATGAAAATAGTATTGTAGTTCGTGTAACTGTTGGAGATAACAACGATCCAGCAGGAGACGAGGGTTATTCTTGGCTTCTTGAAAATCTTGGCGGTACATGGGTAAAGACTTCTTATAATACACATGGTGGAGTTCATAATAATGGTGGAATACCACTTCGTAAAAATTTTGCAGGTATAGGATATTTATATGACCCAATACGTGATGCATTTATTTCTCCAAAGCCTTTTGATTCTTGGACATTAAATGAAGAAACTTGTTTGTGGGAATCTCCTGTTCCATATCCAGAAGATGGAAAAGCCTATACTTGGAATGAAAACACAGTTAATTGGCACCCTATAGAAAGCGAGGTATAGCAGATATAATTCTGCTATAATAACACTATGCCAGCATCATTTGATAATAGCGGAAAACCCGCATACATGTATGACGAGGTAGGAGATACCTGGTATGCATTCGGAGCAAAAATTGACACAGCCTCAGCATATGAGTGGACTAATACTCAAACATATTTGAATGATGTTACATTTGATGATGCTGTAATTTTTAGAGATGGCTTTAATAACTTTTTAAATCCCGCCGCAAGAGACGCAGCGATCACATCACCAGTACAAGGAACAATTATTTTTGTTCGCCAAGATGCTGGTGGAAATACAATTAATCAAATTCAATACTACAGTGGTTCTGCTTGGACTGCTAACGATGGAGATATTTCTCAAGTTTCTGCAGGCACAGGTCTAACAGGTGGCGGTACAGCAGGAAATGTAACTCTATCTGTAGACACAACAGTAGTAGCAACAACAAATAATAGTTTGACAATGACTAATAAGACATTGACTGCTCCTACAATTTCTGGTGCTACAATTTCTGGAACATTTACATCTACCGCTACAATTTCAGGCGGTACACTATCAGGACCAACAGTTTCATCACTCTATCTATCTGACTCAAGTATTATATTTGAAGGATCTGGTGGAGATGATGCATATGAAACAACACTTACAGTAACAAATCCTACAGCAGACCGTACAATCACTTTGCCAAATGTAGACGGTACTGTAATAACAACAGGAAATCTTTCATCTATTACTTCAACTGGAACACTTACTTCATTAACAGTATCTGGAGATATAACATTATCTGGAACAAATGGAGTAGGAAGTATTCAAGATGAATTAACCCTTATTTTAATGGGGGCATTGTAAAAATGCTATATAATAACACTATCGGAGGTAGTAACTAATGGCTACAACAACTAAGGCACTTGCTCGTGGAGCATTTGGTACAGGATCGGCAACACTTTATACCGTTCCAGCGTCAACAACGACGGTAGTATCAAATATTGCTATCACAAATACATCATCATCTTCAAGAACTTTTACACTAGGTCTTGCAGGTACATCACTTCATACAACTACATCAATTTCCGCAAATTCGACGGTATACATTGATCTAAAGCAAGTACTTACTGCTACACAAACCATTACAGGACTTGCCTCTGCTACAGATGTAAATTATCATATTTCTGGCGTAGAAATTTCATAAGGAGGCAATTAAATGGGTATTCAAGTTTTTCCTGCTGCAGGCGGAGGGGTTGTTCTTAAAACACAAACATTTACATCAAGTGGAACTTTTACACTACCTTCAGGTTATGGTGCAAGCAATCCTCTTATTGTTGATTTAGAAATTTGCGGAGGCGGAGGCGGAGGCGGTTCTGGTGGAGCCTCAAGCACATTTCAAAGTGGTGGCGGAGGTGGTGGAGGATCTGGAGTTGTTGCTCTTTATAAGGGAGTGTCTTTAACTTCAAACGCTACTATAACAATTGGCGCAGGTGGTGCAGGTGGTGCAGCAGTTGCTCCAGATAGTATTGGAAATAATGGAAGTAGTGGAGGAGCATCTAACGTTAACTCTACATTCTATGCACCAGGTGGCGGTGGTGGAAGTCTTGGAAGACATGCTAACAATACAGGCACTATGTATGGACGACCAGTTGCTGCATATGGATTCTACATTACTGGTGGATATCAAAGTGGTGGATATGATGGCGCTGGTGGTGCTGGTGGATCTGGAGGCTCTGCTGGTTACCAAATTGAAACATCAAATCCTACTGCAAACTATGAATATAGAGGTGGAAGTAAAGGATGGCCTGGACTTTATTATACAATACCATCTAATACTAGCAATTCCGTTTCACCCCTATTATCAACAGTAAATGGCCAAGGTCTTGGAATTGCAACAATTGGATCAAATACTGGAGCAGCAAGCGCACCTTGGGTATCAACAGCATATTCAGAAATATTAATGTTGCAGCGTGGTGGCGGAGGTGGTGGAGGAGAGGGCTATACCAATCCATCATATGGTCTTGGTGGAAATGCTGGAACTATTAATGAAGGTGGTCTTAATGGTGTTAGTGGAGTTTCTTCTGGAACTATAACTGGAGGAACCGCAACAGATCCAGGCTGTGGTGGCGGAGGTGGCGGAGCAAGACGAGGTGCTGGAAATGCTGGCGCTGGTGGAGCAGGAGCCTCTGGGTATGTTAAAGTTACTTATTGGGCATAAGGAGTAAAAATGCGTTGGGCAATATTAAAGCAAGATGGAATAGTTGTAGAAAATATTATAGAGGCTGAACAAGATTTTATAGATCAACACTATCCTAGTGCTGTTTTATTAAATGAGAATCAAAACTGTATGACAGGTTCTATATATGAAGGTGGAGTTTTTATTGATCCACCATCATTTATTGAGGAATTAGTAAATGAACAAGAAGTTATTGAATAATTAAATAAAAAAAATAACCCCCAGACCTTGAAGCCTGGGGGTATTTTTATGCCCTAAAATTATTGATTAGGGAATTTATTTAGCCATTTGTTTATAGCACCTTTATTATAAGATGACCATGAACTCCAATCAGTACCGCCTTTTGTCATATGATAGACAATTTCAGCGTTTGTAACTGGGCTAAATAACTCAGCATTTAAATCAAGATCAAACTTATCTCGTCTGTCTGGACCCAATGTGCCAAGCATATTAATCTGAAAGATTCCATATGAGGAGTCTCCAGTCTTGGTGTTTCCGTTAAATGCAAACGGGCGACCATTAGATTCAGCCTTAGCAACCGCCCAAGCGGTTCTTAAAGCCTTTCCTTTGAACCCTACTGCCTTAAGTAATTCAACCAACTGGCCGTCAGTTAAACTATGAGCATTTTCATACTTAGTAAGTATTTTTTTATTTTTATCCTCAGAAAGCAGAAAAGCCACCTCTGGGGTGGCAAGAGCAACTACTCCCTGTTTTGATAAATTGTTTTTGGTTGCATGAGACGGTATAGCGCCTAAAATAGACACCAACAGAAACGTACTACCAATTACCCCTACCAGCATTTTATTATTGATCAAGTTTTTCCTCCTAAAATGCATATAGCACCATAACAGTGCTATAGCACTAGTATAACATAAATATTACTGATGAGTCAAGTTCTTCTAAGTGCTATAATATAATAACTATGGCATCTGGCTCAACACCCATTTATGATTTACCTTATCCAGTATTATCTGATCCTGTTAATGTATCTGGAGATATTCAGTCATTAGCAGAACAATTAGAATTAATATTACCAAGCATTGGTTTGCCTACCCACACATTCGAGGTATCAAATAATAGTGGAACAAATATTCAAAAAGGTGATCCACTTTATATTTCTGGATATGATTCAATAGAAAATAAACCAGAAGTTTCTAGATGTGATGCAGATGATATTAACACATTTCCAATTGTTGGACTAGCACAAACTGCAATTGCAGATGGTTCAAGTGGAGTAGCAGTTATATCTGGTGTATTTACTGGAATTGATACTTCTGCATTTACATCAAGCACAATTTTATATGTTGATTCTGGTGGAGGTCTTACTGATACCCAGCCATCTTCAGGATCTGGTGCAGTTGGTGTTGTTGCATATGTTAATGTTAGTGGAACTATAATTGTTGGGGCGACAAAGGGCAACGGTACTTGGGGATCAATGAAAGCAGGATTATCATAATGGCAACTTATAGAAATCAATCACCAATCGCTATTGGTTCTGAGCCACCACAATCTGTTTGGACAATTGTAAGAGGCGATACTGCTTCTTTTAAAATGTATGTTCAAGATGATGCAGGAGATCCATTAGTCATAGACGACTGGACAATTGAAATGGATTTTTATCGTCCATCTACAACCAGCGTTGTTTTAACAGTTACACCAGAAGCAGATGAAGATGACGGTCCAGGAGAATTTACAGTCTATCTAGAATATGATGAGACAGAACTTCTTGAAACAGGTGACGAATTTGATATTCAAATGTCAGCAACATCAAATACCATCGTTTGGACAGTTCTGCAGGGTACTGTAAAAATGATTGAGGACATTACAGACTAATGGCTACAGCAACTGTCATACCCACTGACAGTAAAAGAGTCATTGAGGTAATTCAAACTTGTAGGTCTAGGAAAGCAACTGTTATTTCTAATCTACCCTTTTATATTAGGGTAACAAATATTACAGTTCCTAACTATAGTCCACAAAATGTACCCCCAATTGGCATTGCTATCATTGGTGTCAATAACTACATTTTATGATATAATCACAATATGGCCATCCTACCAATTAATCAGTTAAAAGCAAAATTTGAAACAGGCGATAGACCTACTGGCCAAGACTATTCAGATCTTATTGATACAACCTCATATCGTGCAGACTCCCTTGGTGGAGATGGAAACAACTCAGTAACAATCAACGGTATTGAATCAGCGACGGTATTTGACACAATAGACACCTCTACCTGGAGAACTATTAAATACCTTATTCAATTATCAAATGCTTCAGGAAGTGCTTATAGAAGCACAGAAATAAATCTAGTTTTTGATGGTACCAATCAAAATATTACAGAATTTGCATCAGTGGCAAATACTGGTAGTAATGTAGGAAATATAACTGCTAGTTTAAATTCTGGTACAATTAGCATGACGGTGACACCAACACTAACGCCGATGACCATAAGGTATTACCGCACTGGTTTGAAGGCATAGACCCTATAAGGAGATAAACGAATGGCTACAGTCGACAAAGCCTTCCGAATTAAGAACGGCCTGGTAGTAGAAGGCGCAACTGCTACTGTTAACGGTTCTACTGTTCTAACAGAGGCAAGCACAGAATTCCTGCAAGATACCACTGCAGCGATGTTTACAAACGGTACTCAAACAGGTATCACATTTACATATAATGATTCAACAGGTGTAATTGATGCTGCAGTATCCACAACACCTACATTTGCAGATAGAATTATTTTTGAAGGTAACACACCAGATGATTATGAGTTAACACTTCTTGCACCAGAACCAGCAGCAGATGTTACAGTAACTCTTCCAAATGCAACGGATACTCTTGTAGGTAAGGCTACAACAGATACATTTACAAACAAAACTTTTGATACAGGTGATACAGGAAACGTATTCCAAATTCAGAATAATACAATTAATTCATATTCTGGTTCTGGAAGCACAGTTATTCTTAATAATACCCCAACAATTTCTAGCCTGTTTGTTAACTCTGGGTTGAACCTAAATGGTGCAACAACTGGACATACACAACTTTTGGCACAAAATACTGCAAGCGGAACAATTACATTCCCAGCAGTTACTGGAACTGTCGTTACGACTGGCGACACTGGTTCCGTAACAAACACAATGCTTGCAGGATCAATTGCAAACGATAAACTTTCAAATTCTTCAGTAACAGTAAATGGTTCTTCAGTTTCTCTTGGAGGATCTACAACAATAACAGCAGTAAATCCAAATGCTCTTACAATTGGAACTGGACTTTCAGGAACATCTTATGATGGATCTTCAGCGGTAACAGTAGCAATTGATTCAACAGTAGCAACAACATCTGGCACACAGACTCTTACAAATAAGACTCTCACATCGCCAGTAATTGATGGAAATGGTGTTGTTTTTGAAGGCGCAACTGCAAATGATTTTGAAACTACTCTTACAGTAGTTGACCCAACAGCAGATCGCACAATTACTCTCCCTAACGTAACTGGTACAGTAATTACAACAGGCGATAGCGGAACTGTTACAAATGCAATGCTTGAAAACTCAAGCATTACAATTAATGGAACTCCAACCGCTCTTGGTGGATCAATTAATATCACTGCTGGTGTTTCTAGCGTAAGTGGAACAACAGGCCAAATTGCTGTAAGTTCTACAACTGGTGATATTGTTCTATCTCTTCCAAATGCAGTAACATTCCCAGGAACTGTAACACTTAATGCAGATCCAATTAATGCTCTTGATGCAGCAACTAAGCAATACGTTGATGCAGTTGCAGAAGGACTACATGTTCATGCCTCTGTAGTAGCAGCAACAACTGCAAATATTAATCTAGCAACAGATCTTGAGGCTGGAGATGTAATTGACGGTGTAACACTTGTCGCTGGTGACCGTGTTCTTGTTAAGAACCAGAGCACAACATCAGAAAATGGTATTTACGTTGCAGTAGCATCTGGTGCAGCATCTCGTGCAACAGACTATAACACAGCAGCAGAAATTGATCCAGGCGACTTCTTCTTCGTATCTGGTGGAACTACTTATGATAATACTGGCTGGGTACAAACAGCAGTAGTAACAACATTGGGAACAGACCCAATCACATTTGAGCAGTTCTCAGGCGCTGGCACATACCAGGCAGGGACTGGATTAACTCTAACTGGTAATACATTTAGCATTAATACAGCAATTACTGCAGATCTTACAACTGCACAAACACTATCAAGCAAGACTTTGACAAGTCCATCAATTACTACACCAACAGTAACTGGACTTAAGTTAAATGACTCAAGTATCGTGTTTGAAGGATCTTCTGCGGATGACTTTGAAACAACACTTTCAGTTGTAAATCCAACAGCAGATCGTACAATTACTCTTCAAGATGGAACTGGCACACTAGCCTTTACATCAGATATTGAAACTGCTGTAGATAACTTTGGTAACGCAGTAACTGGCGGTACTGGAATTACAGCATCTTATGCAACAACAAATAATGTTCTAACAATTACAAACGCAGGTGTAACCAGCATCACTGGAACAGCAGATCAAATCTCAGCAACTGCTTCTACTGGTGCAGTAACACTATCTCTACCACAGAGCATTGCTACAACATCTAGCCCAACATTTGCTAGTGCAACACTTGGATATATCACTCTTACAGATGCATTTATCGGAACCGCTACAACAAGCATTTCTGGTACAAGTGCAACTGTAGTAGATTCATGGTCAGCAGCAGCCTTTGGTTCAGCAAAATATATTGTTCAAATGACAAATGGAAATGATGTTGAGGTTCTTGAGGTTCTTGTAACCGTAGATGGAAATAACAATGTCTATCTCACAGAGTATGCAGATGTTCAGAGCAATACACAACTTGGCACAACAGATGCAGACTATTCAGGCGGAGATGTTCGTCTGCTTGTCACATCAACAAACGGTACATCAGTAAAGGTACACAAGACGCTAATCGAAGCGTAATGTGAACCACGAAGGGACAGTGAACTTCAGTGGCAACAACGAATAAAGACTTTGTAGTAAAACAAGGACTCAAGGTTGCTACTGGAGTTACATTTCCAGATAATTCAGTTCAAACAACAGCCTTCACTGGCTCTGCAATTACTGTAGGATCTTCATTTCCTGTAAGCCCATCAAATGGTGCAATGCATCTAGATACAAATACAAATCGTATTTATTACTATTACAGCAGCACATGGTATGCTCTTGCAAATTATGATGATACAGCAACCGTAGCAGACCATAATCACGATGAGGCTGGATTTGTTGATAGTATTTATCAATATCAAGGAAATGGCCCAGTAGGACCATGGCTTGGTACTTCACTTGATGGCGGCACACCAGCAACAACATCATTTACATCAGTAATTGATGGAGGTTCAGCAGCATGACAAATTTTGGTATAATGGAAGTTAACTTGGAGGTTTATTGTGGCCGTTAGAATTCAAATGCGTAGAGGCAGCAGTTCCGATTGGAACACTGCTGATCCAATTCTTAATGAAGGTGAAATTGGTTATAATACTACCCTAGGACAAATAAAAGTTGGCGATGGCAGCACAATATGGTCTGAACTTACATATCTTGCCACAGAGTCAGAGTTAAATACAAGTCTTGAAGGCTATGTTGCAATATCTGAAAAGGGTGCTATAAGCGGTGTAGCAGAACTAGATGCTAATAAAAATGTATTAACTAGAGAGTCTGTAATTTTTGAAGGTGCAACAACTAACTCTTATCAAGTAACTCTTTCTGTTGTAGATCCAACTGCTGATAGAACAATTACATTACCAGATGCTACAGGAACCCTTGTTCTAAGTAGCGATTATGGAAGCGGTATAGGAACATGGCTTGGTACACCATCATCTGCAAATTTACTATCTGCTATGACAGATGAAACAGGAACTGGCCTTTTAGTATTTAATACAAGCCCATCTATTGCAACATCTTTAAATACTGCTTCAACATCTTTTGATCTTCTTAATACTACTGCAACAACAATCAATTTTGCTGGTGCCGCAACAGTATTGTCAATTGGTGCCACAAGCGGTACAACAACATTTAATAATAGTGTAACTATTACTGGAGATTTAACAGTTAATGGAACCACTACTACAATTGATACTCAACATCTTCAGGTAGAAGATAAGAATATCATTCTTGCTTATGGAAACAACACAGATGCTGGTGCAGATGGTGGCGGTGTTACACTTCTTGGAGCGACCAATAAAACATTTACATGGGCAGATTCAACTGATGCTTGGACTTCTTCTGAACATATGAATCTTGTATCTGGTAAGTCATATAAAATTAACAATGTAGCAATTAGTGCTGCACTTCCCGCACTAACATGGGGAGATGTTAAAAATGGAGCCTCTGGCTTAGTAATTAGTTAAGTACTTTATAAAATTAAAAGTACTCAACCTTAACTTCATAGTTAAAGTTTATAAAATCGTTATAAATCAATTTGTTTTTAAATAAAACTTTGTGCTATACTTGGGAGTACTTTACGATTTGTAAAGTTCTAATATTATTTTTAGTGAGAGGTTTGTAAATTAAATGTCAGATGTATTTTCTTTTAGGCTATTGGAAGAATTTGTTAATAAATATAAGGATATTGAGGCTCCTTTTGGCTTTACCGACGCAGGTGGGAACTCTTTAGGTGAAATTACCTTTATCCGCACATACTCCAGAGTCAAAGAAGACGGTACAAAGGAACGCTGGCATGAGGTTTGCAAGCGGGTAATTGAAGGAATGTATTCTGTTCAAAAGAACCATGCTAAAGAAAACCGTTTACCTTGGAATGATAATAAAGCACAGAAATCAGCCCAAGAAGCATATGACAGAATGTTTAATTTGAAGTGGACTCCACCAGGACGTGGGCTATGGGCTTTTGGTACCCCTATGACAATGGAGAGACGCAATTCGGCAGCCTTACAGAACTGCGCCATGGTATCTACTAGGGACATTGATAGAAACGATCCAGGCGCCCTTTTTGGCTGGGTTATGGATGCTTTGATGCTTGGGGTAGGGGTAGGATTTGATACCCTTGGACA
>Ga0315904_10011481_pt1 | contig 11298 bp, 10 predicted proteins | sample LakEriMetagenome_6_FD_203529 | JGI IMG/M metagenome (GOLD analysis project Ga0315904, IMG submission 203529) | Freshwater fungal communities from buoy surface, Lake Erie, Ohio, United States - Buoy 12 MA120 | ecosystem: Environmental > Aquatic > Freshwater > Lake | place: USA: Lake Erie, Ohio... | reverse complement strand
AAAACTGAAAGCAAAAACTTCTACGTTTTCCCAAAGCCGGTGGCAGCATTCAGCCAGGCCAGCGGAGATTGCCAGAACCAGCCTTTCACTTTCAACAACACCTCGCGCATCAGCAGCGGTGTGATCGGATTCTATTGGGATTTTGACGACAATGGCGCCATCGGCACTCAGCGTGACGAAACCCATGAATTCTCCACTCCGGGTATTCACAATGTCAAACTGAAAGCCATCAGCGAATTCGGTTGTATCGATTCCAATACCCGCATCATCGTGGCTAAACCCTCGCCCAGCGCTTCTTTCATCAATACGCCCACCTGCAGCATCACACCAACAACCTTTACCAACACAACTCCGCGTGTAACAGGCACCAATGCAAGCTTCCGTTGGGACTTTGGCGACGGTGGCACGAGCACTGTTATGAGCCCGGTAAAACCTTGGACTACCCTTGGACCCAAAACCGTAAAAATGCGTGTGGAGCTTGACAACGGCTGTTCTGATGAAGTAAGCCGCGTGCTCAGTGTTGGTATCCAGCCGACCACCGACTTCAATACCAGCGATGTTTGCGCAGGCCAGCAAATGGTATTCGTAAACCGCACCACCTGGCCCCAGGGCGAGATTCGCTACCTCTGGAACTTCGCAGACGGCAATACCAGCAACGATGCTGCGCCGCGCTACACCTACCAGGGCGTAACCAATACCCGCGTATTCAACGTAACCTTGTATGCCTTCATTGAAGGAGGTTGCGCCGATTCCATCACCAAGCAAGTGACCGTGAACGAAGGTCCGCGCACCTGCGATTTTGATGCTGAAATCAATTACAGCAAAGGTTTCCGTGGTGTAGACTTCACACCCCGTTCGAGCACAGGCTCCGGTTCGCAACCCGGTGTTACTTACACCTGGCTGTACGACCGTGAAGGCCAGAGCAGCGGTCCTGCCGGTTACAACAACTTCCAGGAAGACGGTGTGTACCGCATCACCATGCGTGCACGGAATGCCAACGGTTGTGAATGTATTGCCGTAAAGTCGGTAACCATCAACCGCCGCAATGTAGAAGAAACGCAGGGTCTGAACGCACAGATCAGCGTATATCCGAATCCCAACCGTGGTGAATTCGCCGTAGAGGTAGCACCCGGTGGACAATCCGACCTCGAAATCGGACTGTATAATATCCTTGGAACTAAAGTAGCTGATATCCCGACACGGGGTCTCAAGAGCGGAATTTTCAATGTGCAGGCAACAAACCTGAGCAGCGGAATCTACTTCGTGAAGATTACTGCAGCCGGTGAAACTGCTACCCGCAAGGTGCATATCCAGCACTAATCGTTCCGGGTGTTTGTTGGTTGGAGGGGCGCTCTTCGGGGCGCCCCTCTATTTTTGTACCATGGAAACAGTATTGAGGGAAGAGATCGAGAACCGTGTTTGCCGGCTTACGCTCCATCGCCCTGAAAAACGCAATGCGCTGAATCCGGCACTGGTGGCTGCACTCACAGAACGCATCGCCTATCACATGGGCGATTCCGGTACACGTGTTATCGTACTGGAGGGCGCCGGCGAAGCCTTCTGTGCCGGAGCCGATCTCGCCTATCTGCAGGAAATCAGGCACAACAGCCGCGAAGAAAATATCGCCGACTCCATGCGATTAAAGGCCTTGTACGAATTGATACTGAGCGGACCCAAACCTGTCATTGCCGCGGTGCATGGCCCGGCCTTGGCCGGAGGTTGCGGCCTGGCGAATGCCTGTGATTTTTGCTTCGCCACACCAGGCGCCAGCTTTGGCTACACGGAAACCAAAATCGGATTCATCCCGGCCTTGGTTTCGGTGTTCCTGCAGCGCAAAATCAACGGGCAACAAGCGCGCGAGCTATTACTCAGCGGGAGGATTCTGAACGCCAATGAAGCCAGGGAGCTCGGCATGGTGTCGCGCATCACCGAGGCAGAAAACCTCATGGATGAAGTGATGCAATTTGCCGGCAAACTCGCTGCGCAAAACTCCGGTGAGGCCATCGCGCTGACCAAACGTTTGCTATGGCAGAGTTCAGGCTTGTCGATTGACGAGGGCATGAATCTGGCCGCCGCCATGAATGCCGAAGCCAGAAGTTCTGCTGACTGTGTCCGCGGAATTGATGCATTTTTGAACAAGGAAAAGATAAGCTGGTGATGATCGATACCCATTCCCATATTTACCATAAAGAATTCGACGCCGACCTGGATGCGGTGATAGAACGCGCCAAAACAGCCGGTGTAAGCCATGTACTGCTGCCGAATATTGACCTTGATTCGGTGGAACGAATGCACAAACTCGCTGAATTGTTTCCCGGTTATTGCCTGCCGATGATGGGTTTGCATCCCTGCGATGTAGATGCGGGCTGGAAGCAGGAACTCGATACGCTGGGCGAACTCCTGCACCGCGGCGGATACATCGCGGTAGGCGAAGTCGGTTTGGACAAGCATTGGGATCTCACTTTTTACGATGCCCAATGCGATGCCCTGGCGGTACAGTTTGGCTGGGCCCTCGAACTGAATCTCCCGGTTTCCATCCACAGCCGCAAAGCCACCGACGAAGCCATGAAAATCGCTGAACCTTTCATGGCCAAGGGAATGAAGGCGGTGCTGCATTGTTTCGGCGGAAGCGCACAGCAGGCGGAACGCGCAATCGACATGGGATTTGCTTTGGGCGTCGGCGGTGTGATTACATACCACAACAGCAACCTCGCAGAGATCCTCAGCGCCTGTACACCTGAAGCATTGGTATTGGAAACCGATGCACCCTTCCTCTCACCTGTCCCTTATCGCGGCAAGCGGAATGAGCCTGCTTATCTGAAGGAAATCAATGCACGGCTGGCAGCAGCATTGGGAATGGAACCGGATGCCTGTGCAGCGCAAACCAGTGCCAATGCACGGCGAATCTTTGGCCTGTAAATAGCAGGGGGCCTACAGGCTTCAAATCCGGATTCTCTGCTTACATTTGCACCTTTATTCGGAGAGATGCCGGAGCGGTCGAACGGGCATGCCTGGAAAGCATGTATACGGGAAACTGTATCGGGGGTTCGAATCCCCCTCTCTCCGCGAATACAGTCAGAAAACCCGCGTCAACTTTGTGTTAGCGCGGGTTTTGTTTTTGGGAGTACCGAGCTGGCGCCGCAGGTGTCCCACTGGGACTTACACGGTTTCTCTGTGACAAACCCATGTTGAGGGCTGGAGGTTAGCATCTAATGGCCGGAATGATATCAGAGCAGCCACCAGGGCTGCAGTTACGTATATTTGCCAAACGATGAACTGGTTGCATCCTTGGTTTCTGGTTGCACTTGGCAGCCTTTCTATACCTGTCATCGTACATCTATTTCATCTCCGCCGATACAAGAAGTTGCCTTTTACCAATGTGCGGATGCTGAAGTCGTTGACTTCTCGTGTGCAACAGGAAAAGAAATTATTGCACCGTCTGGTGCTGGCTGCCAGACTCCTGGCACTGGCAGCGCTGATTTTTGCTTTTGCCGGACCCTTTCCTGCCGGAAAGCAACAGGCTGCAGGGACAGGCTCCGAAGCGGTTTGCATTTTTTTCGACAACAGTTACAGCATGGAAGCAGGCGAAGGGAAAGTACCTGCCCTTGAACAGGCCCGCAGCGCCATCCATGCCATCGTAAAATCACATCCGAAAACTGCGCGTTTCTGCTTGTTGACTGCTGCCGATCAGCGCGAAGGTGGTTTTACCGGATCGGAGAGTTTTCTGGCACAGGTAGACGGTGTGCGCGTTAATCCGGGCTCGCCCGACCTTGCCCGCATCATACGCAAGCAAAACGCCTTGCTGGCTGAGGAACCGGCACAAAAGAAATACGCGTATGTGGTGAGCGATTTCCGCACCGGCATGGCCAGGAAAGCGGAGCCTTATGATAGCACTATATCAGCGCGCTGGTCAAGAATTCCTGTCAGCGCCCGGCCAAATATCAGCATCGACAGTGTTTGGCTGGAAGCCCCTTTGATTGCAGGCAGCACCGGGGGCAAGATCAGCTTCCATGCCGGCAACCACAGCGAACAGGCGCTCGGTGGTATTCCCTTCCGCTTGATGCGCGATGGGCGCGTATTGCAAACCATAAGCCTGGATCTCCCCGCCCGTGGCATCTCTAAAGGAACATTCAGCTTTTCCGCAAGCGACGGGGGCCAGATTCCGCTGAGTATTCAAACGGAAGACGAAGGATTCCCCTTCGACAACCGCTTCTTTATCAGCCTGCCCCTGATGCCACCTGTAGCGGTTCGCATCAACGGCGATCGCAGCAACGGCTTTCTGAATGCCATGTTGCGCAGCAGCCGTGTTTTCAATGTGAATACAAGTGAGGAAACGCCCGGACTGAGCATCACTTCAGGCACAGGGGCTATCAGCGAAAGCGATGCTGATGCCATGCTAAAGATGGCAACCGAAGGCGCTGGTGTGGTAATCATCCCATCTGCGACGGCCCTGCCTGAACGCATGAATGGAGGATTACAAAAGCTCGGCTTTCCGCCGCTGACAGAACGCATATCCGTAGTACGGGAACTTGATAAACCCGAATTCAACCACCCCTTTTTCAAGGGCGTATACAGCAAGAATCCGGAGGAAGCCCAGGCAGGCGCTGTTACCTTGTGGTTCAGCACGGGCGGTAATTCGGGCGACGCAGAAATACTGCAGCGCTACCGCGACGGCAATCCTGCTGTGTTGTACCGCAGGCAGGGCCGCGGTCATCTGGTCCTCTTCACCATGCCCTGGGAAGAATCGGCACGCGATTACCTGCGTTCGCCTGCACCATTGGCGATCATTGCCAACACTGCCATACACCAAAGCCGCGCACTTCCTTTGTATTTGCCGGCGGGCAGTGGCTTGTGGACTGAAATTCCGGAGCGTTGGCAGGAAGGCCGAAATTTTTCTTTGCAAGCCGGTAACCAGGTATGGATTGCCGAGAGCGGACCGGCAGAAGCCACAACGCGCATATATGCAGGCAGACAACCTGAAGCGGCCGGGCTCTATGCCATCATCAACCCTGAAAAGCAAGTGCTTGGCCATTTAGCCCTCAACCACCGCAGTACGGAATCAGATAGTCGGATACCCGACGAAAGCACGCTCAACGCCCTGGCTGCAGCTGCCGGAGCTGAATTGAACCCAGGCAAAGGTTCGTTTTTGCAGTGGTCAGACAGCAATCCGGCGCGCAAATGGTCGCGCCTGCTGCTGATTATCTGTATTCTTGCCCTGTTATTGGAAACAATCCTTTTTGTCAGCAAACGAAAAACCAACCCCACTACCCAACATGCATGACCTTGTCTTACGGCATTGCCTGATCGCCGATCCCTTGTCTAATTTTCACAGGCAGCAAGCAGATATCGGCATCCGGGATGGCTTTATTTCCGCCATCGGACAGGACCTTACAGGAAAGGAAGTTTGGAACGCCGGTGGCAGTTTTGTTTCACCAGGTTGGGTAGACCTTTACTCCGTTTGTCAGGATCCGGGTGAAGAATGGACAGAAGACTTGCACAGCCTGGCAGCAGCCGGACGGGATGGAGGTTATACCGCCCTTTGCACCTTATCCGGTAAAGATCCGCGACCGGATCATGCGGCAGTAATTCAGCATGTTCGCCGCCACCCGGCCAACGACATTCTGCCACTATGGCCCATTGCAGCGGCTACAGCCGGCATGAAGGGCGAAGACATGGCTGAGCTGTACGACCTCCGCCAGGCGGGCGCCATAGCCTTCAGCGACGGAACAACACCTTTCCGGGATGCAGGCGTGTTGATGCGGGTATTGGAATATGCCGCACAATGGAATTTCCCGGTTTTTGCTTTCCCCCTAAACAAGTCTTTGGCCGGCAAGGGCAGCGTGAATGAAGGGAATACCAGTGTTCAAACCGGCTTGCGGTCCATGCCTGCTTTGGCCGAAGAAACGGCCGTGGCTGAGATCATCCGCGTGGCAGAATACCTGCAGTGCCCTGTACATCTTTCGCGCATCAGCGCCGCCGGCAGTGTGGCCTTGATAAGGGAAGCCAAGGCGCGCGGAGCCCGGATATCCTGCGATGTGGCAGCGTTGGTACTCGCTTACGACGACCTGGAAATCACCTCATTCGATACCAACTGGAAAGTGATGCCTCCCTTGCGCAGCCAATCGGATCGCATGGCTCTCTGCGCCGGCCTTGCAGATGGCACCATCGACGCAGTGGTAAGCAACCACCATGCCCGCAATACAGAACAGAAACAGGTGGAATGGGATTACGCCTCTTTTGGAGCCATCGGTTTACAAACGACAGCGCATTGCCTGAAAGCAGCCGGTATTGATCCTTTCGACTGGGCGCAGGTGCTATCGCATGGTCCACGCAAAGCGCTGGGACTGGAAACCCATATCCTGGAGCCCGGTAATGAAGCTACGCTGAGTATTTATAACCCTGATCTGGGCTGGAAATACAGCAAAGCCTTCAACCACAGCAAAAGCGAAAACAGCCCTTTACTCGGCAGGCAGCTTACAGGACGCGCGGTAGCCAGCGTTCAATGCGGCCGCTGGCTCCTGCAACCCGCACCATAAAACTCCCCTGATTTATCCTCACCAACTTCATTTGCACCTGAAGTTGACTCATCCGACGAATTTTTTGCAGCATTCAGCGCCCGATTTATAGATTTGAAAGCGATGCAATTCTTTCAAAGACCCGCCGTTCGTTTCGGCTTTTTAGGTGCCCTCGTTTCCATCGTTGTGTGGCTTGCCATGTATTTGAGCGGCAATATCGACCGGGTTTTCAATGGTTGGTTTGCGGCCGGTCTGCTGGTAATCAGCATGTCGATCCTCGTATTGGCTAACCTGGAGGAACGCAAGGTTTTTCAGGGCCATTACAATTTTGTCGAAGCCTTGAAAAGTGGTCTGATTTTTCTGGCCATAGGCTGGGTGATGCAGGTTGGATTCAACCAATTGATGGCCCGTGTTGTCGACCCTGAGCTGCCGCAAATTCAGAAGGAAATTCTCATCAGTACCACCGAAGAGCGCCTGGCAAACTGGAACGTTCCACAAGCGGACATTGACAAAACGATTGACGAAATGGAGAAAGCAGATCCATGGGAAACGCTCAGCCTGGCTTCCACAGTTAAAGGACTTGCCCTTTATTCGGTTATGGCCTTGATTATAGCTTCGCTGGTTGCCATTTTTACCCGCTCGAAGAAAAAGGATCCGCTGCTGGAGGATTTCGGGAATTCATGAGCGTCTTCAAGGCCTGCGCAGGATGAGGGTTACCTCATTCAGGCGATCGGTTCCCTTGAAATAATCATGGCTCAGCGAATCGATGCGGAAGCCCAATATAAGCGGTGAGGGTTCGGTGACCTGACAGGTGAGTTCTTTGCGCGCAGAGCGATAATACCAGGTACCAAATTGCGGCACCGGCACCAGGTAAGTCCCCGGAGCGCAGGAATCTTTCCCTTCCTGGTAGCGATAATCCTTGGTCGCGTTGTTGTCAAATATCACTTCATCGTCTAGCTGACAGGGTGCATTGAGCATTTCTGTTCCTGCGTATTGCAGCGAAACGACGCGCCACACTTTCCTGCCTCCGTCGGTAAGCCGATAAACGGTATCCGGGAGAATATTCACAGCTGCAGTGAAAGTTGCATTATCACCTGTCTTGCTTGCTGCCTGCAAATTCACTTTCAGTTCACCGGCTCTTCTGGCCCGAAGCAGCGGCGGGTCAAAGCTGATCCAATCGGCGGGGGAATTGGCGGTCCAGGTAACATTCGCGGCATCTTTGCTTTCATTCAGCAACCGAATGGTATCGCCTTCCCGGTAGGAAAGCCGTTCAAAACTGAAGGCGGCCGTGGGCAACACCTTGTCTTCCTTCTTCTTGCAACTGTTCATGCCCGGCAAAAGGGCTATGAAGAGCATGACCACGGAAACAACCCGGATTCTTTTCATAACGCTAAGATAAGATTCTGTACATGCAGAGCAAACAAGGCTGATTTATCGCAAAGCCCTATCTTTGCCGTCCACTCTCTTAAAGTTCAGTTTAGAAGCGAATGATCGGAATATCCCTGTTAGCCCTTCTGGCCTACATCCTGGGTAGCATGCCCAGCGCTGTATGGGTCGGGAAAGCCTACTTCGGTATCGATGTGCGGGAATACGGCAGCGGTAATGCCGGCGCAACCAATACTTTCCGCGTTTTGGGAAAGAAAGCCGGTGCCGCAGTGTTGTTTCTCGATGTATTGAAAGGATTTACTGCTGCTTGTCTTGTGCGCTATCTCAGCGATTACCATCCAGGCACTGCACGGTACATCAACCTGCAGCTCTTGTTTGGAATCTGTGCACTGCTCGGGCATTTGTTTCCCGTATTCGCGAATTTCAAAGGTGGAAAGGGGATCGCAACCCTTTTCGGCATGCTCATCGCCATTCACTATCTAAGTGCCTTGGCCTGCCTTGGCATCTTCCTGCTCATACTTTTCAGCACGCGCTATGTGTCGCTGAGCAGCATTTCAGCCGCCATCATGTTTCCGGTGATGCTGATTTATTTCTTCAATCGTGACGAGCCGCTGTTCATCGCCTTTGGTATTTGTGTGGCTTTGCTGGTACTTTTGACACACCAAAAGAACATCAAAAGGCTGCTGAACGGGAATGAAAACAAAGCCAAGATTCTTCCGCGCCACCGCCGTATTTCCTGAGGCAGGCAATCCTGAAACCGATCAGGAGAGCGAGGTTCTGACGCTCGATGGCAACGACCGTACCCATGCGATCGTGATCTTCAACGACGAAGTCAATACGTTTAACTGGGTCATCCGTTGTCTGGTTGAACTGTGCGGGCACGACCGCTACCAGGCCGAACAATGCGCCTGGATCATTCACACCCGCGGAAAATACGCCGTCAAGCACGGCAACTACGATACCCTTGCACCGATTTGCCAGGCCCTGTGCGACCGCGGCCTGTCTGCCTCCCTGATCGAAAATCTATGAACAAAGTAGTCCATAACGCAGCCGATGCCCTGCACGATGTACAAGACGGCATGACCCTGATGCTCGGCGGATTTGGCCTCTGCGGCATCCCCGAAAACTGCATCGCAGCTCTGGTGCATAGAGGAGTAAAAAACCTCACCTGCATTTCCAATAATGCCGGGGTGGACGACTTTGGAATCGGCCTCATGCTGCAACGCCGCCAGGTGAAAAAGATGATTAGCTCTTATGTGGGCGAAAACGAAGAATTCGAGCGCCAGATGCTCAACGGCGAACTGGAAGTGGAACTTATTCCCCAGGGAACCCTTGCCGAACGCTGCCGTGCTGCCGGAGCAGGCATTCCTGCCTTCTTTACCCCTGCCGGTGTCGGAACCGAAGTAGCTGAAGGAAAGGAAACACGGGTTTTCAATGGAAAAACCTACCTGCTCGAGCATGCCTTCGATGCGGATTTTGCCTTGGTAAAAGCCTGGAAAGGTGACCGGCATGGCAATCTGATCTTCCGCAAAACTTCGCGCAATTTCAATCCGATGATGGCCATGGCAGGAAAAATCACCATAGCCGAAGTGGAGGAGCTGGTCGATGCCGGCGAACTCGACCCCGATCAAATCCACGTGCCCGGTATCTTTGTTCAACGCATTTTCCAGGGCACGGATTACGAAAAGCGCATCGAACAGCGAACCGTGCGCAAGCCGAATACATGATGCGTTTCGGCATTCGTATCCACTGGCTGGCTTTCATGCTGGCTGGACCTGCCTTACTGAGCGCCCAAAACCATAGACCCGAAAGCGATAGCCTGGGAACAGGTCATTTCCGAGGGTTGTATGCTGTCAGCACCAAGGTGATATGGGTGAGCGGATCGAATGGCAGTGTATTCCGCACCGCGAATGCCGGTGAAACCTGGATGCAATGCTCACCTGCTGCATTTCCCACCCGCGACTTCAGAGATATACATGCCTGGAGCCGGCGCCGGGCTGTAGCCATGAGCAGCGGAGACAGCGCCGTCATCCTGGCCACCCGCAATGGTGGGAAAAGCTGGACGAAGGTGTATGAAAACAATATCCCGGGGATTTTCCTGGATGGGATGGACTTTCATGGTGCGAAAGGCGCCTGCCTTGGCGACCCGATGCCCAACAGCCTGGAACGCGGCAAAACCGCATTTCTGATCCTGCTAAGCGACGACCGGGGTATGAGCTGGAAAGAAATATGGACCAGCGGGAATGGCATCCTTCAATCCGGAGAAGCAGCATTTGCGGCCAGTGGTACTTCCATCGCCTATCGCAAAGACACAAAACACGACACTGTAGTCTGGGTGAGTGGCGGAGGCATGCATCCTCGTCTGTTCCGATCCACGCGAATGGGCAATGATGTGCTCATGAGCGATAGCAATCAAATCGTGCAACTGCCTTTGAAAGGCGGAGAAGGATGGGGTGCTTACACATTGACGCTGGCCGGCAATTATGGCGTAATTCTCGGTGGTCATTACAAGTTTTTCAGGCAGGGAGATTCAACGGCTGCCTGGCTGAATCCGGCAACAGGTCGCTTTGAGTTGTCAGACAGCTTTCCGAAAGGCTACCGCAGCGGTTCATGCTACGACCCGAAGACGGGATACTTTTATTGTACCGGCACAAACGGCACCAATATCAGCCGGAACCATGGCCGCACATGGGAACCTTTCAGCGCCGTGGGCGGAAACGCGGTTGTGGTGAGCGACAGTATGCTGGTAGTAGCCGGTAACCGCGGCAAAATGTATCGGTTCAGGTTGCGATGAGGGGTTGAAATCGGAGCAGAAAAAGCCCATAACCAGGCTCAATTTTAAGTGTTATCGCATTGATTGTGAATTTATTACCACGGTCCACTTGCTACCGAGTGTGCGGAAGTTTGCACCTGCGCTTTCCCAGGCAAGAAATGGCAGTTTTGGGGCTTCGCAGGCTTCAGGTTAATCACTTGTTATTCAGCCGTTTGGCACTATTCCATTGAATCGGGCAAGAAGTTAAAATAGGCCTTGAAGGATCAAGGTGCAAGATTCCGTACACTCGGTTAAAAAGCCTTGCTGCAGCGCGGGATGCAGCAATCCAGGTGAAACCGGCGACCGGTAAATCTTCCTTCTTACCCTTCTCAATCGCCAAAACGCACCTGCCTCATTAGCCTGCCTGCCTTACTTCCTCAACCTCATCCACCACCTTCACGCCGCCCCACCGCCTATCGGCCATAAACAAAGAACGCCGCCCCGTTTCCGGAGCGGCGCTCAACTTAAACCCTTTGCAGGGTTGTGATGCTATTATTCGATTACCACCTTACCGGTGCTGTAACCTTCGGCAGTGCGAACAGTTACAAGGTACATACCGGCTTTCAGGCCCTGGGGCTTGAAGGA
>Ga0315904_10011480_pt1 | contig 11298 bp, 7 predicted proteins | sample LakEriMetagenome_6_FD_203529 | JGI IMG/M metagenome (GOLD analysis project Ga0315904, IMG submission 203529) | Freshwater fungal communities from buoy surface, Lake Erie, Ohio, United States - Buoy 12 MA120 | ecosystem: Environmental > Aquatic > Freshwater > Lake | place: USA: Lake Erie, Ohio... | reverse complement strand
CCCAAGGAACTGGCGGTCATCAACGCCGACAACTGCACCGGTTGCGAGTCGTGCCTTGAGGTCTGCCCTGTCGACTGCATCGTGAAGGTGCAGCAGTTCGACCAGTTTCACAACCTCCAGAGCTGGTGCGAGATCGACATCGAGCGGTGCGTGGGCTGCGAGGTCTGCGTGCACATCCCGGGTAAGAAGTCGAATCCCTACGACCTGAAGGTCTGCCCGTGGGATGCGATCGAGATGGTGCCCACCGAGCAGGTGGCGCAGGTGGTGGCCCAGATCGGCGGTCCGCCTGAATACGTCGAGCAGAACTGGGACCGGCTCGTGAACACGGCCCAGCACCTGGCCGAACTCAAGGTCGCAGCCGGCTGACGCCCACTGTCGGCGCACCGAGTCGCACGGCACTCGGAGTAGCATCGGTTTTCAACCTGTGCACCCGGAGCCGACGAAGGCCGACCGGCGTCATCCCCGCTTCGTGGTCGGTCTTGCAGCCAGCGACCCCCGACGGTTGACGGCCCCTTCCGGCGGTCACTATAAATATACGTCCGTACACTTTCTGACCCGGAGGCCTCGATGACTGGTGAAACAACCACCGACGAACTCCTCGATCATGTGCGGCTCGCGTGCGTACCGGGCATCGGCGGCAAACTCCGCCGAATGCTGCTTGATCGTTTCGGCTCGCCGCGGGGAGTGTTCGCCGCCACAGCGAAGGAGATCGCCACGGTGGGCCGCATCGGCCCAAAACTCGCAGCCTCGATCGCCGCACTCGCCGAAGGCCCGATCGCCGATGAGGTTCTCGAGGAATGCTGCCGCGGTGGCGTAGCCGTGCTGGTCGAAGGAGACGACGATTACCCGGCGCTGCTCGCTCGCATCGATGATCCACCCGGCGTGCTCTTCGTCCGCGGATCGATCGAGCCGTGCGACGCCCTCGCCGTGGCGGTGGTCGGCTCCCGACACCCTTCGCCCTACGGCAAGCGGATTGCCTGGCAACTCGCCGGCAGCCTCGCCCGGGCGGGCTACACGGTGGTGAGCGGCCTGGCACGTGGCATCGATGCCGCAGCGCATCGCGGCGCCCTCGATGCCGGCGGCCGCACGATCGCCGTGCTCGGCACCGGCGTGCTCAACATCTACCCACCGGAACACGCCGACCTGGCCGGCGAGGTGATCGCCCGCGGGGCGGTGGTCAGCGAGGCGCCGCCCCTGGCGGAGGCCCATGCCGGCGCCTTCCCGCAGCGAAACAGGATCGTCTCGGGACTCACCCTCGGCACGCTCGTCGTCGAGGCCACCGAGCGATCGGGAGCCCTGATCACCGCACGACTTGCCGGCGAGCAGGGTCGCGAGGTGTTTGCCGTGCCTGGGCAGGTCGACTGCCGAACGGCACGAGGGTGCCATCGACTCATCCGCGACGGCGCGAAACTGGTCGAGAGCGTGGACGACGTGCTCGAGGAACTCGGTCCCCTCTTCGAGACGACAACCTCGGCCGACGGCCGCTCGGTACGGTCACCTGCCGAACTGCAACTGGGCGACATCGAGCAGCGGGTGCTCGCGGCGGTTGATGACTCCGGCAGCCCATCGTCCGTCGACATCGACGACGTCGTCGCCGCGAGCGGTTTTTCCGCATCCCAGGTGCTCTCCACGATCGGTGTGCTGGAGATGCGGCGGATCCTCCGCCGGCTCCCCGGCAGCCGCGTCGGCCGCGTCTGACACGCCTCAGTCAGACAGATCGCACATGATCATCGGGCGCACGGCTCGTCTTCGTGCAAGCCGAAGGCCGTAAGGCCTCGGGCGAACCACGTGGGATGCCGCGCCCTGTCCTGCACTCGTCCGACGCCTCGCGCCGGTGGGCTTCGACGGCAACCAGGCGCCGCGGCCGGGCCTGAAGGCCGTTTGGCACGCCGCTTGCTCTCTCAACGGATGCCGCCGAGGCTCGCCGCAACGAGCCGATGGCCGATCGACTGTTTTCTCGATCACAATGCGCAGGAGCCAGCACCGTGCACCGCCCACGATCACCCCGCCGACCGTATCAAAATGCAACGCGCGCCGCATTCTGCAGCGTTCTGGAGCGGCTGGAACCCCGATCGCTGATGGCCGCCGATGTTCCCATGGCGGTGGGCATGAATCTGGAAAACGTCGTCGACTGGTCCCCTGCCTGGACGTTCACCGACGCCTTCAAGGCCTCGCGGCCCTGGATCGCCCAGGCCTTCAACACAGCCACCTGGGGCACGTCGTGGGACGACCCGGCTACGCCGCCCCTGGCGCTCGACGCCGACGGCAATGTGCTCCGGCTGGCCACGTGGACGAACTCCGCCGGGCAGACGCTGCAGCAGCGGGCCGGCACGCTGATGTTCCGTGGCCTCGGCGGGGGCTACGCGGGCGGCACGTACCGTGCCGAGTGGGACGGCGACGGCGTGGTGACCTTCGGGTTCGATGCCCGGGTGACGGCCAGCGGCCGGACGCCGGCGGGCAGACACTACGCCGACCTCCTCGTCACACCTTCCGACGACGGCATCTTCATGGCGATCGAATCGACCAACCCAGACAATCCCGCCCGCAGTTTCAACGTCTGGATGCCTGACTGGCAGGGGCAGCGCTTCGCGGGCCAGCGGTGGCAGCCTGGGTCGGCGTTCTCCCCGTTTCATCCGCTCTTCCTGCAGCGTCTCGCGCCCTTCCACACGCTTCGGTTCATGGGCATGCAGGAGACCAACTCCTCCGACATCCGCACCTGGGCCGACCGCCGCGATGCGGCCGACATCCGTCAGGGCTCAGGGCCCGGGGGCACCGCCAGCGAGCCGACGGTCAACGGGATGTCGGTGGAATACATGGTGCAACTCGCCAACGATCTCGACGCCGACCCGTGGTTCAACATGCCGCACCTCGCCGACGACACCTTCGTGCGAAACTTCGCAACCCACGTCCGCGATCACCTCGAGCCGGGCCGAAGGGTTTACGTCGAGTGGGCCAACGAGGTCTGGAACTTCGGCTGGGGGTTCGAGGCCTCGCACTGGATCGAAGAACAGGCGCGGCTGCCGCAGAATGCCGGCCTCGACCCTGACCTGGCCCAGTGGCAGATCGCCGGCCGGGAGACGAAACGCGACATGGACGTGTGGTCGGCCGTGTTCGCGGGGCAGACCAGCCGGCTCGTTCGCGTCGCTGCGGGCTGGGCCGCGGTGGATTGGGTGACGGGGCAGATCGCCGAGGCGATGGGCGGCTCGTTCGACGCGATCGCGATCGCCCCCTACATCACACCCACCGACGAGCAACGCGCGGCCTACTCGGCCGCGACGAGCGTCGACCGGGTGATCGCCGATACCCGCGCCAACCTCGCCACCAGCCTCGCCTGGACCGCCAGCCACGAACGACTCGCGCAGGAGTGGTCAACGCGACTGGGCCGTCCCATCCAACTCGTCGCCTACGAGGGCGGCCCGCACCTCGACGGCCGCGGGGAACCCTATCAGGGTGCCTTCTACTCCGCCACGAACGATCCTCGCATGGGCGACATCTATCGCGACTATCTCAAGGGACTCGATGCCGCGGGGATGGACCTCTACGTCGACTTCCAGTTCACCGGCCAGGCGGGAGCCGCTCCCTGGGGTGACTTCGCGAAACTGCACCGCATGGACGAGCCGCTGGCAACCGCCTACCGGTATGCGGCCGTGGTGGCCGCCGCGGACGGCACGCTCTGGACCGTCGCCCCGCCGCCGCTCCCGTCCCTGAGCATCGCCTCCGCGGCGACTCGCGAGGGACATGCCGGTCGCAAGCTCCTCGTGTTCACGCTCACGCTCTCGGCGGCATCGGCCACGCCCGTGACGGTGACGTGGATCACGGCCAACGGCACAGCCCGCGCGGGCCGCGATTATGTCGCCGCTCGTGGCACGGTGACCTTCAAGCCGGGACAAACCCGGCGCACCGTCAGCGTGTGGGTGATCGGCGACCGGCTCCGCGAGGGCACCGAGACATTCTCCGTCGGTCTCGAGACGCCGACGGCCGCACGGCTCACCGCAGATGGTGCGCGGGCGACCGGCACGATCCTCGACGACGACGGCAGCCGCTCTGCCGCGTTCGCCGCTCTGGCGGCACACACGCCGAATGCCACGAAGCGGGTCCGATAGGAAGTCGGCTTCTCCGCTGCCGCCATCCCGCGTAGACTCCGACGCATGGATACAGCCCTTCTCAATCGTTCCGCGTCGATCCGGGCCCGCCTGCTGCAGCTGCGGGACTCTCTTTGACTGGGAAGGGCGCAAGGAGACGGCCGCCCGGCTCGAGGGCGCGATGGGTGAGGCCGATTTCTGGAACAACCAGGAAAAAGCCCAGGCCACGGTCGCCGAGCTGAAGGGGCTCAACTCGGTCCTCAAGCCGCTCGAGGAGGCTCTGGCCACGGGCAACGACCTCGAGGCCCTCGAGGAACTCGCCCGCGAGGACGGGTCGCTCGAGCCTGAACTCGCCGCCGAGGCCGACCGCCTCGAGAAGATGGTCGACGCGCTGGAACTCACGTCGCTGCTCTCGGGGGCGCATGACTCCAGCGACGCCCTCGTCTCGATCCACGCCCGCGACGGCGGCACCGACGCCAACGACTGGGCCGAGATGATGCTGCGGATGTACTCCGCCTGGGCCTCGAAGCACGACTACACCATCGAGCTCCTCGATCGCCAGGACGACGCGGTGGCCGGCATCCAGAGCGCCACGGTGGCCATCAGGGGCCCATGGGCCTACGGCTACTTGAAGGGCGAGACCGGCATCCACCGGCTCGTCCGCATCAGCCCCTTCAACGCGGAAGGGAAGCGGCAAACCAGCTTTGCTGCCGTCGATGTGGCCCCTGAGATCGCCGACGACGACACCGAGGTCGAGATCCGCGACGAGGACATCCGCGAGGATGTCTTCCGGGCCAGCGGTGCCGGCGGCCAGCACGTCAACAAGACCTCGAGTGCCATTCGGCTCACGCACTTCCCCACCGGGATCGTCGTGCAGTGCCAGAGCGAGCGAAGCCAGCACAAGAACCGGGCCACCGCCCTGAAGATGCTCCGGGCGCGGATCGCCCGCATCCAGGAGGAGAAGCGGGAGGCGGAGAAGCACGCCCAGCACCAGTCGAAGCCCAAGACCGGCTTCGGGTCGCAGATCCGCAACTACTTCCTCCACCCCGACCAGCGGGTCAAGGACCAGCGGACCGGCCATTACGTCGGCAACTTCCAGAGCGTGCTGGACGGCAACCTTGACGGGTTTTTCGACGCCTACCTGCGGTGGAATGCCTCGGGTTCAGCGGCCGCCGCAGACGACGACTCCTAGACTTGCTGGACTGTCCGCCGCCGCCGGGCTACATTCGTGCCTGTCTTCCCGCTGGTCCACCAAGGAAATCCATGGCCGAGAAAGAACAGGCCCTCGAGGTCGAGGGCGTCGTGACCCAGGCTCTCGCCAACACCCGGTTCCGGGTGCAGATCACCGGCGGACATATCGTGAACGCCCATGTCGCCGGTCGAATGCGGAAAAACTTCATCCGCATCGTGCCCGGTGACAAGGTCAAGGTCGAACTGTCTCCCTACGACCTCACCAAGGGCCGGATCACGTTCCGCGAGCGATAGTCGCCCGCGACCCTGCCGGCGTCGCGCGACTGCGGGACTTACGTGGCTGACTCGCCTTCGCCGTTCTTTTTTTCGAAGAACTGCATGAGGTCGCCGAAGGTGCGGAGAGGCTCCTTGCCGTCTCGCATCTCCTTGGAGATCTCGGCGGGTGGTGCCTTCGGCTTCGATACGTAGACGCGCGGCTCGGGCTGGCGTGCCGACCGCTCATGCCGCTGGTCGCGTTGCCGCTGCGGCCTGGGAGGCCTGGGAGGCCTGGGAGGCCGCTCCGTGGGCTGGGCGGTCTGCTGCGGCTGCTCGGCCCGCCGGGCCTTGCGCTCCTTCTGCTCCCGGCGAGCCTCCTCGAGTCGCTGTTGACGCTCCCGCTCCGCCGGCGGGATCATCGTCAGCGACACGCGGCGCCTGGCCTTGTCGAGTTCCAGGACCCAGACCGACACGATCTGCCCCACGCTGACGAAGTCGTGCGGATCGCGGACGTATTGGCTGGAAAGCTGGCTGAGGTGCACCAGGCCACTGTCGTGGAGCCCAATGTCGACGAACGCCCCGAAGTCGACCACGTTGAGGACCGAGCCCATCAGTTCCATGCCGACGGCCAGATCCTCGAGCTTGAGCACGCCCTTCTTAAAGAACGGCTTGGGGAGATCCTCGCGGGGATCGCGGCCCGGCCTCGCCAGCTGTTCGACGATGTCGGCCAGTAGCAGCCGTCCCACGCCCAGTTCACGAGCAAGCGAGTCGAGATCGACCGCGGCCGCCTTCTCGGCGAGCGCCTCGGCCTGGGAACGAGACGCCAGATCGGCAACACTGCCGCCAAGCCGCTCGAGCACCTGCTCCGCGACGGGATAGCTCTCCGGGTGAATCCAGGTCGAATCGAAGGGGTTCGTGCCGCCTGGAATCTTAAGGAACCCCACGGCCTGCACGTAGGCCGCCTCACCAAAGCCGGGAACCTCCAGAAACTGCTGCCGCGAGGTGAACGGACCGTTCTTCGTTCGCCACTCGTGGAAGTTTTTGGCGGTGGCCTGGTTGAATCCTGAGACCCGGCGGAGCAGTGCGGGGCTGGCGGTGTTCACATCCACGCCGACGTAGTTCACGCAGCTCTCCACGACGTCGTCGAGCGAGGCATGCAGGTGACGCGCCTTCACGTCGTGCTGGTAGAGCCCCACGCCGATGTTGGCCGGCTCGATCTTTACGAGTTCCGAGAGCGGATCCTGCAGCCGGCGACCGATCGAGATCGCCCCGCGGATCGAGGCCTCATGGCCCGGCAACTCCTCGCGGCCGAACTGGCTCGTCGAGTAGACGCTCGCGCCGGCCTCGTTCACGATCGCATAGCCGACGTCGAGATCCTTCAGATCGCCCGCCACCAGGTCGGCGACGAGGTTCTCGGTCTCCCGGGCCGCGGCGCCGTTGCCGATGGCGACCACCGTGCAGGCGTGATTCCGCACCAGTTCCACCACCTTCGCGGCCGCCGCCGACCGCTTCTCCTGCTTGCCGACGACATGCAGCACGGCGTGGTCGAGCGGGGTGCCGCACTCGTCGATCACGGCCGCCTTGCAGCCGCTCTTGAAGCCGGGATCGAGGGCCAGCACCCGGCGCCCCGGCACGGGCGACTGGAGCAGGAGGTTCCGCAGGTTGCGGGCAAACACGTGCACCGCGTGCGACTCGCAGACGTCGGTCATCTCCCGACGGATTTCTCGCTCGAGGCTCGGGAGAATCAGCCGCGCCAGGGCATCGCGGGCACAGGCCTTGAGCACCTCGCCATGCGGATGCCCCGCCGGCACGAGCAGCTCGTCGGCCACTGCCTGCATCTCGTCGGCCGGCCCCTCGATGCGCACCTTGAGGAGCCTCGCCCGCTCGCCCCGGTTGATCGCCAGGAGCCGATGGGGCGGCACACGTTGGATGTGCTCGCCATAGTCGAAGTAATCGCGGTAGTGCTTCTCCTCCTTGGAGAGCGCTTTCCCCTCGCTCTCCACCCGCTGGCTCTTGAGGTGGGCCGAGCGATAGAGAATCTCGCGGAGCCGCTGCCTGAGATCGGCCCGCTCACTGAACTCATGGGCGATGATGTGACCGACGCCGAGGAGGACATCGGCGACGGTTGCCACCTGGGCGTCGGCATCGACGAAGTCCGCCGCTCGGAGGTCGAGGTTCGCGGCCGCAGGATCAGCGGCGAGGATTTCCCGGGCAAGAGGCTCGAGCTTCCGCTGTCTTGCTACCTCCGCAAGGGAGAGTTTCCGGGGCTTGAAGGGCAGGTAGAGATCCTCCAGCTTCTTGGTGCTCTCGGCGGCGACGATCCGCGACTCGAGCGCCGGGGCGAGCCGTCCCTGCCCCTGGATCGTCCGGAGGATTGTCTGCTTGCGGTCAGCGAGCTGCCGGGCCCGCGCCACGGCCTCGGCGATCAGGCGGATCTGCTGCTCGTCCAGACCGCCGGTCTGATCGCGGCGATACCTGGTGATGAACGGGACCGTATTGCCAGCGTCGAGCAACTCGACCGTCGACTGCACCGCCGCGACGGGGAGCCCGAGTCGCTGGGCAATCAAGCCCAGATCGATGACAGCAGTGATCGCCGTGGATCCCATCCCGCTCGCGGGGCGGCCAAAGGATGTGGCCGACTCGCGCAACTCTCCTCCTCGATCCCAGCTCCTGCGCATGCGCGCAGGTGGCATACGGATCTGGAACACGCGACGAATCTAGGGCGTTGCCCCAATCGGTGTCAAACGCCGAAAGTCGGCCATTTCCCGCGACCCCCCCAGCCTGCCGCGATTTCCCACTCCACCACCACGTCGCCTGCCCTTGACCCTTCGTCTCCGATTCACCTATTCCCCGCTCGCCGCGGCAGTTTGTCCCCTGCTCGCGGCTCTGTCATCGAACCGACGGAATCCATTGGAGAGGCCTGCACGATCGTGACGATCACGAAGCGGAGCCCGGTCGTGCCGACCGCGCGACCGTGACCGCCACCATCCACATGCCAGGCCCGACGGAGTTCGCCCCATCATGATTCGCCGCAACCCGGACGCCGACGCCACCGAGACCACCAGCACCGCCGCGGACCTGCTGAGCGCCGTGCCGCTCCTCGCTCTCGATCGCCAGTACGACGCCCTCCGCGACCAGATTCGCGACGCGATCAACCGGGTCTGTGACTCGGGGCGGTTCGTGCTCGGCCCAGACGTGGCGGAACTCGAGGCCGAGCTCGCCAAGGCCCTGGACGTGCCGCATGTGATCTCCTGCGCCTCCGGGAGCGACGCGCTCCTGCTGGCGCTGATGGCCCTCGACATCGGCGTGGGAGACGAGGTGATCGTCCCCAGCTACACCTTCTTCGCCACCGCCAGCGCCGTCACGCGACTGGGGGCGACACCGATCTTCGCCGACATCGACCCCACGACGTACCTGGTCGATCCCCACGACATCGAGCGAAAGATCAGCACCCGCACCAAGGCGATCGTGCCGGTCCATCTCTTCGGACGCACGGCCGACATGGATGCGCTCCGCCCGATCGCCGCGCGGGCGGGCCTGCCGATCGTGGAAGACGCAGCCCAGTCGATCCTCTCGACGTGGCACGGCCGTTGCTCGGGTAGCCTCGGTGACGTCGGCTGCTTCAGCTTCTATCCCACCAAGAACCTTGGCGGCGCCGGCGACGGCGGCTTCCTCACGACCACCCGCGACGACATCGCGAAGTCCCTGAAGCTGCTCCGCGTTCACGGCATGGAGCCGAGGTATTACCACGAGGTGATCGGCATCAACAGCCGCCTCGACTCGATTCAGGCCGCCGTGCTCCGTGTGAAGCTGCCGCATCTTGACGCCTGGACCACGGCCCGGCAGGTGAATGCCGGCCGGTACCGTGACTTGTTCGCCGAGTACGATCTGGCCGGCCGCATCGCCGTGCCCGGCGACGAGCCCCGCGGCCGCCACGTCTGGAACCAGTTCGTGATCCGCGTGCTCGGCGACGACCGAGACGCCCTGCGAGCACACCTCGCCAAGCGGGGCGTGGGCACGGAGATCTACTACCCCGTGCCGCTCCACCTGCAGAAGTGCTTCGCCCACCTCGGCTGGGCGAAGGGCGACCTGCCGGAGACCGAGCGGGCCGCCGAGCAGACGATCGCCCTGCCGATCTTCCCGGAACTCGAAGTCGCCGAGCAGCGGACGGTGATCGCCCGGATCGCCGAGTTCTTCGGCGCGAGTCGGAAGCAAGCCGCCGATGCCACACCGTCGGCGTTGCCGACGCCCCACGTCCTCCGCCGCGCCGTCGGCAAGGCCGACGACGTGCGGTGCTGAGCAGTCAACGGCCTCGTGGGGCACAGTGCCCCACGGTTCGCCCCGGCATGACGACCAGACCGAGCAGGGCGGACAAGAGCGTGATTTCGACAGGCGTGCGGGGCGCCGCGATTGTGGGTAGGATTCCGGGCGTCATCCGCTCCTGCCCCCCGTCATCATCGCACCCGACATGGCCACGAAGTCGAAACGCCCTGCGAAGGCCGCCGGCAAGCTGCCCGTCATCGACCAGAAGACGCTCCGGCTGATCGTTGATCTCGCCGACGAGGTGGCAACCGCCGCCGAGAAGAAGCGCGACCCCCACCTCGACATCCCCACCCGCAGCCTGTCGAACGTCCGCTTCAACAAGTCGCGGAAGATCATTGAGATGGGCGGGCAGACCAACCGCCGCCAACTCTTCAACCTCTCGCAGGCCAAGAGCTACATGCAGACGCTGCTCGTGGCCACCGGCTGCAAGCAGCTCATCGATCAGCAGAAGACCACCAGCATCCGAGGTCTCTACTACCTTCTCAAGCACACGATCGAGGGCACCCGCGAGGAAACCTTCGCCACGCAGGAGGAGTGCGATCCGATCATCGAAGATCTGGAGGTGACGCTCGAGAGCCTCCGCGAGGAACTCCACGTCTACGCCAGCAATCGCGGCGGCATGGTGGGACCGATCACGCTGATCGACTCCGGCGACGAGATCGACTGCTCTCGGATGGGCTCCGGCGGCTACTCGATCCCGTCGATCGTCGAAGCCGACATCGTGAAGTTCAAGTCGTGCGACGCGAAATACATCCTCCACGTCGAGAAGGACACCGTCTGGCGGCGGTTCAACGAGGACAAGTTCTGGCGGAAGCACAACTGCCTCCTCACGCACGGTGGCGGCCAGCCGCCCCGCGGCGTCCGGCGGATGCTCTACCGTCTCCACAACGAACTCAAGCTGCCCGTCTACTGCCTGCTCGACAACGATCCCTGGGGCTACTACATCTACTCCGTGCTCAAGCAGGGTTCGATCAACCTCGCCTATGAGTCGAAGCGGATGGCGATCCCCGAAGCCCGCTTCCTGGGCATCCGCTCCCGCGACTACCAGCGGTGCAAGCTCAGCCAGAGCGTGCAGATCCAGCTCAACGACACCGACATCAAGCGAGCCAAGCAGATCGCCGCCTATCCCTGGTTTGCCGGCAAGAAGGCCTGGCAGAAGGAGATCGAGACGATGCTCACCAACGGCTTCAAGCTGGAAGTCGAGTCGCTGATCTCGAAAGACATCAGCTACGTCACCGACACCTACACGCCGGAACGCCTGGCGGAAGCCGACTGGCTGGACTGAGTGTCTACTACACGCGAAACACCGGCATCCTGCCGGTTTTCGCTTGGCTCAGGCGGGGCGAAGCCAAGGTTCGCCGCGCCTGACGGGCCGCCATCCTGGCGGCCGTAAGCCGCCGAAGGCCCGACAGGGATTCGCCGGCGCGAGCACGGCTCAGGCGGGGCG
>Ga0315904_10011478_pt1 | contig 11299 bp, 9 predicted proteins | sample LakEriMetagenome_6_FD_203529 | JGI IMG/M metagenome (GOLD analysis project Ga0315904, IMG submission 203529) | Freshwater fungal communities from buoy surface, Lake Erie, Ohio, United States - Buoy 12 MA120 | ecosystem: Environmental > Aquatic > Freshwater > Lake | place: USA: Lake Erie, Ohio... | reverse complement strand
CCGTGCACATAGGGGCGCCACGCCGCACTCAGGATGATGAAGCGCAGGTTGACGCAGAAGGCCGTGGCCCACACCACCCACAGCGGCGCGCCCGCGGCGATGAGCGGCATGGTGGCCAGCTGCGCCGAGCCGGCAAAGACCATCAGCGACATCAGCACGGCCACCGTCATGTCCATGCCGCTCTTGGCCATGGCCACGCCAGTCACCAGGCCCCAGGCGGCAATGCCGACCGCAATGCCGGTCATGTCATGCGCGCCGCGGCGGAACTCCGGGTCGCGCCACAAAGTGCGCAAGTCTGACGAGGCGGGGGTGGGCGAGGAGGACACAGCCCCCGGATTGTCAGGCCGGCTCGGTGGGCTGACTTACTCCTTGGCCGCCTTGGCGTTGTCGCCCGTCTTGGCCAGGCTGGAAGACGGCACACCCTGGGGGGCCACCGTCTCCACCTTGTTCTCGCGCATGTAGTCGTTCATCTCGCGCCAGCCGGCAAACACCGCCGCCTTGTCGGCCTTGCGGTTGAGTCCGTAGCAGTCCTCGATGGCGCGGCCGGCATGCCGGCAGGCCCCGCCGACGGCCTTGCCTTCCGCCTCGCGACGGGCAGCAGTGGCCGAGGCGGATTCCACGCCCAGCATGTCGCAGCCCGCCAGCAGCGTCAGGCCTGTCAATGCGGACAACAGAAGGGGACGGGTCGGGAGACGTTTCATGGCACCACCTACGAACGTTATCGGCTGGCCTCGGAGTGAACTTGAGTTTGGGGAACTTCAGACACCGCCCCTGCACCCGTCGCAGCCACCGCAGCAACGGCGTGCCCACCCGCGGACTGCAGCCAGGCCGCCACCGGCTGCCGTCGACCGCCCGGGCGCTGCACTTCCAGCAACTCCAGCACGCCGGCCTCACCTTCGGCCCCGCCACAGGCCACGCCCAAGCGCCCCCGACCGAGGTTCACGGGCGTGCCGGGCGGAAGGGGTGCCTCAACGGACGCAGACCGCACCACCTCCGCACGCCAGAGCTTGAGCGCCTCACCTCCCCAGGCAAAGGTGGCACCGGGAAAAGGATCGAAGGCGCGCACCCGCCGCTCGATCACGGCGGCCGGCAGCTGCCAGTCGATGGGCGCTTCGGCCTTGTCGATCTTGTGGGCGTAGGTCACGCCCGCCGCCGGCTGTGGGGTGGGCTGCAACAGGCCGTCCGCCAAGGCGTCCAGCGCCTGCACGACAAGGCGCCCCCCCAGCACTGCCAGGCGGTCGTGCAGGGCTGCCGTGGTGTCCTGCGGCGAGATGGGCTCCTGCGCCACCAGCAGCATGGCCCCGGTGTCCAGGCCCTCGTCCATCTGCATGATGGTGATGCCGGTGATCGCATCACCGGCCTCGATGGCGCGGTGGATGGGTGCGGCACCGCGCCAGCGCGGCAGCAGGGAGGCGTGGATGTTCAGACAGCCTGCGGTCGGCAACTGCAGCGTCCAGGCGGGCAGGATCAGGCCATAGGCCGCCACCACCATCACCTGCGGCGCGGCCCGCTCCAGGGCGGCGCGGGCCTGCGCCGCGTCTTCGGGGTATCGCCCGTCCAGTCGCAGGCTGCGGGGCTGGGTCAGGAGCAAGCCCAAGGCCAGGGCGCGCTGCTTCACGGCCGAGGGTTGCAGCTGCTGGCCGCGGCCCGCGGGGCGGTCGGGCTGGGTGAGCACCAGCGAGATCTCATGCCCGGCGGCCACCAGCGCGTCCAGCGCCACCGCGGCAAACTCAGGTGTTCCGGCGAAGGCGATGCGCATGAGGTGGGGGACTGGCGGCGGGGAAATGCGGGCGCACGGCTACGCCCTTCAGGCGCGCTGCGCCTCACGCGCCCGCTTGAGCATCTTGCTGCGGATGCGGTCGCGCTTGAGCGGGCTCAAGTACTCGACGAACACGCGCCCGATCAGGTGGTCCATCTCGTGCTGCACACAAACGGCAGCCAGGCCTTCGCAGGCCAGCTCGAAAGGCTGGCCGTCACGCCCCAGAGCGCGCACGGTCACCTGCTCGTGGCGAGCCACCTTGTCGTAAGTGGCCGGCACCGAGAGACAACCCTCATCGCGAAAGCTCATGGACTCGCTGCGCTGCACCAGCTCGGGGTTGATCAGCACCACGGGTTGGTCGCGCTTGTCAGAGGTGTCCATCACGATGACGCGCTGGTGCACGTCCACCTGCGTGGCAGCCAGGCCCACGCCCTCGGCGTCGTACATGGTCTCCAGCATGTCGTCGACAAGCTTGCGCACGTGATCGTCCACCGCGGCCACGGGCTCGGCCACCTTGTGCAGTCGAGGATCAGGAAACTTCAGGATGGGCAGCAGGGCCATAAGGTCGTCGTCCGGGAAGCGGGCTGCAGCGCACGAGGGGAGGAGGCCTGGCGACCCCCCTCCAATGGGGGGTGTCGGTTTCATTGCCCCGCCCCGTGAATGCCGGCAGAATTTGATGTCTGTGACGAATTGTCGCGGAGCCCAGCCCACCCTGGGCTGAGAGCGAGTAATGTGGTGAACAGTGCGGGCTGCCAGAGCCCTGGGAGATCTCTCTTGACCAACGGCCCTGCTGCGTTCGTGCCCACTTCTCCAGGCTGGAGCCCGCGCAGCGTGGTGCTGGGGCTTGCCACGGCGCTGCTGGGCGGGGCATGCTGGGCGCAGGTCCCGGCGGGTGTGAAGGCCGAACAGTTGCAGACCGCGCAGCGCGTGGCCCAACAGGGGGTACCGCTGGCCGACCTGGCGCCCAACGCACCCGAGTCGCACACGGTACGTGCCGGTGACACGCTCTGGGGTCTGTCGCAGCTGTTCCTCAAGAGTCCGCTGCGTTGGGCCGAGCTCTGGGGCATGAACCTGGAGCAGATCCGCAACCCGCACCGCATCTACCCCGGGCAGGTGCTGGTGCTCTTCAAGTCGGGCGACCGCGCCATGCTCAAGATGGCCCAGCCGGTGGCCACCGAGCCGCCCCCCACGGCCGTCAAGCTGCTGCCCAGGGTGCGCAGCAGCCCGATCGAGAGCGATGCCATCGCCTCGGTGCCCATGCACCTGATCGCACCCTTCCTGACGGACTCCACCGTGCTGGCGGCGGGCGACATCGACGGTGCGCCGCGGATCGTAGCCACGCAGGAAGGGCGGGTCATGTTGTCGCAGGGGGAGACGGGCTACGTGCGAGGTGATTTGAAGGGGCAGCGCAGTTTTCAGCTGGTGCGCGAGCCCCGTCCCCTGCGCGACCCCCGCACCAAGGAGGTGTTGGGCTACGAGGCTCGGCTGGTAGGCCACGTGGAAGTGCTGAGCTCCGAGCAGGCGCGCCCGGCCGTGGACGGCAAGCCGGTGGTGACCCCTGCCCGCGTGCTGGTCAAGGACGTGCGGCTGGAGGCCGGCGTGGGCGACAGGCTGACCGCAGCCCCCGCGGTCGACTTCGCGCCCTTTGTGCCCCGCGCCCCAACAAAGGCTGTCGAGGGCCAGGTGATCGGCCTGTATGGCGACGGCCTGTCGGCCGGCCAAAACCAGGTCGTGTCGCTGAACCGCGGCCTGCGCGACGGCCTGGAAAAGGGCCATGTGCTTGCGCTGTGGCGGGCGGGCCGCGCGGTGGTGGACCGCACCGACCCGGCGCGCGCCACGCTGCAGCTGCCCGACGAGAAGCGCGGCCAGCTCTTCGTCTTCCGCGTGTTCGACCGCGTGTCCTACGCCCTCATCCTGGACACGCTGGAACCCGTCTCGTCAGGAGACCGCTTCTCGCAGCCCTGAACCGTCGGCATCACGGCCCGGCCCAGCCGCTCGGTAAAGGCACCCCATGATGACGGCCGACGACTTCAGGGCCTGGTTTGCGCTGCTGTACGCGCCCGGGCTCAGCCGTCAGGCGGCGCGAAGCCTGCTGCAGGCTTTCGGGTCGCCCCAAGCGGTGCTGGGCGCCACGGCAGCGCAGTGGGCCCCCGTGGCGGGCCGCGAGGCGGCGCAGGCGCTGACCACCCCTGACCCGGCGGCGGCCGAGCGCCTGGCGCAGGCTGAAGCCTGGCTGGCGGGACACCCGGCACGGCAGGTCATCGCCATCGGTGACGCGCTGTACCCGGCGCCGCTGCTGCACTGCGGCGACCCCCCTCTGATGCTGTTCGTGGAAGGACGCGTCGAGCTGCTGCACCAGCCCGCCGTGGCGGTGGTGGGCAGTCGACACGCTACGCCGCAAGGGCTGGCGCACGCCAGAACCTTCGCCACTGCGCTGAGCCAGGCCGGCGTCACGGTGGTGTCGGGCCTGGCCGCCGGCATCGACGGTGCCGCGCACGAAGGCGCGCTGCTGGGCGAGGGGAGCACAGTGGCCGTGGTCGGCACCGGCCCGGACATCACCTACCCCCGCCGACACGCTGCGCTGGCACGCCGCATCGTCGAGGGTGGCGCCCTGGTCAGCGAGTACGCGCCGGGCACGCCGGTGCTGGCGCATCACTTTCCGCACCGCAACCGCCTGATCGCCGGGCTGACGCTCGGCACCCTGGTCGTAGAGGCGGCGCTGAAGTCCGGCTCGCTGATCACCGCGCGCCTGGCATCGGAGTGCGGGCGCGAGGTCTTTGCCGTGCCCGGCTCCATCCTGTCGCCGCAGTCCAGCGGCTGCCACGCACTCATCCGGCAAGGCGCGCAGTTGGTGGAGTCTGCCCAGGAGATCCTCCAGACGCTCCAACTGAGCACAGAAGCCGGCCCTGCTGCCCAGGGCAGGACAGCACCCCAACCCGCGGGCCGTCGACGCGGTAGCCCGGGCGGCGACGAAACAGAAGATGCTGACGCCAGCGGCAACTCTCCAGCGGGCAGTGAACGCAGTGCCGAAGAACCGCTGCTGAAGGCGCTCGGGCACGACCCGGTGGGCCTGGACGCCCTCTGCGGGCGCACCGGCTGGCCCGCTTCCAGCCTGGCCGCCCGCCTGCTGGAGCTGGAGCTGCAGGGCCTGGTGGCCAGGCTTCCCGGGGGGCTGTACCAACGCCAGCAGGGTTGTTGACACCCCCTCAGCCGTGCCGAACCCCTCGGGTATAGTGGTTCGATGTTCGATGTGCTGGTCTACCTGTACGAAACCTACTGGCGCCCCGACGCCTGCCCCGACCACCATCAGCTCACCCGCAAGCTGTCTGCGGTGGGTTTCGAGTCGGAGGAGATCCAGGAGGCCCTGAGCTGGCTGGAAGGCCTGTCCTCCAGCGCCCAGGCGGTACACGAGTACGAGGATGCCCGCAGCCTGCGCGTCTACACCGAGGCCGAGCGAGAGTTGCTGGGCGAAGAGTGCGTGGGCTTCCTGTGCTTCCTGGAGTCTGCTGGCGTGCTGACACCTGCGCTGCGCGAGATGGTGATCGACCGCGCCTGCGCCGTGGGCGCGGGCGGGATGGACCTCGAAGAGTTCAAGATCATCATCCTGATGGTGTTCTGGAGTCTGGGCGAGGAGCCCGACGCCCTCATCCTGGACGAACTCTTCGTCGCACCCGAAGACCGGCTGATCCACTGACCCCACGGGTCACGGCCGCGCGCGGCGGCTTCGCTCAGGAGCGCAGGCGCTCCGGATGGGCGTTGAGCTGATCCAATGCCGCGCGTGTGGCGCGCACTGTCAAGGCTTCATCCTGGGCAGGCGCCAGGAGGCCGGCCTGAAGGTAACCTGCCAACCGGCGCTGCTGGAACAACTTGCAGCGGCCGTCTGGCGCCACAAACAGCGAGAGCTCCTTGCGCAAGCCGTGCCAGACCAGCTGCAAGGGCTGTTCGCTGCCATCCTGCTGGCTGAGCACATACCAGGTGCCCACCTGCAACTCCCGCGCCCAGGCCTGCATCGCAGGCAACGGATCCTCTCCGCCCTCCGTGACCACTTCGAGTTCGGCACCGACGGAGCCGGGGATGTCGCGGATCAGTTCCTGATCGATGGTGATGTCGGCTGCGTCGGGCATCATCTCCTCCAGCGACTCCAACTGCTCCATCAGGTCGTGCAACTGTCGCTGGGGGATGGGAGCCGCCTTGGCCGTGAATCCTGCTGCGAGGGAGTCGTTGAGCTGCTTGATCAGCTCTTCCTGTCGCGCCGCAGCGATACCCGCCGCCGACATGCCGTCGCGCAACGACTTCAACAAGACAGGCAGGCGGCGCAGCACGTCGGCACGCTCTTCCCGCGTGACCTTGGCACCGGCCGACCAGATGAGATCTGCCGCCACACGCTTCATGGCCCGCGCCTGATCGCCCGCAGAACCTTGACCCACCGCCACGGTGGCCAGCACGTCCGCCCAGACGTCAAAGAGGAACTGCCGCACGCCTTCCTGGACGGGCATCTCCTCAAGCATGCGACGCAGCTCGATGGTGTACTGGATGGCCAGGGTCTCGCGTTGCTCCAGTTGCTGGGCCAGCGACACCCCCTTGCGGCTGTTCTCGTTCTGGTCTCGGAAGTAGGTCTCGAGGAACTTCTCGAACTCGTTGAGCACGGTCTGGAAGACGCGCCGGCCCGTATCGGGATAGGCCTCCACCACCTGCACGATACGCTTGATCTCCAGGCCGAGCAGGTCATCCTCGGCCGTGGCTTCGGTGCCGAACCCCATGACGCAGGCACCCATGCGATCGATGAGCTTGCGGGCTGGGTGGTCGAGCGTGGCAAAGAAGTCCGGCTCGGTGACCGCCACGCGCAGCACCGGCATCTGCAACCGCGCAAACCAGACCCGCATCGCCGAGGGCAAGCGATCTTCGGTCAGGATGCTCTGGAACAGCAAGGCCACGATCTCGATGGTGGTTCGCTCCTCCTGGGTGGCCGCCGCGCGCTTGAGGTCCTGCCTCTGCAGCTCGATCTCCTGCATCAGCACAGGCGCGGTGTACAAGGCCGACACCTGAGCCTGAGCGCCGGGACGGGCCACCCAGGCACCCTGGGCCGCATTCATGGCCTGTGCGAGGCCAGGCGACACCATGGGCTGGCGGACGGTGGCCTTGAAGTCGCCAGCGCCCTCGGCGTCTGCAGCGCCACCAGCCACGAGGCCGCCCAGACGGTCGAGCAGGGCCTGTGCACGCTGATCGGGAGTGGCCATGGGCACGGGGGGCGTCAGGGGGACCAAGTCGCTCCAACCAGCGGCGTCCGCAAGCGGACCTCCCGCAGCACGCCCAGAGCCGCCCAGCGCCGGCCCATTACCGGACATAGTCCCCTGCGAGGAATCAGTGGCCGCACCTGTGGGGCCCACCACCGGGCCACCCATGGTGCGCCGGATCAGGGGCCGCAGGTCGATCTCGGGCATCACGCCCTGATCGATCAGCCAGCGGTTGGCCTCGTGGTAAGCCTCCTCCATCAGGAGGGCGAATTCCTCGTGCAGGGTGGGCTGCAGATCGCGCCAGAAATCCATCGAAAAGCCACAGGCCTTCCAAGCTTCAACGGCTATGCGCGCCACCACATGCACCAGCAGAAGGTCGCGTTCGTCGAGCTCGGCTCGGCGCTCCAACATCAGGACCCGCGAGCGCAGGTCGTTGAACTCCCAACTGACGCGATCCATGACCGCCATGGCGAGCCGCGATGACAGGATCTCGTACTCGATGGTGGAGTCGTCCACCAGGGTGTAGTCCGTGTCAGAACTCTCGGCGGACCGGGCCAGCCTGTCCACCTTGACCAGCTGGGGCAAGGCCCGCGCAAACCGCGTGGCAGCGCCGAACTCCATGGTGTTGCGCAGGTCGTCGCGCATGTGCTGGAGCCAGGCCGGCAGACCAGCGCTCAAGACCCGGACGGCCTCGGATCGCTGCTGACCCATCGGATACGCAGCCGGCTTGAAGAGCTGGTCCTTTGCACCCTCCAGCACCTTGTCGACCAGCGCCGGCAGGCCGGCCTCAAGTTGCCGGGCAAACCCCTGGCGCACTTGCTCGGCGAGGCTCTCCAGCGCGCGCGGGCTTGTCATGGGCGGCGACAAGACTGAGCAGTCAGGCGGTACGCGCCTACACCGCCGCCCCCGCATTGGGGTCGTTGGGGTCGCGCTCCTTGCCCGGAGCGGCCTTGACCAGGTCTTCGCGCTTGACGCCCAGCCACATCGCAATGCCCGCCGCCACGAAGATCGAGGAATAGATGCCGAACAGAATGCCGATGGTCAGCGCCACCGAGAAGTGGTGCAGCGTGGGCCCGCCGAAGATCAGCATCGACAGCACCATGATCTGCGTGGAGCCGTGGGTGATGATGGTACGGCTGGTGGTGCTGGTGATGGCGTGATCGATCACCTCGGGGGTGCTCATCTTGCGCATCTTGCGGAAGGTCTCGCGGATGCGGTCGAAGATCACGACCGACTCGTTGACCGAGTAGCCCAGGACGGCCAACACCGCCGCCAGCACGGCCAGCGAGAACTCCCACTGGAAGAAGGCAAAGAAGCCCAGAATGATCACCACGTCGTGCAGGTTGGCCACGATACCAGCCACGGCGAACTTCCACTCGAAGCGGAAGGCCAGGTAGATCATGATGCCGACCACGGTGAAGGCCAGCGCGATCAGGCCGTCGCGCGCCAACTCCGAGCCCACCGAGGGACCGACGAACTCCGTGCGGTTGAGCTTCAGCGGCTCTGCGCCCGCCGCCGTGGTACATGAGGGGCGGCTGATGGACTCGCCCTGGGCACTCACGTACTGCTTGGTCGAGACCGTACCGGACTCGGCCTTGCACAGCTGCTCGAAGACGCGCTGCGACAACTCCGACTGCTTGACATCACCCCGCACAGGCAGGCGGATCAGCACGTCCTTGGAGGTGCCGAACGTCTGCACCTGCACCTCGCCCAGGTTGAGCGACTCCACCGCCGCGCGGGTCTTGTTGATGTCGGCAGGCTGTGCGTACTCCACCTCCAGCACCGTGCCGCCCGTGAACTCGATGGACAGGTACAGCCCACGGGTGAACAGGAAGAACACCGCGGCAGCGAAGGTGAGGAAGGAGATGACGTTCAGCACCAACGCGTGGCGCATGAACGGGATGTCCTTGCGGATGCGGAAGAATTCCATGGTGCGCGCTCCTCAGGCCAGCGGCGTTGGGGTGGGCGCCTGGGTGCCGGGCTTCCAGACTTGGCCGATGGACACCGATTTCAGCTTCTTCTGCCGTCCGTACCAGAGGTTCACGAGCCCGCGCGAGAACATGACGGCCGAGAACATCGAGGTCAGGATGCCCAGGCAGTGCACCACCGCAAAGCCACGCACCGGGCCGGAGCCAAATGCGAGCAGGGCCACGCCGGCGATCAGCGTGGTGATGTTGGAGTCCAGGATGGTGGCAAACGCGCGCTCATAACCCGCATGGATGGCCGCCTGAGGAGAGGCACCGGCGCGCAACTCCTCGCGCACCCGTTCGTTGATCAGCACGTTGGCGTCGATGGCCATGCCCAGCGTGAGCGCGATGGCGGCCATGCCCGGCAGCGTGAGCGTGGCCTGCAGCATGGACAGCACCGCCACCAGCAGCAGCAGGTTGAAACCGAGCGCCAGTGACGAAAACAGTCCGAACAACAGGTAGTAGGCGCACATGAAGATGACGATCGCCACAAACCCGTAGCCCACGCTGTTGAAACCCATCGAGATGTTCTCGGCACCCAGGCTCGGGCCGATGGTGCGCTCCTCGATGATCTCCATGGGCGCGGCGAGCGAACCGGCCCGCAGCAGCAGCGCCGTGTCGTTGGCTTCCTGCGTGGTCATGCGCCCGGAGATCTGCACCCGTCCGCCACCGATCTCGCTGCGGATGACCGGTGCGGTCACGACCTCGCCCTTGCCCTTCTCGAACAGCAGGATGGCCATGCGCTTGCCGACGTTGTCGCGCGTCACGTCCTTGAAGATGCGCGCACCCTTGGCGTCCAGCGTCAGGTGCACCGCCGGCTCTTGCGTCTGGTTGTCAAAGCCGGCCTGCGCATCGTTCAGGTTGTCGCCGGTCAGTACCACCTGGCGGAACACGATGATGGGCGCACCATTGCGCTCCAGGTAGCGCTCGCTGCCAAAGGGCACGGCACCGCCGGACAGGGCTTGCTGGGCCTCGGCACTCTCGTTGACCATCCGCACTTCCAGCGTGGCGGTGCGGCCGATGATGTCCTTGGCCTTGGCCGTGTCCTGCACGCCCGGCAACTGCACGACCACGCGATCGGCGCCTTGTTGCTGGATCACCGGCTCGGCCACGCCCAGCTCGTTCACGCGGTTGTGCAGCGTGGTGATGTTCTGCTTGAGGGCTTGGTCTTGCACGGCCTTGGCGGCCTCGGGCTTGAGCACGCCGCGCAGCCGGGATTCACCCCCATCGGCCTGCTCGGTCCAGACCATGTCGGGCAGCTGCTCGGTCAGCAGCTGGCGCGCAGCGGCAGCCGTGGCGGCCTCACGGAAGCGGATCTCCACCGCCATGCCTTCGCGGCTGATGCCGGCATGGCGGATGTTCTTGTCGCGCAGCATCGTGCGCACATCACCGGCAATGGCGTCACCCTTCTTCGTGAGGGCCGCCTTCATGTCCACCTGCATCAGGAAGTGCACGCCGCCGCGCAGGTCCAGGCCCAGGTACATGGGCAGGGCGCGCAGCTTGGCCATCCACTCCGGCGTGTTGGACAGCAGATTCAGGGCGACGATGTAAGACGGGTTGCTGGCGTCCGGGTTGAGCGCCGCAGTCAGCGCATCCTTGGCCAGCTTCTGCTGGTCGGTGGTCTGCAGCCGCACCTTGATGGACTGACCGTCGAACTGGGCCGAATCGGCCTTGAGGCCGGCCTTGACCAACACCTCGTTGACCCTGGGCAGCAGTGCCGCGTCGATTTTCAACGTCGCCTTGCCGCTGGATACCTGCACGGCGGGCACCTCCCCGTACAGGTTGGGCACGGCGTACAACAAGCCCAACAGCAGGGACACCGCGAGGATCGCGTATTTCCACCAGGAGTAGCGGTTCATGAATTCTCCGTGGCCCGAAGGGCCGCATGCCGACTCGGGCAGCGGTGGCGGGCTTGCCGCTGCAGCGCCGCCCGCAACCGCTCAGGGCGCTTACTTGAACGTGCCCTTGGGCAGCACCTGCACGATGGCGGGCCGCTGCACTTGGATCTCCACGCCGTTGGCCACCTCCACGTGCACCAGGCTGTCGCCCAGCTTGGAGATGCGGCCGATGACGCCACCGCCCACCACCACCTCGTCGCCCTTGGCCAAGGCATCCAGCATGGCCTTGTGCTCCTTCTGACGCTTCATCTGCGGACGGATCATGATGAAGTAGAGCACCACGAACATCAGGACCAGCGGCAGCAGGCTCAACAAGGTCGATTCGGCCCCTCCGCCCGCGGCGGCCGGAGCAGACTGTGCAAAAGCTGTAGAAATGAACACGTTCGGCACCCTCTGAAGGAAACAGGTCTGCACCTTGCAGACAAAGCATTTGAGTTTACG
>Ga0315904_10011477_pt1 | contig 11300 bp, 14 predicted proteins | sample LakEriMetagenome_6_FD_203529 | JGI IMG/M metagenome (GOLD analysis project Ga0315904, IMG submission 203529) | Freshwater fungal communities from buoy surface, Lake Erie, Ohio, United States - Buoy 12 MA120 | ecosystem: Environmental > Aquatic > Freshwater > Lake | place: USA: Lake Erie, Ohio... | reverse complement strand
TGCCCGGGACGGCAGTGATGCGCGTACCGCGCAATTGCGGAACCTGGGTGGCGTATACGAAAAGCGGAATGCCGTACTGTCTGACCGGCAGCAAGCAACGTGGGTGCAGTACCTTCGCGCCGGCGGTCGCAATTTCCTGCGCCTCGTCATAGGTAAGCTCGAGCAGTTGACGTGCCGTCGGCATCGAGCGCGGATTCGCGCTGAACATTCCGGGAACATCAGTCCAGATCTCGAGCTGCTGCGCCGCAAGCAACGCCGCGAAATACGCACCAGACGTATCCGAGCCACCACGGCCCAGCAAAACGGTGTCCCCGGCGTCATCACTGGCGATGAATCCCTGCGTGATCACGACATCACCGACGGCGGCGACCGCTGCGCCCGCCTCGGCGTTTGGCGCGAAGTCACAGGTCGCGGACAAATAACTCGCCTTGATACTGGCTGCTTCGCGCTGTTCCGCTCGCAGGACGCTGCGCGCATCGAGCCATGCAACCTCGAGACCCTGGCTACGCAAATAGCAGGCGCCGATCTCGGTTGCCAGCAGCTCCCCCATCGCCATGACGCGCGCGCGCGACTTTTCAGTGACTTCGCGAATCAACGCGATGCTATCGATGAGCTGCGCCAGTTCGTTGAACCATGGCTCCAACGCCCTTTCAGCCTGCGGCGCGATACCGAGAGATGTGGCGAGTTCAGCGTGACGCTGACGCAGTGCCGCCAGCAGTTGGAGGTGCTCGCCTCGCAGGGCAGCCTCAAGCAACTTCTCGAGACGATCGGTAACGCCGCTCAGCGCCGAGTGGACGATGAGTATCCGAGCGCCGGTGCTCCGACGCTGCCGAACGATCTCGCAGATGTGCCGCCAATTGGGCACGGAGGAGACGCTGGTGCCTCCAAACTTCAACACGATCCAAGGGAGCGAGGTACCCATGGTTGACCGCGCCATCAAAGTTCGTCGTCGTAAACTTCGCGTAGATCCTTGGCGAGTTTTTTATCCGCCATGACTTCTTCGACCTTGCTCCAGGCCGCCTTGCCGCGTTTGCCCGCGACGGGTTTTGCACGACGCTCGACGCGGTCCAAAAACCGGTCGTAGTCGTTGTTGTCTTCCTGGCTACTAACCTCGCCCAGCAGGTCTTCGTCGATTTCGAAGCTCTCGGTGTCGCGTTCGGACATCATCAATGCTCTCTTATCCTTAAGAATCAAGGAGTTAGAAACGACCTCCCCGGTCGGAGCCGAGCACTATAACGAAACCACGTCCGGGCGCAAGTTCAGCGTTTGCCAACGGCATCCCGCAACACGACCGGAGCGCCGCGGGAGAGACCGAGTACATCGCAGGCTCGGCCCTCTGCCACGGCAATCTCGACCACACCGAACGAGTTGATGAGGGCAATCGGTTGACCCGGTGCCACGTCACCGTAGGTGCGACGCAGGGGCAAAATAGCCTGACCGATATGGACTCGCGGCTCCACCCAGCGCTCGAGTAGCGCCGACTCGATATTGGTCAGGAGATTGCCAAAGTGATCGATCGTGATCACGACTCCGGCAATGCTATCGAGGCCTACCTCAGGCTCATCGACCCAAGCTGGAATCACCGATTGCACCCGTTCGCCAATAGTTTCGGCCCTCCATCGGCCTGCAGCCAGCTCCGCCGCCACCGGGGCGAAGATGTCGCGCCCATGAAAGGTCGAACTCGGCTTCGCTAGTCCGAGTGCCTGCAAACGCTCGTTATTCAACCGCCAGATGCTCGCTGCGCTATCGTGCTCGACGATCGGCGCCAGCAAACCGTTATCGGGCGCGAGAAACCAGTGCTGGTGCGATTCGATCAGAACAATATCTCTGGCCGTACCGACACCCGGGTCGACGACGGCCACGTGTACCGATCCAGCAGGAAAATAAGGGAAAGATCGGCGTAACCAAAAGCCGGCCTCTGCGGGCCAGTGCGCCACGATTTCATGGGTTAGATCAACGATCTTTGCCAACGGAAAGTGACTGTAGATCCGCCCCTTCATCACGCCGACGAACGGATCTTTTAAGCCAAAGTCCGAGGTGAGTGTAATCACGCCGCCCATGTGAAACCGCCTCGCTGCACCGATGTCCCTGCGCTTGAATCCATCGGCATTACGTTATCATCCTTGCATGAGTGACCCCATCAAAAGCTTTCGTCTCGACGGCAAAACCATCCTAATCACAGGTGCTTCCAGTGGGATCGGCGCCATGCTCGCCCGTCAGTTCGCTGCAGCGGGCGGACGTGTCGCCTTGGCGGCGAGACGAGTCGAACGCTTGCAGGCCCTCGCTGACGAATTGAAAGCGACAGGCGCTGCCGTGATGACAGTTGCTCTCGATGTCACGCGCGACGACATGATCGCGAGCGCGCTGGCGCAGATCGAGGCAGAGCTCGGTGTCGTCGATGTGCTCATCAACAATGCCGGTGTCGCTCAGCCTGCGTCCTTCCTGAAGACTTCCACCGAGACGCTGGAGTCGACCATGGCGACCAACTTCACTGCCGCGTGGAACCTCACGGCCGAGGTCGCCAAGCGACTGGTTGCCGCCAAGCGCGGTGGCAGTGTTATCAACATTGCCTCGGTGCTCGGGCTCGGCGTTGGCCCGGGTTACTCCGCCTACTCTGCGTCCAAGGCGGCACTGATTTCTTTGACTCGCAGTTTGGCGCTCGAATTTGTTCGTTACGGCATTCGTGTGAATGCGCTTGCGCCAGGTTGGTTCGTCACCGAGATGAACGAAGCTTATTTCGCCACGGACGCCGGTCGTGATTACCTAAAGCGCATCCCGCCCGGTCGCGCAGGCCAGTTGAGCGAACTAGTGGGGCCCGCCCTGCTGCTCGCCTCGGACGCCGGCTCCTACGTCAACGGTGTCGTGTTACCCGTTGACGGGGGGCACCACGTCGCCTTGGTTTGATTCCTCGGGCAGCAACTCCAGCCCGATCATCACCGGGATGCCACGCGCATCGCGCAGTGCTTCCAGTGCGATATCCCAATTGATCACGACCTCCGACTCACCGAGCAGCGCATCGAGCCTTGCCTCAAACAGTTCGAGCGACACCGCCATCACGCGACCCTGATCGTCGATCGGCGGATGCACTTCGAGCCAAACCTCGCCATTGATCTTGGTCATCTTGACTGGCTCGTCGATCAACGTGACCCTCGTTCCGACTGGCACTCGGTCAAACAGGGTCGCAATGTCTTCGGGGTACATGCGCAAGCACCCGTGAGTCACCGCCATACCCACGGCATCCGGATTGTTGGTGCCATGAATGAGATAGGCGCCACCCGGGATCGCAAGGCGCATGGCATGGGCACCCAATGGGTTGTCGCGACCGGGCGGAACGACAGACGGTAATGGCGGCTCGCCCAAGCGACGACGCTCTTCATGCACCGATTTGGGCGGAGTCCAGCTTGGATTTTTTTGTTTGCTGACGATTTTGGTAGAACCGATCGGTGTACGCCAATCCATCTTGCCGACGCTCACCGGATAGGTCAGCACGGTGGCAGGCTCGTCCTTCTTGGGCTTCGGAAAATAGTAGAGACGATGCTCCGGCAGGTTGACTACGATTCCCTCGCGCTCACCCGGCGGTAATAAGCGCTGCCCGGGGATGAGTACCTCGGTCCCTTCACCCGGCAACCACGGATCGACGCCCTGATTGACGCGCAGCAACTCCTCATAGCCTAGGCTGTAGCGCCGGGCGATCTGGATCAACGTGTCTTCGTAGCGCGTGCGAATGCGCTCGACTTGCCCAAAGATGTCGGCCCCATCCTCACGCAGAGGATACTCGTTCGCCTGAGCGACCCCGAGGAAACCAAACGTACAGAGCAAAAACCAGCCAAGTCGCAGCATGGCGCTATTCTAGCCAAACCGCCTCTAGAGCAGCACGCGATCGAGCGAGCCCGCGTCCCCGGCGATCTGTTGCAACAGGTACGGCAGATCCAAGCGATACAAACCGAGTCTCTGGCAAGCGCGCGACCCCGCCAGTTGCCGAGCCAGCTCAGCAGGTTCACCGCGCAACTCCGCGAAGATCATCGCTGCATGCAGCAGATCGGCGAGCGTCGCTTGATTACGCAATGCCTCGTCCGCCGCATCGTGTTCACTGACGGCCTCCGTAACTTGCGCGCCGAGACCCCACTGCTCGAGCAGCTTTCCGGCTGCGGGCGCATGCCATGCCCGCACGATGTCATCCAGTAGCGCGCCGTCCTCAGCCAACTCCGGATAAAGCGCGGATTCGGCGAGGATGTAGATCTTACCGACACCGTGCATCAAGCCGCCAAGCATCGCGAGCTCCGAATCGAGTTGGCGATGCTCTACACGTAGTTCGCTCGCGAGCAGATGCGAAAACGTCGCAACGACAGTGCTGCGCTGCCACACGTCGCCGATTCGGTACTGAACGGGCCGCAGTTGTTGTGCAGCGCGGATCTGCATCACCGCAAACGCAAAAATCACACCGCGTAATGCGCGTAGACCGATACGCGTGATGGCGCTACGTACGTCGGTGATCGTCCGACCACCCGAACGATAGGCAGCCGAGTTCGCCATACCGATCACCCGGATAGCGAGCGCCGCCTCGTGAGTCACGATACGCGCGATATCATTGACGGAAACAAACTCGCTATCGAGATGACGAATGAGTTCGTTGGCCACCTCAGGGAAACAGGCGATCTCAAGACCACCTTGATCGACTTGCCGTTTTATTCGATCGACAAATTCGTAACCGCGCTGTGTCACGCCTCACCCCGTCCGTGCAGCCGCATCACGAGCTCTGCTTCGTCTTCCGTCATACCGCAGGCGCGAATCAACTCGTCAGTACTAGCACCGGCAGCCGCAAGTCGCGGTGCGAGCTCGGCTCCGAGCGGCGCAACGGCGGGCGGCGGAGTAACCTGGCGAGTGCGATCTAGCACGGCACGCATCTCCACTTCGAGGCGCTCGACACGCGCCCGCAACGCCAGCAATTGCTCAGACTGGGTGTGCATGCGCTGTTGCAAATCATGCAGAACGCGAGCGTTACCGCGCCAGAACAGCATAAAGCCCGAAACCCCACCGATCGATAGGATGGTTAGCAACAGTAACCAGAGGGTCGTCATCATGGTGCCGCCGGACTAACGGCATTGAGCTGCGCCTCGACTCGAGGCGAAGTCGGGCGTGGCGCACTCGACGGCGCGATGGAATAAAGCCCGCGACGCAATCTCTCGGGCTCCAGAATCGCGAGTATGACTCTGCGATTTGCAGCACGGCCCTCAGCCGTTTCGTTCGATTGCAAGGGGCGCTGCTCGCCGTAACCGAGCACTGTCATTTGCGTCGGCGCGACGCCATTATCGCCGAGCAGCTTCAATACCGACGCGGCGCGCGCGGCAGATAACTCCCAGTTGCTCGGATACTGCGCTGTGTTGATCGGAACGTTGTCGGTATGCCCCTCGATAAAAATCGGGTTGTTGATGTCGGCGAGAGCCGCACCCACCGTCTTCATAAGTGATACGGCTTCCGGGGATAACATCGCCGAGCCTGAGGGAAATAGCACATCATTTTGGATTTCGACTTCCAGCCAATCCTTGTGCTGCCGAATGATGACTTTGTCGACCATCACCAATTTAGCCATCGCTTGTGCCATGCGGTTGGCCAGGGTCGACAGATCCGGTGTCTGCTGCGACGACATCCCGCGAGTGGCTCGTCCTGGCGAGGGCGGCGCGCCAGCTTGCGACTCGCTTTCGGGCATGGTGACGAGATCGGTCGTTGGTATACCTTCACGAACCTCAACCGTGATCGGCATATCGCGTTGCGGCTCACCGCGGAACGCGGCCATCAACGCCTCGGACATCACGCGGTATTTACCCGTGTTCAGACTGCTCACGCTGTACATCACAACAAAGAAAGCCAGCAGCAAAGTGCTCGCATTCGCAATGTTGTTTGCCGTCGTAGACAGATCCGTCTGCGCTGCGTTCAAACCGCTGATGGCAATGTTAAAGCTCATGATTCATTCCTCCGAAATTACATCACTTGCCGCACATCGCTGAGTAACAGCGATCCGTTCGGCGTATTGAGGGTCAAGCCGCGTCCATTGGCATCCAGAGTCACGCTATTGACGCGGCTACGCAGCATGACCTCCATCGACTGATTGCGACCGCCGACGTTGGCGATCAACTCCATCTGATAGGCGCCGGGCGCTGCCGCAGTGCCGTCTAAACGCGCACCCGACCAACTGAACGACTGCATCCCAGTTGCAGGCGAAACCGGCACGCGAGCGATCAAAGCGCCACTCGCATCGCGAACGATCACACTCGCCTCGCGCACGCCCTCAGGCAACTCCACCGCACCTTCGATAGCGCGAGCGCCATCGAATTTGGCGATGGAGCCCTCTGCCAAGACATCGCGACCGACTATCTGCGCACCCGAGAGCGCCTGCGACGATCTCAGTGAATCGACCATCGAACTCATCGAGTCCTGCATCTCGCGAATGCCACTCACGGTGGTGAATTGCGCGAGCTGCCCAATGAACTCGGTCGGCTCCAAAGGTTTCATCGGGTCTTGATTGCGCAACTGCGCGAGCATCAAGGTGAGAAACTGGTCGGAACCAAACTGCTCCAGCGCGCCTTTGGAGGTCGCGGCATTCGCAGGTTGGCTCGCATTGATGGCATCAAGTGTGCTCATGGCGTTACTGTCCGAGGCGCAAGGTGGCGAGCATCAGCTCACGCGAGGTGTTCATGACCTCGATGTTGTTCTGGTAAGAACGCGACGCAGCAATCATGTCGACCATCTGATCGACGGCACTGATATTCGGCGCGTAGACATAACCATTGGCGTCGGCCATCAGGTTGCCAGGCTCGTAACGCATCAGCGCTTCGACATCGGCTTCGACCACGTCTTTGACGCGCACCGCTGAAGCCGCCTCGACTTCGCGCGTCTGACGACGCACTTCCTCAAAAACCACTTGGCGCGGCTTATAGACCTTGTCGGCACTCGAGGCGACGCTGTTCGCGTTGGCGATATTGCTCGCGACGGTATTCAGACGGACGGACTCGGCCGCCATCCCGGAGCCTGCGATATCAAAAATCTTGAGGCTAGCCATGATTATTGCCCCGTGATCGCGGTCATCAGACCGCGCAGCTGTGAGTTCACGAAGTTCAGCGACGCTTGATAGCGAACCGCGTTTTGCGCAAAGGCAGCCTGCTCCATTTGCACATCGACCGTATTGCCATCGAGCGACGGCATGCGCACTTCACGCTCGGTGAGCGCGAGCGAGGCATCGACGGGCGACTCGGCTGCTGCAGCGGCACCACCCGTATGGCCGCTACGCGTCGTTGCCAAACGCAGCGCAGCGCCCGAGATCGAGCGATCTGCACCCGTCGCGGCGGCGAGTGCTTGTTGAAAATCGAAATCGACCGCCTTGTAATTCGGCGTCTCGGCATTGGCCAGGTTGCGCGCAAGCACCTCACTGCGCTTCGCGCTGAGCTTGAGCGACTCGGTATGCAGTCGCAGATGAGCATCAAGATCGAACATCGCTGGAACCTCCGCCAAAAAAATGGCCTCGGGTGGAATTGAGCAACGGCTGTGCCACAACGGCGTTGTTCACTTCGAAATGGATGCACTTCGATGACAACGGCGATGCCACGCGCTGTAAGCGCGCCTATGTATAAGGTCGAAACTAAGGGCGTCGATCTCGAGCCTCATGCTCTCGCCCCGCCGCTTTATTGACGCATCCACGTGGCACGACGATTGCTCTGTCTAAGCCATGAACACGATTACGCGATCTGCAAAACCCCTCGCCTGTCTCGCAACGGCGGTCGTGATGCTGCCGATCCATGCAGCCCCTGGCTTACATGACCTTGGCGATATCGTCGCGACCGCTCGAGCGACACTCACGACGACTGCGCCGTCGGCCTCGATCGAGATCGCCCCACTCGATCCGCGAGTGCGCCTGCCGCAGTGCGGCAGTGCGCTTCGGGCGTCGTTACCTCCATTGACCTCTAACACCGCCAACCGAATGGTGGTACGCGTGCAGTGCGATGGCCCCACCCCCTGGAATGTCGCCGTGACGGCCGAGGTCAGCACCGAGATGCCCGTCGTCGTCGCCACGCGCGCGCTGCGCACCGGTCAGGCAGTGTCACCGGCTGATCTGGAGATCGTCACGCGTCGCGTCGCGGGGACCGGCCACTGCTGCGCCACCGAGCTTGGGGAGGTCATCGGACAGACAGTGCGTCGCCCCATCGGTGGCGGCGAGCCGATTCGCTTCGAGGCACTCGAAACACCCCCTGCGATTCGTCGCGGCGAGCTGGTCACGATCGTCGCTAGCAACCCCGGCATGGAGATTCGGGCGACCGGAGTCGCCCTTGGCGATGCGCGATCTGGGGAACCAGTTCGCATTCGGCACTCGAGCTCCCTACGCATCGTGCAGGCTCGAGCCGATACTCCGGGTGTCGCAAGAGTGGATCGATGACGTTGACGAAGGGCCTAAAGATTTTCCGAAGCCAGCCGTTAACCGTTACGAGGGAACTGGGAGAACCGTGTCATGAATGTCAAAGTCACCGGGAATGAGGTCCGCCCGCCGCAAGGTGGAGGGGCCAGCGGAGTCGCTCGGCGTGAGTCTTCGGAGGCATTGGTTGCGGGCAAGCTCGCCGCACCCGTCGCCAGCGAGGGCAGCACCGTGGAGATCGGCGCGACCACGCGTCATTTGCTCGATCTTGCCAAGAGCGGTAACGCCACCGACGTCGTCGATATGGCCAAAGTCGAACGGCTGCGGGCAGCCATCGCCGATGGCAGCTATCGAGTCGATGGTCAAAAAGTCGCCGACCAGCTACTGCGCTTCGAGTTTTCACTCGGGCGCGTGACAGGCGATATCCAAAAAGGCTCATGAACGACGCGCGCGTCGCCATAGGCAAACTGCTCGAGGACGAACTGCGACTCCTGCAGCGCCTCGAGCAGTTACTCTCTAACGAGAAAGCCTTGCTACTCGAGGACGACTCACCCGAGCGTCTAGAGATCGCCTGTGCGTCACGCCAAGAGTGCATGGGCGCGCTACTGCGCTTGCAGGATGAGCGCTCGCAGCTCTTGCGGATGGCGGGCTATCCCACCGACAACGCGGGCATGCTGCTGCTGATTCGCGACTGCGACCCCGCACGCGAACTGCCCCCGCGCTGGGCCGAGTGCGCTGAACTTGCCAAACGCTGTCGAGCTCTGAACGACCACAACGGTGCTCTCGTCAGCTCGCGCATGCGCCGCATTCAGGGCGTTCTTGAAGTGCTCACGGGCAACCGCGAGGGGCCCAACGTCTATGGCCGCCAGGCCGAACAACATTGGGTGCAGGCCGGACGGATGCTCGCGACAGAAGTTTGACGCGAGCGCTCAGTCGAGTGCGCCCGGATTCATCAGGCCCGCCGGATCGACCGTCGCCTTCAGCTTGTCAAATAACGCTGCCGTCTCGGGTCTGAGTATCGATCGGTACGGATAGGTCTTACCGAGTTGATTGGATGCAGCACCCAGTTCTGCGAATAACGTCACCAACTCGGCACGCATCTGCGCGACGAGCTCACGAGCGGCGGGCTTGGCTGGCGGCGTGCCCAACTTCTGTTTAATGCTCTCGCTCGCAAAACGTTGATGCACCGGCAACCACTCATCATGCCAATGAAACACGGGCTCAAAACTAAAGGCATGGTTGCTGATCGCAATCAGCAGATGACTCATCCAGACCCCTTCCGCCTGCATCCGCTCGCGATAGGGTGCGAGCTTCTCCGCACTGGCGCGAATGATGTTCTCGGCATCGGAGTGGGCCACCTTCGCATTGAGCGCCGCCCAACGTTCGCCCTCCCCACCCACCACCCCGTCGAGGGGCGGAAAGAGATTCGCTCGGACCGCCTTCGGAATCGAATGAGGGATCACGGATCCGCCCTGCTGCAAAGCGGCCTGACGACAGGTGTCGAGATCGGCCTCAAGCGCGGCGCGGCTACGTGCCGCGCAGGTGACGTGCAACGAGTACGCCTGCTCAGGCAAGAAGCGACGTCCCGCTTTAACTAGACCCAAGCCCTCTTTGAGACCACGCCACCATGACGTCTCACTACGCACGACGTTCAGGAGCACGTTGGCATCCGACAACAGCCCTTCCGAGCGCAGATTCTTGCGGGTCGTCTCGGGATCGAAAACGTAGGCCTCTTCTGCTGCACCACTACGACCGATGACAGACAGCGCTCTTGCAGCGGCATCGATGCTGTCGAACACGAACGAGGCGTGGCCGGTTTCTTTGGGTGCTTCGATCAGTCGAAGCGTCGCTCGAAGCTTGACGCCGAAGGAACCGGAATCGTGCAAGAACAATCCGCTCAAATCCGGCCCGCAGGTTCGATAGAAGGGCTTTTCGGCCGCAGCAAACCCGCGCTGCCCGGTTCGCACGATCGACCCATTCGCGAGCGCGACCTCGAGCCCGAGGACCGCATCGGCGCCAGTGCCGTAACGCGCGGTGCCCAAGAACAGCGCGCCGTTGGAGAGACCGCCGCCGACCGTCGCCTGCGCGCCCGAGAAGGTTCCAAAAAACGGAAGCCGCAAACCCAGCGGTTGCAGGGCCTCGTAGATCTGTTTCCAGGTCACGCCCGCTTCGACGGTGATGTACATATCGGTCGCATTGATCTCGACGATCGAATCGAGCGCCGAGGTGTCGAGCACGACCGTTCTTTCCCGCACGGGCACATAGCCACCGGTGTAGGACATGCCGCCGCCACGGACCACCATGTGATAACCGGCCGCCGTGAGCTCTGCGAGCGCTGCCGCACATCGCTCGGCCGTGCGAGGGCGTACCAGCGCACAAGCCGTGATGCCGCGCGAATACACATCGGCCGAGCACGCTTCGAGAGTGGTTGGATCCTGGAAAATTTCAGCCGAATCCAAACTGTTTAGCGTTCGAGTCATATACGCAATCCTACTGATGTGGAACTCGCCCGCAGTCGGAAAACTGGAAAGAACCATCTGGAGGTCGACCCATGCCCTCGTACAAGACGATACTCGTTGCGATCAAAGATCTCGACGCCCGCTCAATGCCTGCGGTGCGCAAGGCGGCGCAGCTCGCGAAGTCGCAGGGTGCGACGCTCGAACTCTTTCACGCGCTGTCTGAAACCATCCTAGTCGATGCACTCGAAGCAAAGCGCATCAGCCTAAAGGACTTCGAAGCAGAACGACTTGCTGCCACGCTGAAGCGCCTCGATGTGCTCGCTAAGCGCATTCGCAAACACGACATCGAAGTCACCTGCGCTGCCGAGTGGGACTACCCCCCTGCCGAAGCGATCGTGCGACGCGCGATGCGCATCAAGGCAGACCTCATCGTCGCCGAG
>Ga0315904_10011476_pt1 | contig 11300 bp, 8 predicted proteins | sample LakEriMetagenome_6_FD_203529 | JGI IMG/M metagenome (GOLD analysis project Ga0315904, IMG submission 203529) | Freshwater fungal communities from buoy surface, Lake Erie, Ohio, United States - Buoy 12 MA120 | ecosystem: Environmental > Aquatic > Freshwater > Lake | place: USA: Lake Erie, Ohio... | reverse complement strand
TAGCGGCTCTAACAGTATCTCAATGACAGTTAGCTATATAGGAATCTAAATGGGACGCTTTGCTAAAAACACAGTATTTGATTCTGGTAGTTATGCTCTAGGATTGTCAGCTACCTCAACAAGCTTCAGACCAAATGTGGCAGGGTTTACTAGCCAAACTGCTTTAAGATATAGCACATCAAGTGACAAACTTGAATATTATAGCCATTCAGGTAATGTGTGGCAAACAGTAGGGAATGTGGGATCAGGTACAGCTCGTATCACTAAAGATAGCTTTACTGGTAATGCACTTACAAGCGATTATGGACCATTATCCTTTAACTATAATACTGCGAATCCTACGCTTTATGCCGCTAATATCCTAGTACACGTTGGCACTGTTTATCAAATTCCTGGAACAAACTATGAATTTGCGGCAAATGCTATTTCGGGTACTGATATACATTTTGCTTCAAATCCCAGCGATGGGGCAGCTATCACTATCATCCACGGACTTAATTCTACAATCTCCTCTTAACTTTTCTGATAAATAGTAGAAAGGTTGGAAGATAAATGGCAATTAGTCGCGTTCCTGGATTTTCTCTACTAGCAAACTTAGATCGTCAAGGTACAGATCTATACATCTCTAGTAATGGCCAAACTTTAACCTACTTCGATGTTAATAACTACCGCTTTGGTATTAACAATCCAAGTCCGCAGTACGAATTAGATATTCTGGGTAATGTCCAGATTGGTAGCGGACATTTATATACATCAGCAAATATAAGCTTTGACATAGGTACAGCAACCAATTGGTGGAGAAATATCTATGTCAATACCATTACTAGCAATGGGCTAACCATATCAGGTAATTTAAATGCTACATATATCAGTGGCACACTAACTACATCAGCACAACCATATGTTACTAGTCTTGGTAACTTAATTAGCCTGACTGTTGATGGAAATATTACAGCCGGTAATGTAGACTCTACGTACCTTATTGGTACGATACTGACAGGTAGCCAACCTTATATAACAAATCTAGGTAATATCACAGTTTCAAACATCACTGTAATTGGTGGAGAATTTGATTTTGGTGGTGATGCATCATTTGGGAACTTACATGCTGATGCCCTATATCAAAATGATAATCTTGTATTGGATTCAACATCAACAATTAGTATCATGGGAGATGCTACTGGTAGCGGTAATGCGTCTAATGTTGCTATTACACTAGTTAATAGTGGAGTAACAGCCGGAACCTATGGGTCCTCAGGTCAAATTCCTGTGCTAGGGGTTGATAGCAAAGGTCGTGTGATCACAGCATCTAATGTCGCAGCGGCCACTACAGGTAATCTAATATTTACTGATACAACAATATCTACACAAACAGCTAACGCAAATATTTTTTTAAGTACTAGTGGTACAGGTACGGTACAAATTACTGGAAATACTGCATTAGGTATACCGAGCGGAACAACAGCAGAACGTCCATTAAATGCCACAGTTGGGTATATTAGATACAATACCGACACTGGAGGTTTAGAAACATTTGATGGAACTACTTGGGAAGCGGGATCTGCGGCATTAACATCGCAGGTAATCAATGGCGACGGTATTAACAATCAGTTTAGTTTAAGTTCTAATGTCAGTCAAGCAACAGATTTAATCGTTAGTATTAATGGTACACTACAACAACCGGCTACAGCATACACAGTTAACGGAACATTAATTACTTTTACTGAAACTCCAGCTACTGGTGATACGATCGAAGTCCGCCATATCGCTACTGGTATTTCTAGTATAGGATCGTTATCATTAGGGTCTAGTAATGTAGCTATTCCAGCACCTAACGGTGCAATCAATATTAATACCTCAGGAAATTTAGTTTTACAAATAGGTACTACCGGTGCTGTTATTGGTACATATCCTTCTACGGTTATTCCTAGCAGCGGAGTAGCCACTAATGTTGACGTATTTTCGACAGCAATTTATAGAACTGCAAAATATATATTTCAAGCAAATACCGGCTCAGCTTATGAAAGCAGCGAGATCCTAGTCACTCACGATGGAACTACCGCATATAGAACTGTTTACGCAGTAATCAGCACAGGTGGTAGCTTAGGTAATGTTTCGGCCACGATCAATGGTACAAACGTGTTAGTTCAGTATACCGCCGACAACAATAACACAAATGTACGTACATTAAAACAGTACTTGATCATCTAAAAAAAAATCAAATTCGTATAAATACTACTAACGAATACTCAATGTACCTAGCTCTAGGGGATATGGAACCGCAAGCTGTACAAGGATTACAGTAATATTATAATATTTTTGCGGAGCCAGACTTTAAAATGTCTAATTTAACCAGAATTAAGAATAACCAGATCACAGACTCGACTATCTGGGCTAATGCTAAGATCGTTCCTGGATCTATCGTTGGGTCACTTTTCAGCAGTAACATAACAGTAACCAGTGACTTTGTTATCACAGGTAACTTATATGTAGCTGGTGCAAGTACATACTTGACAGTTGCTAGTACTAACACGTTTGTCAATGACCCATTAATCGTATTAAACAACGCCTACTCAGCAGGTGCTATTTACGATATTGGTTTTATTTTTGAACGTGGTACTGATGACAATCAGGCATTCTACTGGGATGAAACATCAGACGAATTTAAATTAATCGCCACATCTGAAGGCGGCAGCACATACGGTAATATCGGCACAGAAATATCCTACAGTAATTTCCGCTTAGGTAATTTATTCCTTAACAACTACTCTGCAACACGTTCACTATTCGTGGGTGCTAGTGGTCTAGTAACCACAGATGCAGAATATACCTATGATGCTACAAACAATACATTAACAGTCGGACAATTCCTTATCGTAGGTAACAGTGCTGTAACCATCCAAACAACAGGCACAGATCAAGATTTAAAACTCGCTCCGAGCGGTGCTGGTATAGTTGATTTTAATGGAACTAATGCAACTAATCTAGCAGATCCAGTAAGTGGTTCTGATGCAGTAACATTAACCTATCTTAATAACCAACTAAGCAGTGCTGTTACAAATCTAATCGATGATGATACAGAAGTTAGACTAATTGATGATGGTGTGAACGCAGGACAGATTAATGCCAACGTCGATGCTACTAGCGCATTGGTAATTAAAAGTAATAGTTTAAGCATATTTGGTACAGGTTACACAGGTTCTAGCCCAAAAGTATTCATTGACAGCGCAACCAGCAACGTTGCGATATCTAGCACGCTTTGGGTCAGTGATGTAGTAACACTAAATTCAACAGTCCCTGCATCCAGCTATACAACTGGTGCAGTAAAAGTTTCAGGCGGTGTTGGTATTGGCGGTAATTTATATGTTGGCGCAGGTATACAAGACACAATTATTGGTAACGTGACACCAAACGCAGGTTTCTTTACTAACTTAAATGCTACAGGAAATCTACAAGTTGCTACAGTTAATGCTAGCTTCTTATCAGCAAGTACAGCAGTAGTTGGTAATATCGCCGCAGTTACAATTGGTAACACAGGTGCAGTCGTTCAAGGGTTAACAGCACAATTTAGTGGTAATGTCATTGGTGGCCTAGCTCAATTTGCAGCTCTAAATGCCACACCAATTGGCAACGCCGCAGCCAGCACCGGCGCATTTACAACACTAACAGCTTCTAGTGTAAACTCATCTGGTAACGTATTAGGTGCGGCAGCTACATTTAGTAGCTCACAAATCAACGGTAATGAAAACGTAACTGGTTATCTAAATGTAACTGGTAATATTTTAGGATCAGCAGGTACGTTAAGTACTTTAGATCTAAACAGCACAACAAATGCTACAGATGCGACAGGTACGACTGGTGCACTGCAAGTCTCAGGTGGAGTTAGTATCGCTAAAGATGTTTGGATTGGTGGTAATCTCTTTGTTTCTAACATCTTTGGTGTCACTGAACAACTAATCGCAGTTGCAGACCCGTTACTATATCTAACAGCATCTAATACCTTCCCATATACTTATGACATTGGTTTCTTTAGCCATTTTACTGGCGGCGCTGCAAATATTGAAATACACACAGGGTTTGTACGAGATGCTTCAGATGGCTATTGGAAATTATTCAGCAATGTTGACACTCAACCAACATCAGTTATAACCTTCAATGGCACAGAAGATTACGATGGATTAAAACTTGGTAATTTACAATTAACTGCTACAGGAACTGCGATCTCAGCAGCGGGATTTATCAATACCACTGCTAACATTTCTGGTGCAGTGGTCAACGCAGGCGCACTAAATGTAACAGGCACAACAACGTTAGCCGCAATTAACTCAACTGGCTTAATCAACACCACAGGTAATGTAAGTGCAGCCACGGTAATCGCAGGTCAATTCAATACGACTGGTAATTTAGTAGCTAGTGAAGTCAGTACTGGTACATTAAATGCTACTGGTTTAATTAACACCACAGGCAATATATCAGCGGCAGTAGTTAATGGTGGTGCGATTAACTCGACTGGTTTAATCAATACCACAGGTAATGTATCAGCAGCCACAGTAATAGCAGGTCAATTCAATACAACTGGCAATTTAGTAGCTAGCCAAGTCAGCACTGGTACATTAAATGCTACTGGTTTAATTAACACCACAGGTAATGTAAGTGCTGCAACTGTGATAGCAGGTCAATTCAATACAACTGGTAATTTAGTAGCAAGTGAAGTTAGCACTGGTACATTAAATGCTACTGGTTTAATCAATACACTTGGCAACGTAAGTGCTGCAACTGTGATAGCAGGTCAATTTAATACGACTGGTAACCTGGTAGCTAGCCAAGTCAGCACTGGTACATTAAATGCTACTGGTTTAATCAATACACTTGGCAACATTTCAGGTGCTAGAATTAACGCAGACACACTTGCGGCTACTGGTACAATCTGGGCTAACGCTTCAACTGACACAACATCTTTAGCAACAGGTGCTTTAATTGTTGCAGGCGGCACAGCAGTTGGCAAGACTATGTGGGTCGGTGAAGGTGCACGCATTAACAGCACACAATCAGCCGAATCATTCCATGTACTAGGTCAAGGTACAAACAACAGTTTGATCTACGCAGATTTCGCTAAGAATGCGATCGTATTTGGTGGTGCAAACACCTCAGTACAAGATGGCACAGTGGTTAAATTTAACAGTGATGGTGCTATACTTATACCAGTAGGTAGTTCGGCTCGTCGTCCAGGTGCCGCAGGTAATGTTGACGTAGCAGGTATGTTACGATTTAATAATACATCAAACAATTTGGAATTCTATGACGGCAGTGATTGGACGGCTGCAGGTAGTGAATTTACTGTTATAGCCACAAATAATTTCAGTGGTAACGGTGTTCAACTTAACTTTACTCTAAGTTCAGCTTCGACCACAGCCGGTACATTGGTTATGATCAACGGTGTGGTACAGATACCAACTACTGCTTACTCAGTAACAGGAACTACTCTAACATTTACAGAAGCACCAGCATCCGGTGATGTGATTGATGCTAGAACTCTTATTACTACAGCTACAGTATCTACATTAGCTAGTGGTAGCGGATATAATACATTTGATGTTGCAAACGAACCATATGCTAATGTCACAGCAGGTACTAGTTCTGCTGTAACCAGACTAAGTATTGATGGTGCAACCGGTACAGCTACATTTACAAATGATGTAGTTATCAACGGTAATCTAACTGTCAAGGGCGGATCATCAGGCAATATTAACATCGGTGACCAACCCACTGATAAGTTACAATTACAAGGTAGCATTGTTTACAATCAAACAGCTATTAATGCTCCCGGTACAAATCTTAAAGAGCTTGATAGTTTCAGTACCTCAGCTTTCAGCACTGCCAAATATTTAATACAAGTTAAGGATGGTGCGAATATTGAGAGTGCTGAAGTGTTACTAGCACAGGATACTGCGAATGTATTAACAACCACATACGCGGTACTTGCTCCAGCAGGCGCACTAGGCACATTTAGTTCTAACATTGTAGGTGGTGCAGTTAAATTCTGGTATACTCCAAGTATTAGTACTAATGCTAATATTAAAGTACAAACTACTTATATTGTATAAAGATAATAATAAATGTTAAATTTAACTAAGAAGTTATATAGAAAAGATTATACTGGTGAAGATATAGTTCAGGAACGCACACTTACTGGTGGTAAGTGGGATACGGTTACTGAATATGTGCCAAATAACGTGATCAATAATCAAATATCAAATCGTGCTGTGATTTTTGGTAATGGCACCGGAAGGCAAGACATGCCGATAGGACATATACTAAGTAAAAAAAGTGGTTTGTTAGGCGCAGATAGTTTACAAAGTTATGCCTGTAACGCATTTTACAGAGACCATACACCCGACTTTTTAGTAGTAACTAATAGAATTCTAGCAGACGAACTAGTAAAATCGGGTTACACCAAAGACAATATCGTCTACACACGTGTAGATATCAGTTTAGAGTTCCCAAAAAACTTTTATCTGATACCACATGATCCATATGCAGATGCAGGCACAACCGCTGCCTATATAGCAGCCTTTGATGGACACAAAAAAATATATCTCTTGGGATTTAACGGTCAAAGTCAACCAGGGATTAATGACAACATCTATGCTGGTACCAACGGTTACGACAGCATAGATACAGAAATAAATGATACAAAATGGATAGCAAATATCGCCGCGTTATGCAGGATATACAACGACGTAGATTTTGTTCGTGTAACCGAGACGGGAAGAAGATCAACACCAGAAACATGGAAATCTTTAACTAATCTCAGACAGATCAATTTCCGTGATTTTGTGTTAGAAACAGATCTATAATATACTTTCTAAAGTTTTTATCTTACTAACCACAGCTTCAAAATTAATAGTGCGCCAAACTCCAGGATGCAGTGGTTTTGGATGATCTTCTAGGCTTACCCAACAATATCCTCTGTGTTCTGCATTTAATTCAGGAACAAATTCATCATCCACTGGCGCGATAAAAGTATGATATGTAAAGTTGCCGTTGTCACTAGTAAATTTTTCTATTGGAATAATCCTGGCATCGCGTATGATACCGCCTAATTCTTCTTCAATTTCTCTTGAAAGGCTATGGATTATCTGTTCATTGGGTTCAACCCTACCCCCAACTACTCCCCAAGTTCCTGCATACTTAGAACTGTTGCGAAGCAAAAATAAGTAACGTCGAGTCTTAGTACAATAGATAAATGCTCCAACGTTTTCTAAAGGACTAGAGTCCATAGACCGTTCTTGTATTCGCCTTCCCAGCTTTTCACCCACTGATCGAGATTCCATTTATATTGTGTTCCTGTATTGAGATTACTTACGTATTGTACGCTAGTAGCACCTTGGCTGTCAAATACCACAGTCCATCTAGTACCATCATATTGAATAATATCATTAGCATGAGCTATTAAATCTATACCACTTGTACCTTGCCAAGCTGTTGGTCCTGTTCCGGGAGCGTTATCAAAACTTCCTATATCATGAAGTATTAGGTATCTGGTGCCTGCTGCAGGAGTTGTTATACTTCCTGTTGGATCTACCTTGCGTGGATCGATAATAGCGTTAATAGGACTTAAAGTATTTGTAGGATATGTATCTATATCTGCATTAAAAATGAGTAAGCTGTCATCTGTTGGATGATAACTAACAGTTCCAACTACTTCAGCTATTCCATCTTCTGTGAGCAATCTTATTTGGCTAACACCATTTTCTAACACACCGTAAACATTAATTAGACTGCGCCAGGTATCTCTAGTTCCGACTTTAACTGGTGTTTCTGTTACAGGATGTTTTGGAGTCAGATCGGTCGGCGGATCTCTAGGATCTTCAAACTCTGAATATTTCAACAGTGTCAGCGTATTACCTATTAATAGCACACCAAAATCTAATGGGGTAAAATATTGTCTAGTGCCCATTAGGTTAGTATCATTGTAAACATCTTCACTGAGATTACCATCACTGTCGTGTATGCTGGCGATAATTTTCTGTATCACACCCAGTTTCTTGACCTTGGCTGGGGCTGAAATCCAAACAGGTAATTTAAATGTTAAGGTAGCTACGTCTATGGGGTTTTCGGTCCCTATAGGCACTGAGCGACTAGACCAATTTGGTGATTCGAGATATACCGCGGTAAGACTAGTCCAATCAATATAATTATCTGTTGATTGTATTTCTAGTGCCGGATTGAATAATACGATAAGTTGTTCGAGTAACTGTAATTTTTGTTTGGTATTACTAGTCCATATGTCTAATTTTAATTCCAGCGTATAAGGCACGGGCATTAGTCGTTCGATACTAAACGCATTACCCTGGCGTGCTTCGTATTCTTGTGTGTCTTCGTTATAGTAGCGTTGGCGGATACTCATCTTGCCAACAAAATTAGGTTCTTGTACACGGTCTCTGTCATAAGTTATGTTATTGATATACACAGTCATAGCAGGAACAGTAGGCATAGCATTTTCACTAGCATTAGTAAGTATCTGCGCTACCTGGCGACTACCATCTGCATAGTAAGCAGGCACACGTTGCAAGGTAGTATTGCCATTACGATCTTGACCGTACTCTACTTGGAATCCTGATACCATGCGAATAAATTGAGCAAGGAAACGCTCAATCTGTGCATCATAAAAATATTGTTGAAGTGCTGCCATAATTAATTATCCGCTGAAGCTCTTAATGCGTCACTTAAACTTTGACGTTGATAAGTGACATTCGCATAAATTGTATATTCTAATACATCATTGGTATTTAACGCTGTAGATACTGTAAATGATATATTACCTGCTGTGTTAGCAATAGTATTGGTAATGATCTTGCTGTTTAGTTTTGTTTTTACACCATAGGTACTTCTGTATGCAGTCTTGGTCACTACCTGTTTAGTAGCAAGTGTGAATGACAATGTCTGTGCGTTGGCCGCAGGAGTGTAAGCACCTGATGAGATACGTATAGCGTCCCAGACAAGTGCGTTAGCATAGTTGGCGTCGGTGTTGTTGACAAAGCCGCTACGCTGAGTAGTATTGGTCGCACCTGGTGTAAGATTAGTGCGTAAACCATCTTCGATCTTAACCCAACGACGTCCATCGAAACGGAACAGTCTATTAGGCACATAATCTAATCTCAAGAAGTAATCACCTATCACTGGACTTGTAGGATAAGCTATACCAGCTGCAACTGCCGCACCGTTTGGTGGGAATGCATCACTAGTTAAGTAACCTTTGACTTTATCACTTGGTGTTACAGTACTTGAACTTGAATAGGTATTGCTTGAAACATTGGCATTAGAGCTAGCAAGTATGCCTTGTGGATCCCCTGGCTGACCTTCTTGCGTAACAGGAGCAGTGTAAAGATTTGTAATATCATATCCACTCTTAGGAACATCACTTTCAGCACGTGCAACGATAGCATCATTGATATCAATATATTTGTTATAGGTACTGATAACTTGGCTCAATGGAGTATCACTACCGTCGATAACACCATCACCGTTAGTATCCCCAGCGGCAATATTGTTGAGTATGTCTTTGTATTCTTGACTGTCTACTAGCGGTTGTAGTTTAACACGCCATAAGTGTGGGTACCAAGTCGGAGCAAATCCTTCTGCGGCACGTGTAGCATCATTAACAACATAGTAGCGTTTAAGAGCGGCAGGCACAGTATCATCTAATGGATAATAATCTTTTAAATTTGGTAGCTCCATGACATCACCAACCATGATCTTGCGACCAATAGTATCGATCATGTCGTTTAAATGGAACACAGCAAACATGGTATCACCAGTTAGGAATAGACCAAACTGTTGTAAGTCAAAATCATTATCGTTGATACGATAGATAGTTCGCATGGTATAGACGCTGGTGTCATATTTGCGATCGCGATTTTCTAAGAACAAGAGATCTTGGATGCTGGTAATGCCGGTTGTACCGGGTTCGGTATTGCTGGCAAATGGTTGATCGATTGGCCCCAGATATTTGTGGATATTAACATCAACTCCACCAACGGTAAACATTTCACTGATACGCTGATCAAAGAATTTGTAGTCGTTACCCTTGTTTGGGCGCCATAAACTTAAACGTGGCATTATCTAATCCTAATTATCTAGTATTTATCGCGATTGACAGCCTGCTCAAATGATGTTATACTTTTTTCATGGCTGAGATCCGTACAAGTTTAGATTGGGCGCGAGTGCAGATAGCATTAGAAGCACCTGTACGGAGATTGAACAAGTATAGCGACCAAATGCTACAGATAAGTACAAACATTGGGCTTATGGTTAAACAACTCAGTGAAGAAGAAATAATCTGCCGTAGACAGGGCAAACAAACACGCAAACACCAAGAGCTTCTAATCAAAATTAACAGTGAAATAGCCAATTATGAGCAGATGATTACTTTTGGTACGCTATTAGCTGGTTGACTTTACACCAAATATCATATATAATGTATATAAATCATAAGGATAAGACATGGCAATCAAAATTGATGGAATGAAAAAGAAAGCTAAAGTTAGCAATATTAACTTCAGTGATGAAAAATATACAGGTAAAGAACCCATATGGGACTATGATCGCGCACTTACTTTTTCAGACGAAGAATTTGACCATCACCTACGCAAGAGTTTTGCCTACTACAATTACTACTATGGTCCTAAAGATCTAAAGAAATATGTAGTAGCTTGGTTGCGCCAACATGAAGGCGATAGCGGTGTACATAAACTAGACAAAGCCACTATCGATCGTTACTCTCGCACTTCAGACAGCCTAACACCATTCACAGTCTGCGCACTAGTCAAAGCCAACGAACGTGGTATGCCTTTACGTGATCGCCATGTAGAATATATCCTTGATGCTGTGCATCGTGTACTAGAAATGCGTGCAGACGATGATGAAGAAGTTGAGGAAAAGAAAGACACAAAGAAACCGGAAGTACGTGTTCCTACCATACAGGATCGCATGAACGAAGTGGCTAAGAAACATATCCTTTATTTTGAAATCATGGAAGATGCCTTATTTGCAGGTGAAAATGTGGATCCCAAAGCCTATGAATATCTAGTTAAGAACACAGTTCCACAGGCATTGATAGGTAAGATACAGGCAGTGTTCGAGCCACGCTATGCTGAACTTAAAGAAGCACGTAAGGGTGAATGCGAACAACTTAAAGAAGCCTACAGTCATTACAAAGCCGCAGACTATAAACGCTGTGAAGCATTCTATGAAAAACTATTCCAAGACTTAGCCGCTTACAATCAGACTAAGAAAGC
>Ga0315904_10011475_pt1 | contig 11300 bp, 5 predicted proteins | sample LakEriMetagenome_6_FD_203529 | JGI IMG/M metagenome (GOLD analysis project Ga0315904, IMG submission 203529) | Freshwater fungal communities from buoy surface, Lake Erie, Ohio, United States - Buoy 12 MA120 | ecosystem: Environmental > Aquatic > Freshwater > Lake | place: USA: Lake Erie, Ohio... | reverse complement strand
CGCGCACATCGGGATCCGCCGCGTGAAGGCCGTTGCCGCCATTGCCGCCCTTGCCACCATCGCCATACGAGCCGCCCTTGCCGCCGGCGCCGCCGTTGCCGCCCCAGCCACCGAGCAGCACGGCCGAGAAGCCGTCGCCACCCGCGCCGCCGTTGCCAGCCGGACCGGGGACTGCCACGCCGTTCGCACCTGCGGTTCCAGCTCCGCCAGCTGCGCCGCCAACGCCTGCGGTGCCTGCAGTGCCGCCGGCTCCGCCGTTGCCGCCAGTCGGAGTGGACGCATCGCCAGCGGCGCCGTCGCCACCGTCGCCGGGCGTGCCGGCATTGCCGCCGCTTCCGCCGTTGCCGTCAACGCCCGCGGCGCCCGATGTGCCGGATCCAAGCGCCTTGCCTCCAAAGCCGCCAAGGCCGCCCGCGCCGCCGGCCCCGCCGTTGCCGCCATTGCCGCCCGCCTGACCCGAGTCACCAGCGGTCACGCCATCAGCGCCCGCCGCTCCGGCGCCGCCCTTGCCGCCCGCTCCGCCGATACCCGCGGAGCCGCCCGCGCCACCGTTGCCGGAGATTGAGCCGCCAACGCCACCGGCTCCGCCGCTGCCGCCGTTGCCGCCCGCCTGGCCGCTCGTGCCGGACTGCCCGGGGGCCTTGCCGTTAAGGCCTGCAGCGCCATCTGCGCCGTTGCCGCCCGCGCCACCGGCGCCGCCATTGCCGAACAAGCCGCCGTTGCCGCCGTTGCCGCCCTTGCCACCGCTGGCACCGTTGATCACAGCGCTGAAGCCGGCGCCGCCATTGCCGCCATTGCCGCCGCCGACGCCCGTCACGCCGCTTGCACCGTCCGTACCCGCTGTTCCTCCCGTGCCCCCTGTACCTGCGGCGCCGCCCACTCCACCGGCCCCGCCGATGCCAAGATCGCCGCCGTTGCCGCCGTTACCGCCATCGGGTGTGATCGCATCACCAGCCGCGCCATTGCCGCCGTTGCCCGCCGCGCCGCCGTCGCCGCCCTTGCCGCCGTTGCCGCCGGAGCCGTTCAGGCCAGGCGTTGGGGAAAAGACGAACCGCGCCTGGCCGGCGTTGCCACCGACGCCGCCAACGCCGCCAACGCCGCCCGCGATGCCCGTGCCTCCGTCACCGCCATTGCTGCCGGCCTTGGCCCCATCGACACCGTTGGCTCCGGTGAGTCCGGTACCGCCCTGGCCGCCAGCGCCGCCGCGGCCGCCGGCGCCGCCATAGCCAAAGATGAAGCTGCCTGATCCGCCCTCTCCGCCGCCGCCGCCGGCCGTTCCGTTGAAGCCTGGGAGACTATCGACACCATCGCCGCCGGTGCCGCCCTTGCCACCGTCGCCGAACAGCACGCCGCCAACGCCGCCCTTGCCGCCGTCGCTGCCGCTGACTCCGGCGCCGCCCTTGCCGCCGTTGCCGACCCAGCCGGCGCTGCCGCCGTTGCCGCCGGCGAATCCGTTGCCGCCGTTGCCGTAGATGATGCCGCCGTTGCCGCCGTTCTGACCCGGATTCACGCCGTCAGCGCCGTCAGCAAACAACTGCCGCCCGGATGTCGACTCGATGCCGCCGGTCTGATCCTGCGGCGGTGCGATTACCTGGATCGCCTTGCCGATGTCGCTGATCCTGATCGTGATCGACGCGCTCTCCACCGTGGCTGCGAACCGGCTTGCGTAGCCCTGCGGATCCACCCACACGTCCACCGTCGTCGGGGTGTTGTCGGCCTCGGGGCGCCCGATGCCCGCGATGCTGGCGAGTGGGAACAGCGCCACGAACGTGGACCGTCCGACCACCGTCTGATAGTGCTGCCCATACGAGTCGGAGCCGAGGTTCTGCGTGCCGGCGGGGAACTCGAGTGACCTGAGCGTGTTCTTGGGCGTGAGATCGTTGATGAGGGTGTTGGTCACCCCGACGGCCGTCGGCGATCCCGCCGGGGACGAGTCGAACCTCACCCACGGCAGGCCCGTGGCACCCAGCGACTGGGCGTTCACGTAGGAGACGCCGCCGATCTGCCGAAACTCCGTGTTCTGCACGGCATCGGCCGCGGTCCGCTGAACCCCCACGAAGTTGTTCAGCAGGCTCTTCGCGGCGTCGAGCGCGCCGGTGGAACTTACCGCCACGCCGTTGATGTCCATCGTGAGGCCGAAGGCATAGAGCCCCATCTGCTCAGCCTTCCAGGCGGCCAGTCCCACCTGGTTGAGCCGCACCGACAAGCCGGGAGCCGACGTGACCACCCCGGAGCCGTTCCGCACCTCGAGGTTTCGGACGTTGCCCAGCTGGTTGTTGCTGATCCGGTTGTTCTTGACGAACGAGTTGGTGGACGTGCCGCTGGCTCCCACGCCATAACGGCCGTTGAAGGTGATCGCGTTGCCGAGATCAGACGCAGGACCGCCAATCAGGATTCCCGTCACCCCGTTCAGCGACACACCGTTGCCAGCGTTGTTGCTGATCTCGTTGCCCTGCACGATCGTGCCCGTGGACGTGCCCGCGATCGCGATGCCCGACTGGGCAGAGAGGCCCGCCACGCCATTGTTCGAGATCCTGTTGCCGGCCCCGGTGCGGCCAAGCTCGAGCTGCCGAACGTCCGTCAGCATGACACCGTTGGTCTGGTTGCTGACGAAGGCGTTGCCGACGATCAGCGTGCTGGCGTACGAGCCGGCGTTCATCTGCAGGCCGACGCCGTTGCCGATGCTTGTCACGCCGGTGATCAGCGAACCCGTCGAGCCGCCCAGAAACTGGATTCCAGCGCCGCTGAAGCCGCTGATGGTGCTGGCGCTGGAGGTCTCCAGAACATCAATCCACTTCTTGTGGTCCTGCTGGGTGGTCTTCGCCATGACGACGTTGTGGACGTTTGCCGCGATCACGAGACCGCTGGTGCCATGGGCAGTGCCCGTTCCGTCGAGAGCAAGCGGGCCATTCACCGCCACGCTCGTTGCCGCTGCGAGAGTGATGCCCTTGAGCGGAGTCGTGGAGCCCACGGCGCCCGCCAGGGAGATCACCTGGCCCGCTGAGAGATTCAGCCGCTTGTCGCCATCAACGGTGGAGGTGAACACGATGCCCCGGCCCGACGTGAGCGACGTGTCTTGCTGGAGCGTGACGGGGCCGGTGTATTTCTGCCGCCCGCCGGGCGCGGTCACGGTGGCCGCTAACTGGATGCCTGCGGCCGGCCCCGTGCCGAGCGTCGTCAGTTTCACCGCGCCCTCGCCCTTGCCCGTGATCGGATTGGCGACGGTGATCACGTCGCTCGTGCCGGCGCCGGTGTCGATGCTGACGCTCTGGTTCGCGGCTCCCTTGCCGATCGTGTTCAGGGCGATGCCGCCCGCGCCGACCATCACAACGTCGGTGCCAACGCCTCCCACGACCGACACGCCTGCGAAGCCGGGGATCTTGGTCAGGTCCACCGCGATCGTGTCGGCCGCCTGATCGACCGTGATCCCGGCGATCGGCGCGAGCGTCGAGATCGTGCCCGCGTTCTTGGCGGTGATCGTCAGGATGTTGGCGGCGTAGGAGGTGTGCAGGTCGGTGATCTCCACGCCCGACGAGGCCAGCGCCAGCACGACCTGGTTGCTCTCCAGGCCGACGGTGATGCTGTCGCCTGCCAGCATGGCCCGCGCTTCCAGGGCGTCGAAGCCCCGCAGGCCGGCATGGGTTGCCGCGCCACGACCGCCGACAAAGTCGGCCGAGAAGAGTTCCTGACGGCGAAGCCGACGACGCCACGAAGCCTTGGCCCAACGGGAAAACAACGCGCGGAGCAGAGAACGCATCAGAACCTCACACAGGAATGGTGGCTGGCAAATCGAGCGCCCGTTCGGCCCCCCCAATGGGGCGCAGAATCGTGCAGCGAGGCGAGCAAGATAGTGGCGCGACGATGGCCAGTGCAAACCCCGTTTTTCCGGCGATTGATCTCTCGCCCAGCATCGCGTTCAGGAAGCCCAATCGCGTGAGCGATGGGGGCGGGGCAGGGGGCAGCCGTACGCCTTACGGCGTTACGCTTCCTGCGGGCCGTACGCCGCCTGGCGTTACGCTTCCTGGGGCGGTTGTGATGGGCGTCCAGGAAGCCCAATCGCGTGAGCGATGGGGGCAGGGCAGAGGGCAGCCGTACGCCTTACGGCGTTACGCTTCCTGAGGCCGTACGCCTTACGGCGTTACGCTTCCTGGGGCCGTACACGTTGCGCTTCCTGAGTTTGGGTGCAGGTGGCCAAACCTGCACCGACGTGGAGGGCGCAGTGTCAGCCCGGCGAGGAGGCCGGTAGGTCGCGGCCCGGGATTCGGCGGTCGCCCGCCGGCAGGAGGCTCATCGGAAAGAAGGGCTCGATGTAGAGATGGTCGGGGATCCTGTCGGCGATCGTGGCGTGGAACTCCGGCAGTTTCGACCAGTGGAGCTTCGGTTTCACGTGGTGCGCCGTGTGGAAGCCGAGGTTGCCGGTGAGGATGTTGTAGGAGCGGTGCATGATGTTGTGGGAGGCCTCGTAGGGGTTCTGAGTATCGAGGCCGGCGTGATGGCAGTAGGTGTGCCAGCAGGTGATCACGTATCCCGCCGCCATCGGAATCGCAAACACGAACAGGGCGTTCAGGGGATTCCAGGCGAAGGCCGCCCCCAGCAGCGCGGCGACGACGAGCCCCATGCCAAGGAAGCCCCGCCGCTGCCGCGGGTATCTCAGAGCCACGCGAAACGCCCGGAGGTAGCCGGTGAGGGCGATCACCGCCGTGTATTCCAGTTCGCCCATCGTGGAGCCGTCGCGCCGCTTCCAGGCCGACTCGTCCTTGGTCTGGTCGAGGTAGTTGACGTGGTGTCCGAGCACGTGATGGAGCACCCAAGCGTTGGTGGTGATGCCGGTGTGGAAGGCGTAGGAGAGTTCCAGCAGGCGATTGAGCACCGGCTGATGAAACGTAAAAAGATGCTGGTGGTGGTGGTTCCAGGAACAGATGCACGCCTTTGGCCCGATCACCAGCAGCAGCCAGGCCACGAGCAGCCACACCCCGTGCCCGCAGAAGAAGACGAAGAGGTCGAGGAGGCTTAGCGTCACGATGCAGAACACCGGGAGCACGTCTTCCCGGTGGCGAAATAGCGTCATGGCAGAGGGTGCGTCGGTGAGGGGGGCGGGCGAGGAGGCCGAGATGATCGTACGCCAGCGGGCCACGGACGCGAGGGGGCCGCGCGAGGGGCCGATCAACGCCGATTTTGCCGTACGCCTTCCGGCGTTACGCTTCCTGACGCGGGGGCGGGGTTGAGGAGGCCCTCTGGCGTGAGCGGCTTTCGCCTCGGCCCCAGCCGCATACGCTGGTACCCTGTTTCTAAACCCCTATCCTCCCTGGTACAGCAAATCCAATGCGGTTCAGTCGCACACGCCGTGCCGGAGCCGTCCACGCTGGCGCTCGTGGGCCTCGGCATCGGGGGCGCACTCTGGATGGCCCGCCGTCGTCAGCGACTGCTGACGACGTGATCGGGCTCTGCGTTAGCAAGCACCGAGCGGCAGCGAGGGGATGACGCGTTGCGGTAGGACGAGCGTGGTGTGGTTGCGACCGTGGATCCCCTCGCTCGCGCTCGGGGCTTTTTGGAAGGGAGTCAAACTGCCGTGAGCATGTGCCTTCGTGTCGTTGTGCTCTCGATGCTCGTGGTGTGGCCCTGGGCTGCTCCTGCCGTCGTGCGTGCCGAAGACGCGGCCCCGGCAGAGTCACCTCGGCCCAACATCGTGCTGATCGTGGGCGAAGACATGGGGCCCGACCTGGGCGCCTACGGCTGTAAGGACGCGATCACGCCCAACGTCGACCGGCTGGCCCGCGAGGGTGCGATGTTCACCCGGGCCTTCACGCACTGCGGCGTCTGCGCCCCGTCGCGGAGCGGGATGATCACCGGCCGCTACCCGCTCTGCTATGGCGGGCAGAACATGCGGTCGGTGGTGGTGAAGCCGCCGCGGCCGTTCACGGAGAAGCTCCGGGATGCCGGCTATCGAGTGCTTTGGCCCGGCAAGACCGACTTCAACGGCGTGCCGATGGACAAGTTGGCCGACTCCCGCAAGGAGTGGCTCGGGGAGCCCGCGCCGCAAGAGCCGTTCTTCGCGTTCCTGAATCTGCCCGTCAGCCACGAGGGCAAGGTCAACGCCGACATGGCGAGCCATGCCGACCGCACCCGCGAACTCACGGCGGATCAGCGTCGCGATCCGGCGACGGTCGAAGTGCCGCCGTTCTATCCGGATGATCCTGAGGTGCGCAGGGCCCTGGCCCGCTATCACGAACTGGTCACGGTGGTCGATGGCGAGGTGGGCCGGGTGATGGAGTGGCTCGACACGCACGGCCTCGCCGAGAACACCGTCGTGATCGTCACCGGTGATCACGGCCGCGGGATGCCCCGCTTCAAGCGGTCGGTGAGAGACAGCGGCACGCGAGTGCCGCTCGTGGTCCGCTGGCCGGCAAAGATCGCCCCCGGCACGGTTCGCGACGACATCGCCGGCTGGATCGACTTCGCCCCCACGGCGCTGGCGCTGGCCGGCGTGCCGGTTCCACCGGACTATGACGGGCACGCATTCCTCCCCACGGCCACCGATCCGCCCCGCTACGCCTATTCCTTTCGCGACTGCATGGACGAAGACTGCGATCAGGTGCGGTCCGTCCGCGACAGCCGCTACCGGTACGTGCTCAATGCCACGACCGATCGGTCGGATGCGGGGTATGTGACCACGGCGGAGAACGGGCCGATCATGAAGGTGATCCGCCGGGAAGAGGCCGCCGGCCGGCTCGACGCCGTGCAGTCGCTCTTCGTGACCCCGACCCGCGACCGGGAACTCCTCTTCGACACGCAGACCGATCCGTGGGAGGTGAACAACCTCGCCGACGACCCGGCCCATGCGGCCAAACTCGCCGAACTGCGGGAGGCCTGCCGGCAGTGGATCGAGCACTGTGGCGAACTGGGGCAGCTCGACGTCGATGCGCTCGTCCAGCGGGGGATCATCGAGCCGCGGGACGAAAAATACGCCGAGCGGATCCGGGCCCGCGACCTCAAGGCTTCGGCCGTTCGCGAGGATCCGTGAACGGCGGCTTCTCGAAGATCACGTCGTCGGACACCCGCGGGTCGCCGAGCCGCTGGAGCTCCGCCATCAGCCGACGGCTGTGATCGGCCTGCGCCGCCGCATGCTCCGGCCTACCGGCAACGTTCGTGATCTGATCGGGGTCGGCGCGGAGGTCGTAGAGTTCCTCCGCCGGCCGCTTCCCGAAGGCGTAGTCGTAGAGCCAGCGCCACCGGGGATCGTCGCGGTGGGCGATCACCCAGGCCTTCGTGGGCCCGGCGTCCACGTCGGCGAACGCGGCGTAGGTCTGCTCTGCGATCGAGCGGTTCTTCGGGGCGTCGTCGCCAATCGCGCCGTCGGGCGATCCCAGCGGCCAGCGGTCGGGGGCAAAGTTGCGGATGTAGAGGTAGTCGGGCGTGCGGAGGGCCCGGCTGGGGTAGGGGAGGTGGCCCTCGCGGGCTGCGGCCACGTGCCGCTCTCGCCCCGTGATCACTTCCATGCGGGCTCGGTCGATCTGGCCGCCGGTGGGGGCGAGCAGTTGTGGCAGGAGGCTCCGCCCATAGAGTCCGCCGGGAAGCGGCACGCCGGCGATGTCGAGGAATGTCGGCGCGAGGTCGGGCAGCGAGACGTAGTCGTCCACGATCCGTCCCGGCGTGCCGCCTGGAACGCGGGCCACCAGTGCCACCCGCACGCCGTGGTCGTAGAGGTTGTTCTTTCCGGCCGGCACGCCCGGCATGCCGTGGTCGCCACTGACCACGATCAGCGTGCGGTCGAGCTGGCCCGACTCCTCAAGCCGCGCGAGGATTGCGCCCACCGAGGCATCGACCGCCTGCACCTCGCCGAGATAGTCGGCCACGTCCTCGCGGATCTCGGGCACGTCGGGGAGGAACGGCGGCAGCTTCCCCTTGAGCGCGTCGGGGTCGATGCCCCAGAGCCGACGGCCCGATCCCTTCGCCCACTTGCGGTGCGTGGTGATGGTGCCGGCAAAGTAGAGCCACGGGGCGTCGGGTGCCTGATCCTTCAGGAAGGCGTCGAAGTTGCCCCGCATCTGACCGAGCAGCGCGGTGCGGGCCTGCTCGGCCGTCAGGCCTTCGTCGACCATCTTCATGGCGGACGTCGAAAAGTGCATCGCCTCCTTGCCAGCCGCTTCATAGGCATACTGCTGGCAGCCGAAAGGGGCATCGGCGGGCTCACCCGGGCCCCAGACTTTGAAGCTCTTGCCGATCCCGTAGCCGGCGTCGCGGAGCAGCAGCGGAAACACGGGGATCGTGTCGTCCCAGACGGCTCCATGCAGGATCGCCCCCCGGCCGCAGTTGAAAAATGCCCTGCCAGACAGCAGCGAACTGCGACACGGAGTGCAGGAGGGGACGTTGACGAATGCGTTGCGAAAGACCACGCCTTCGCGGGCGAGCCGGTCGATGTGCGGCGTCTGCACGACGTCGTTGAGCGAGGGGCGGCCGTCGAGGCCCGCGTAGCAGCCGGCGTAGCGGCCCCAGTCGTCGGCGAACACGAACAGGACGTTCCAGCGGGGCGGCGCCTCGACCGCGCCTGCAACCGGGGCCAAGGCCACGAGCACGGCCCATGCAGCGCACCAGGTTGCAAGCCTCGGCTTCGTCGTCATGGGAGATGCTCCGGCCGCGAATCGCGCGTGAATCACACGGGAGAACAACGCTGCGTGCATCAGCACGGTGTGGCGACCTCACGCAGGCCGGCCCGGCCCTACCCCGAAGCACTTGTTTCAGAGTATTTCGTCGCGCGTGCTGGTCGCAAGCGAACTTTCAGGGGGGTGACGAGAAACTCGCTCGCCACTCGACCTGCGGCCAGCCGGAAAACTCGGCCGGCGCGGCACGGCCGGGAGTGCTGCGGCCCGCCTCGACCTGGCTGCGCAGCAGGCCGCCGAGGCGGGCGACCACATCGGGATGCTCCGCGGCCAGATTGGTGCGTTCCGCCGGATCCGCCTCGAGATCGTAGAGCTGATAGGGGGGCAGTTGGCTCAGGTCGGCGGCCGGCACGTCGAGCCATTGCGTGGGGTGCGGCGTGGGCGAACTCCAGCCTCCCGATCCCGGCCAGGCGAGGAGTTTCCAGCGTCCCTGGCGGATCGCGAACCGGCCCTCGCCCGAGTGATGGATCATCGACTCCCGGGGTGGTGCCGCCGGCGGTTCCGGCCCCAGCAACGGCAGCAGGCTGACGCTGTCTTCCCCGGCGTCGTCGGGGAGGGTGGCTCCGACCAGGTCGGCGCAGGTGGCAAGGAGATCGGCCTGGCAGACGAGCGCATCGCTGCGGGTTCCCGGCTGCACGTGGCCCGGCCAGCGGACGATGAACGGCACCCGATGCCCCCCTTCGAACAGGTCGGACTTGTAGCCCCGGCGGCCGCCGCTGGGATCGTGGTGGAGACGAGTGAGATCCTTCAGGCCGGCTGCCGGCGCAAAGCCGTTATCGGCGGTGAAGATCACGAGGGTGTTGTTGGCGAGCCCGGCGCGGTCGAGGGCGTCGAGCAACCGGCCGATGTCGGCATCGACCTGTGCGACGAAGTCGCCATACGAGGTCGTCTGCGTGCTGCCCGCGAAGGCGGGGGTCGGCAGCAGCGGCGTGTGCGGTGCGGCCAGGGGGAGATAGAGGAAGAATGGCTGGCCGTCGCGATGCTGCGCCCGCTCTTCGACGTAGGCCGCCGCCTCGTCCACCAGCCGCGTCTGCACCTTCTCCATCGAGAAGTCGTCGCTGATCGGTCCGGCTCGCCAGAGCCGCGGAGCCGGGCTGGCCTGCACCCGGCCCGTGGGCACGCTCACGGCGCGATCCTGCGACAGCCACACGTAGGGAGGCATGTCGAGCGACGCGGCGATGCCCAGGAAGCGGTCGAAGCCGTGGGCGAGCGGGCCTCCGAGGAACGGCTTGGCGAAGTCGACGTCTTCGAGCTGCGGACCCGAGCGCTCCCAGCCCACGCCGAGATGCCACTTGCCGAAGGCGGCCGTGGCGTAGCCATGCTGGCGGAGGAGTTCCGGCACCGTCAGCCGGTCGGGCTCGATGAGCGGGGGCTCATAGCCGTCGAGCACGCCCTTCTTAAGCCGTCCGCGCCACGAGTAGCGGCCGGTGAGCAGGGCGTAACGGCTCGGCGTGCAGACGCTCGACGTTGAGTGGGCGTCGGTGCCGATGAGACCCTCGCGGGCGAGTCGGTCGAGGCGCGGCGTCTGCCACGCGGACTTCGGATTGAGACACGAGAGGTCGCCCGAGCCCAGGTCGTCGGCGAAGATGCAGACGATGTTGGGCCGCGAGGACGGCGAGACATCGGCATCGGCCGCCGACGCCGGCTGGAGCCAGGCTCCGACAACGGCGAGGCAGTGGGCGGCGATCAGCAGCGGTAGTGAGGCGGCCGCTCGTGGATGACGACGCGGCACGAGACGAGCTGGCGGAATGATGATCATCTCCGTGAGGATACCTGCAGCGACGGCCGCCGGCAGCCAGGGCTCGATCGGAGGGGGCCGCCATGACCGGCGGTGACGCATGGACACTCTGCTCCGACGCGACAGCGACACCATGATCCACGTGGTCGCCTGGTGCGGCACGCTCGCCGTCGCCCTTGCCGTGGGCCTGGCGGCGGCGACGGCTGGAACCTCGACGACACGTGCGGCAAGTAGGCCTCACCACGTGCCAGAAAGCCCAACGGCGTAAGCCGTGGGGCCGCGTCAGGAAGCCCAATCGCGCAAGCGATGGGGGCCGAGCGATGCGGGACGCAGCCGTACGCCTCACGGCGTTACGCTTCCTGGGCAGAGCCGTACGCCTCACGGCGTTACGCTTCCTGAGGCCGCAACGTCTTGCGATGTTCGCCCGCGGCCTTACGGCCGGTCGGCTTGGACGGCGTGTGCTGCGATGCCTGTACGTGTGCTGCGATGCCTGTACAAGCCCAACGGCGTAAGCCGTGGGGCCGCGTCAGGAAGCCCAATCGCGTAAGCGATGGGGGCCGAGCCACGCGGGACGCAGCCGTACGCCTTACGGCGTTACGCTTCCTGGGCAGGGCCGTACGACTCACGGCGTTACGCTTCCTGAGGCCGCAATGTCTTGCGATGTTCGCCCGCGGCCTTACGGCCGGTCGGCTTGGACGGCGCGTGCTGCGATGCCTGTATGTGTGCTGCGATGCCTGTACAAGCCCAACGGCGTAAGCCGTGGGGCCACGTCAGGAAGCCCAATCGCGTAAGCGATGGGGGCCGAGCGACGCGGGACGCAGCCGTACGCCTTACGGCGTTACGCTTCCTGGGCAGAGCCGTACGACTCACGGCGTTACGCTTCCTGGGCAGGGCCGTACCGCTTA
>Ga0315904_10011470_pt1 | contig 11304 bp, 10 predicted proteins | sample LakEriMetagenome_6_FD_203529 | JGI IMG/M metagenome (GOLD analysis project Ga0315904, IMG submission 203529) | Freshwater fungal communities from buoy surface, Lake Erie, Ohio, United States - Buoy 12 MA120 | ecosystem: Environmental > Aquatic > Freshwater > Lake | place: USA: Lake Erie, Ohio... | reverse complement strand
TCGAGCGAGTTGCTCCAAGGGGCTTCGGTGGAACCGGAGTAAATCGATCGAGGTGAGTATGCCCCGGTCGAACCTGAACAAGGATGTACCGTGATCTAAGTGGCGTCGATGTTCGATTCACCGAACTGCAACCGACAGACCTACATGCTAGGTTAGGCCCGGTTTTCACGGTTGAAAGGGCCTGCCTGAGGTGTCTGAAAAGACACCCAAGGCAGGCCCTTTTTCGTTTTTACGGTCAATTTCAAAGACAAAAAGTGTCTCAGAAAACCAACTGTTATCTTTCCATCCGGATAAGCGGATGATACAATCTACGAGACGATTGTGTTCGTCGAGGAATGCAAACGATGGGTTTGCGGTTCCACAGGAAAGTTAATTCTCTTTAGGAGTTTCGTGAATGAGTGCGGTTGCTTCATCTTCCAAGGGTAAGGCGAACTTCGCCGATCTATCCCGGCTTCCTTTCAAGGTAAAGGCGTTCGATCTATTGGCTCAAGGAAATCGTGCAGAAGCAGATGCCTTGGCAAGCTTAGGCCGCAAGGAAATTCAGCTAGCCGAAGATGAAATGCCAGGTCTTATGGCTCTTCGAACACGCTTTGGTGCAGCAAAGCCGCTGGCCGGCGCCAAGATCATGGGTTCTCTCCACATGACCGTGCAGACTGCCGTTCTGATTGAAACACTTGTGGATTTGGGTGCGGACGTGCGTTGGGTGAGCTGTAACATTTTCTCGACTCAAGACACGGCCGCAGCGGCAGTAGTCGTCGGTCGAGGTGGATCGTTGGACAATCCGATCGGAACGCCTGTGTTTGCTTGGAAAGGCGAGACTCTACCTGAATATTGGTGGTGCACCGTGGAGGCTTTGGTTTGGCCGGACGGTAGCGGTCCAGATTTGATCGTGGACGATGGTGGAGATGCAACCATGCTGATTCACCTCGGAACCAAGTACGAGCCCACTGGTGTTGTCCCAGATTTCAATCCAGAGACAGAACCAGAAGAGTGGGGCGTCATTCTCGATACATTGCGAAAGGAATTGGTTCTCCATCCAGGTCGCTACACAGAGATGGGCAAAGCGATCTGTGGAGTATCCGAAGAAACCACCACCGGCGTAAAGCGTCTTTACAACATGGCGAAGACTGGCGAATTGCTATTCCCAGCGATCAACGTGAACGACTCGGTCACCAAGAGCAAGTTCGACAATCTTTACGGTTGCCGCCACTCGTTGATCGACGGATTGAACCGCGCATCGGACGTCATGCTATCTGGCAAAGTCGCTGTCGTATGCGGTTTCGGAGACGTTGGGAAGGGTTGCTGTCAATCGCTTCGCGGCCAAGGATGCCGAGTCATCGTGACCGAGATCGACCCGATCTGTGCACTGCAAGCGGTAATGGAAGGCTACGAAGTTAAGACGCTAGAAGACTATTTGACAACTGCAGACATCTTCGTAACGGCCACAGGAAACTTTGACATCATCACTGCGGACCACATGTCCAAGATGAAAGATAAAGCGATCGTTTGCAATATTGGTCACTTCGATAACGAAATCGACATGGCTGGACTGGAAAAGATGCAGAAGTCTGGCAAGGTCGAGCGTCGAAACATCAAGGCTCAATTCGATCAGTGGTACTTCCACGACTCGAAGCATAGCATCTTGGTACTCGCCGAAGGCCGACTCATGAATCTTGGCTGTGCAACGGGACACCCAAGCTTCGTGATGAGCACGAGTTTTACCAATCAAGTGTTGGCCCAACTCGAGCTTTGGAAAGAGCGAAAGTCCGGTCGCTACGAGAAGCAAGTCTACACTCTACCGAAGCACCTTGACGAAGAAGTTGCACGATTGCACTTGGAAAAACTAGGCGTCAAATTGACCAAACTAAGCAAGGCACAAGCGGATTACATCTCGGTGGATCAGAGCGGTCCTTACAAGTCGGAAAATTATCGTTACTGAGTCGAGACTTGAATGCAACAATTCGTGAAGGCTGCGACGCATCACGACCAAGCGGATAAAAAAAAGCTCTGACTAGAGTTGATTTATGGACGGGAGGCGAATCAGTTTCGCCTCCCGTTTTTGTTTGGCTAGAAAGTATCCTAACAGGCTCCACTTGCAGTCGACTCGTTTTCGATAGCTCGTGTTTCTTGTTTGACAAGTGCAATTTTCCCTGCAATTTCGGCATGTTTGAAGCTTCGGTTTCGACTTGGAAGAGTTGGTGCTTTGTGAGATACTCTACGGGCGTATTGAGGGCTCCAACCGCAGAAGCGGATATCGCAAAGTCGTTTGCGAAATGTGAGCAAGATTTCAGGACGCATGAGTGAATGTCCTGAAGAAACACTGGGCGCTGACGGGTTGAATTAGTCACCTGCATCGCCGCTTTTAATTGGGAGATTGTTTATGTACAAGAATTTGAACGCGACAGTTCTAGGGGTATCTGGCCGTCAAAGCGAGCTCATCGAGCTGGCCATGACCTACGGATTTCGCGGGTTAGATATCGATATCGTCGATCTAGTGAAACGAACGCAACGCAGCGAGTTTGACAAAGCGTCACGCTATCTCTTGAGCTCGAAAATGTATGTCAGCGGATTCGACGTACCGATCGATTTGGATGCGGATGACGCTTCGTTCGAAAAGACTCTGGCGACCCTACCTACAACGATTGAAATCGCTGGCAAGGTCGGTGCACGAGCAGGTTTTCTACGATTGCCGGCAGCTACGGATCGTTTGCCTTTTCACGAGTATTTTGACGTGATGCGAAAACGCATCGACAAGATCGGTGCGATATTCGAAAAGAACAACGTGATGGTTGGCCTCTACTTCTCGACAGCACAAGAGAACCGCGAAAATCGACAGTTCAAGTTTGTGCAAGACGTAGAGAGCTTCTTGGCCTTCTTCAAGGCTTGCACCTCACCGAGTGTGGGCATCGTCGTCGATTCCTTCAACTGGATCGTGGGTGGTGGAACCTTCGAGCAATTGGAATCGATTCCAGGCAACAAAATCGCAGCCCTCCGCTTGGCAGATGCTGAGTCGCTACCATCGATCAACGATGCAAGCGTGAAGATGAGGCAAACGGCAGGTACAACTGGCGTTATCGACAATGTTCGGTTCGCTTCGACCGTGAGCAAAGCAGGGTACGAGGGTCCGATAACCAGTTTTGCCCACGCAAGTAATTTTGGAGGCATGACTCGTGATTCTATCGTTGCGAAAAGCCAAGATGCACTCGATCATGTACTGGCTTCCGCAGGGTTGCCAACCTTTACTCGTCGTCCAGAGATGATCGTGGAGTCTGCTTCCACGGTATCCGAAGACATCGGCTTGGAAGCATAGTTTGATAGCTTTGATTCAATAGCTCTTTGGTACTCTGTTGACCAACCAATGTTACATTCGAAGACAGCGGGTTTTATCCGCTGTCTTTTTTTACGTACCTGATTCGCGTTGGATTTTTCGTCGGTAGCGACATCTTCTGTTGCCGGAAATCTCTTTTTAACCAGCACGAATTGAATTGTGCCGCAATCCTTGGACTGACGGACCTGATTGGGTCGATCGACAACGGGTAACTCGGTTTTGGTCTTCGGATTTGGGTAATCATGGACATCGATCGCAATCGCTATTTCATGTTCGGAGTCATTCTCTTTCTTTTGGGTTTGCAGTTCCGTTTGGTGGACTCCTTCGTCCTTAACGAGAGCAGTACTCGTGCTTTACACAAGTTTGCACAGAGCTCCAAGATCGCAGACAACAACAACAACATGGCCGCCAATATCTATATGGATGTAGGGGCTCCCCGCAAGAGCGTGAAGCCCCCAAACTGGGTTGGCTTCGTACTGTTGACCGTTGGTGGTGTGATGTCGCTTCACGCAATGGTGCTTCCTCGCGGATCCTAACCTGTCTCGATCAATGCTCTTGCTTCCATGGATGGAAATGAAACACCTCGCTAGCGTTTTCCGGTCCCCAGCTTTTTGGGTTATTTCCGTAGCCTCCGGACTTGCTGCTGTCGCGAATTGGGCACCCGACGTGAATCAGCATGTCAGTATTCGCGCGGATGAGCCCGAGAAAAATAGTGAGGAAGAACGCAAGAAATTGCTGCTCCGTGAGGGAACACTACTGGAAGACGTTCAGGGCCGATTTACCCAATCTGGAGATCGGACTATGTTCCTCGAAGAGGGCACCAATCGTTCCACAAAGTGCCTTGAAAATCTCTGGCTGCAACGCATCGTTTCGTCTCAGAAGAGCGATCGCAAGGTCACTTGGAAGGTGACAGGGAAGGTAACGGAATTCGAAGGTGAGAACTATTTGATCATCGAAGTCGCATCCAAGAATCGATGATGTTCTACTTGGTCGGATCGTTGTGTCCCGATGTTTTGGGCGTTTCCGATTCTTTTTGTTCGTCCGCCGGCAGATCGGCGGGTATCGCCGGCTCTGGCGATGCAGTTGAAGGTGTGTTAGTTTCCCTGTCTGCTCCACTTTTTTGGCTTTGTTGAATCGCTTGCAGTCGTTCCTGAACGATCTTTAGAATGTCTCTTTGCTTTTGAGCTTCTTCTTCGTTTCCAATGGCAACGAAGAGTGATATGAGTTTTTGACGCGTGCTTAGACGCTCTGGGTTTTGGCTTAATGCGGCAAGATACGACTCCCGTGCTTTGTCAAAGTTTTTCGCTGCGGACTCGACGTCCCCCTGAGAATCCAAGAGCTCGGATAGGCCCGGTGCTGCTGTCAGTGCTCGTGAGATATAATCCCGCGCTTGGTCGATATCTACTTGATCAACCTTCAAACACAGCATTGCTGCGTTGTTGAGTGCGATCACCATATTCGGAAGATCGGACAATACGACTTCGTAGTGTGCGAGAGAGTTTTCGTATTCCTGATTGATAAAGCCCGCTTCGGCAAGCAGCAGTCTTGCCGTGTGGGATGCACCCTTTTGTGCGATCAGAGACCGAAGCCTATTGAGATTAGATTCCCCACTAGATATACCAAGTTCTCTTAATATCGAGAGTTCGGACTGAATCTCTAGATTGGTTGGATCGGCGATGATGGCGGCATTCAGAAAGTCGATTACCACCTGCCCTTGACCATTCGCATTATTGAGGCTCATACGAAACTTCAATCGATATGCATCTGAAAGCGAACGTCGAAGTTGCGGTTCCGCTGGGTTGTTGCGCAGCGCATACTGCAAAAGTGGAATCGACTCATCTGGACGATTCGTCAATTGCAAAGCACGTGCTATCGTTAGCACCGAATTCGTTGATTCTTCGTTGGTGAGTTGGGGCTCGCTCAGTGATTTCTTTAGTCTTGAAACAACCAAGTCTGCTGCGATCGTTGCTTGAATCTGCTGTCCGTGCCTCGCATAAAGCAGGGCTGGTTCCAGCGCTAAAAGAGGGGCTTTCTCCGCTCCCTTGCTGAGAACACGAGCGGCTGCATCTATCTGGTTCCTTTGCTCAAGTATCTTGGCATAAAGCATGTACATCAACGGAGAGTACGTATGCCTATCGCTCGCGATAGCATTGGAGAGATGATGCTCGAGCATTTCCATGGATATAGCTTCGCCTTTCTGCCTACGCTGGTAGAGATCTTCGGCGAGCCAAGCGTGAGCCAAATCGAGCCCGGAGCGGTCTTTAGGCGCCAGCGTCTCCATCGTCGCTCGAGCCGCGGAAGTCTTACCCATTCTCGCATTGTTCCAGGCTACGAAGTATCGAGCATCTTGATCTTCGTTTCCAAGCTGTAGGATTCTCTTGAAGAGTAGATCAATCTTTGCCTCTTCCCCCGGAGTTCGAATTCCAGCCTGAAGTTCTTTCATTTTCGGTTGGCCATCAGGCTCTAATCCAACGGCCTCAAACGCTTGCTCCTTGTACCATTCCCGAAGCGAATCTCGAGATTTTAACTTGCCAGCCAAAATGAAGCCGCCCAAAGTCAACAACAACAACAGCGGCGGAATGACAAATGAGATCGCGCGCCAATTACGAGTCTTTCTCCAAAGCGAAAAAAAATCCCAGAGTTCCCCTGCAAGCTCGACAGGATTTAGGTACCAAAGATTCCTAGCGTGCTGGGACCGTTCGATATCTCGCTCGAATTCAGCCCCATTTACTGTAGAAGCTTCTTTTGGTGCGTTGCTGGAGTCGGTTTCGTCCACGGCAAATGTTCTTTTTTGTGAGACGGCTGAATGCTCTCGGTTTTTTTGAAACGTGTTTAGTCTACAGTGTTGTTGGTCTACAGTGTTGTTTTGTAGTCGTCTACAGTGTTGTTTTGTAGTCTACGATGTTATAGACCTTCGTTCCGTTTGCTCAGGAAATCCAATGCACGCAAACGAGAAAACCTAAAGCTCTCTGGAGCAAACCAACGCACAACCCCTAGAATCGACATAATCGACTAAGTCATTTTCGAGGACTTGCCCATAAAACGTCAGAAACCCCAAGTTCGTGATTCGAAAACCGAGCCATCACGAACAGGAGATCACTCAATCGGTTCAGGAAAATCACAATGTGCGATGCGTCACTTACGCGAGCGGAATTTCCAAAGCTCACGATTTCCCGCTCTGTGCGCCTGCAGACGGTGCGAGCGATATGCAATTGGGCCGCCTGGACGCTTCCACCTGGCAGGATGAAATTGCGTAAAGGGCTTAGGTGCGATTCCAGTTGATCGATCCACTGCTCCATTTGAGCAACATACTGATCGCCTTGCCATTTGAGTCCATGCTCTTCAGGATTCGGAGTTGCCAACTCAGCACCGATCGAAAACAACTGATGCTGGACCACGCTCAACATTTCGTCAAGTTCACCAGGCAATCGATGCGCTCGCGTCAATCCGAGAACCGCATTCAATTCGTCAATAGATCCATAGGCGCAAATACGAGCGTCGTTTTTCGGCACTCTCGGGCCACCGAACAATCCTGTTGTTCCAGCGTCGCCGGTTTTCGTATAGATCTTCATTAAACTCTTCCTTCCGACAGGTTCTCTGCCATTACGCGATACAAATCCAATTTTTCTCGACCGACAATGATGGCGAATAACTGTCGAATCGAATCGAAAGCGTTATCGAGCCCGGCTCCTGCATTGAGAATCACTCGGTCCATGCCTACATCTGAATCCGCAAATTCTAATGGACTCGCTCGTAACCGGTAGTATCCAGGCTCGCAGGTAAAAAAGTCTGGGATGTCACCCCATTCCGGATCGCTAGGGCGATCATCGATCGAATTCGATAAAGCTATTGACCGACCTGCCGGGAACGCCACAAACAGGTCGCAACGAAAATCAACGGCCGTACTATCCGACATCAGTACGTTCAAAAGCCAACCTACATCCACTTTTTGGATCTTCTCAATTCCTAAAAGTTCATACGTTTGTAGCTCGCTGACGTTGCAGTTTTCAACGCGTTGAATGGTTCGTCGTAGCTCACCACTCCAGTGATCATGATCCGCTGGAACAATCCAGGTCAGTCGGCCGCCTGGATTGGCGGGATACCATTCCAAATACTCATCCACAAATTGGCATGCACGCGGGCTTACTCCTATGATGCAGATGTGCTTACCCACGATCTGCTTCGATTCGAATTTACGATCGAGCACGGAATGAACGTAGAAGCTGTCTTTCACAGCCGCTTCGCCGATCGCAGCCCCCCCGCCAGGTCCGATCCCATCGGTCGTTTGATGATGGCCACGGCAATCGATGACGATATCGGCGCGAGCCGACCACGTTCCACGATGACGACCTTCGACCAACAAACGAAACTCATCATTGCAACGTTCTTGTGGCTCGATGGGTTGGTCACGGAACGTTCTTAATCGAGATATATTCGAAACTGGGCTCAGAAAATGAATGTCATCAAAGAGCAAGTCCGTCTTTGCCAAAGGCAGCAGGTACGATTCAGCGTATTCTTTCCCACTCCAGACAGTCGAACGATCCGGAATCTGGTAGCTGGGGTCCTGTGCCTTGATTGCCGCAATACCTAGCGGAGTCGTACATTCCGCGACATTGATCGCCAATTTGCGATGATGCCAATCCAGCATGCGATGGCCAACGCGCCGCGATTCGAAGATTGAAACAAAGTAACCCAAGAATCTCGCGTACAGTGCCGTCTCGATTCCGACCGGACCACCGCCAATGACTGCGATAGTTGCTGGCGATTCGACCTCTGGATCCCAGGGCAGCTCGATCATGGCAAAGGGATATCTACGAGTTCAAAATCGATCTTTTCTTCATTGAGACTGCCTGGAGCGCGAAAAATAAACTTGCACCCTTTTAGGTCTCCTTCTTTTTCAAACACATACGACATACCCACGTCATTCTCACCCATTCGAGTTGTTGACCAACCGACATTCTCGATACGCTTCAAATCTTTATCGAACATAAATACATCTTGTAAAGAAGCCCAACTCTGGACCGAGCCTTTCCCGTCTTCACTGGCCTTTAACGAAACACCGACAAGCACTTCGTAAATGTCACGATTCTTTCTCGCTTGCTCTAACGTGACGGAAAGCATCCCATTCGTCAATGTCTTGTTACTCGTATTCATCAGATCGGTGAATGCGACGGATGCTAACTTGCCCGGCAACGTTGCAAAAACTTTTCCATTCCATTTCGCAATTCGTTTCGCTTCACGCGTCGGCATCTGCACCATCAAACTCGCTTGCATCTGTGAGCCACCTACGGGAGCAAACTCGAGTTCGGCATCAGAGCTGGGTGTCAAAATCTCTCCGTTGTCGCAAACCAACTCCATACCTTCTGTTTGAAATTTGATGAGTGAGGGATTGATTCGAGGCTCCCATGAAAAAAGGACATCGATTGTCAAATAGCTGTTGGTTGGGTCCTGAAGATTGCTAACCTTGTTGATCATCATGGGCTCTAAACGAAACACGCCGCTATAACCAGCCGTCTCGATTCGAAGTGGAGCTGCTTCTGGCAATGGGATCAATCGAATGTCCTCACCATCGCCGCTAGCTACGGTGAGCCCAAGCTGATCCAGCACCTCATCGAATGCTTCCCAGAACGGAGTCTTGTCGAACGCAGTGGTTACCGATTTTGTGAGGTTGGCTACTCCCTCCAACTCGATCTTGTTGCCGGTCATCTCCGAGATCTTTGTTAATGCATCGGCTCCGGACATGACTCCAGAAAGGTTGACATACGAAGGAGTAGTCAGTTGCGCTTTTTCTTGTTTCTCAAGCTGCCTTCGGAGCCGTTCGATACGCATGCGAAACTCTTCGGAGTCCGCGTCGCTCACGGGTGGTAATAAATCGATGACTTGCGGTCCAAGTGCGACAATGGCTGCCTCCGATTGATCTCGATCCTTTAGTTTATTGGAGTCCAACTCCTTGACCCGTTGCTCTAGGATTTTGCCAAGAGTCTGGCTATCAAACTTCTGTTGCTTGGACGGCGCTGTTTCCTCTTGTGCAAAGCTTAACAAAGATAGATGGAAAACTAGTAACGAAACGAGCGCAGCCCAAGCATTCGCTCTCTCAAAGAAGGGGTTCATCAGTCGCATTTTCTAGGGATCTTTCAGGCGAAATGGATGTTACTAGCATTGATTTTAGCAGATCAATTGCCATCCCGCTTCTCGCAATCTTGGCTCTTCGTTTCAGGATCCTGCTCGTCCGATCAAGTTTGGGCTGATATATTAAAGAGTGCGAGTTGAGGATCCCCAGAACACATCGATCAACTTTTGCGTTCAACCGATGGAGAGGAGCAAAGCAATGAGCAGTGCAGAAAAACGAATGCCCATGACGTTGGCCGAGTACCTCGAGTGGGAGCCTCTCCAAACGGAGAAACACGAGTTTTGGGAGGGGCAAGTTTTCTCGCAAGCCGGTGGAACGCGTCGGCACAGCTTGGTCGGCTCGAATCTTCTACGTTCCGTAGGAAATCTATTAGTGGGCCATCCCTGCCAAGCCCATGGAAGCGACATGCGCGTGCACGTCGAAGCGACGGGGTACCAAGCCTATCCCGACGTGTCCGTCGTCTGCCCGCCCGTCGAAGGGGACTCGGAACACGTCATCAGCAACCCAATCCTCTTGGCCGAAGTTCTCTCGCCGAGCACCGAAGACTTTGATCGTGGTACCAAGTTCGGACATTATCGAACTATCCCTTCACTAAGAGAGTACCTTGTGGTTTGGCAAGATTGCGCTCGAATCGAGCAACATACGAAAACCAAAGAAGGTTTCTGGCTGCTGCGAGAAATCATCGGTCCTGAACAATCGATCCGCTTAGAGAGCCTCGATGACGCGAGCGTAAAGCTGTCGGATATCTACGACAAAGTTGAATTTCCTGCGTAGTCCTCTGTTCCATTGCTCATTCAATGCATCGGCTTTGATTTGCCGCGTAGTGAAGTTTGCGACTGCAATGTCGTGCCACCGAATCCTACTTCGAAAACATGCAGCCCATAGGTTTCAGATAACTCTCGGAAGACTTCAATGCCTCGCACGCTGTTGCCTTTGGCGTCGAGCAGAGGTGAATAAACACCGATGCCAAACTGGCCAGGCACCACACCAACGATTCCTCCAGAGACACCGCTCTTCGACGGAATACCGACTCGGTATGCCCACTCTCCCGCATAATCGTACATTCCGCAGGAGAGCATGACGCTCAAGAGATATTTGACATAACGTTGCTCAATCGCTTGCTCGCTGGTGAGCGGATTACGGCCACCATTGGCAAGAGTTGCTCCCATCACAGCCAGGTCCCGGCAATTGACCAGCACCGAGCATTGTTGAAAATACAATTCAAGAGAGTTCTCGATGTTCGAACCCACCATCCCAAAATTAAGCATCAGATTTCCTATCGCGCGATTTCGATGGCCTGTCATTCTTTCCGACATAAACACCGAATTGTCGATGAAGATGTTATCGCGTCCCGTGTATCGCCGAAACATCGCTAGCACCCGATTCAACCGCTCAGGGTAGTCTTTACCCAGAATCAAATCGGCGACCGCGATAGCGCCTGAATTGATCATCGGATTAAACGGCCGATTGGATACTTCATCCAATACGATTGAATTGAAAGCCTCACCCGTTGGTTCTACACCAACTTTTTTCAAAACATTCTCTAAGCCATGATCTTCGAGGGCCAATCCGTAAACGAACGGCTTGGAGATCGATTGGATGGTAAAGGTTTGGCTGGAATCCCCAAACTCAAAAATCTGACCATCAGCAGTTACGATCGTAATTCCGAAATACTTTGGATCTGCTTTGGATAGCTCCGGAATATAGTCGGCGACCTTCCCATCCATGTTTCCCGCATAACGGGAATGGAGATCGCGAATGATCTCCCGCAAAGGAGCGGTCGCACTCTTGATGCGTCCGAGCAGTTGATCCAGCTCGTTCTCTTGGGAACCCGTTGACACTACTG
>Ga0315904_10011467_pt1 | contig 11306 bp, 9 predicted proteins | sample LakEriMetagenome_6_FD_203529 | JGI IMG/M metagenome (GOLD analysis project Ga0315904, IMG submission 203529) | Freshwater fungal communities from buoy surface, Lake Erie, Ohio, United States - Buoy 12 MA120 | ecosystem: Environmental > Aquatic > Freshwater > Lake | place: USA: Lake Erie, Ohio... | reverse complement strand
AAGATCCCGGTGAGCGGCGAGGCGAATGCGAGCTACGCAGCGGTGGATGAGGCGGTGAAGGCCTTCATGGCCGAAAAAGGCGTCGGAGCCGTCACTTTGGCGATCAGCAAAGAGGGCCGAATTTTGCATGACCGGGCGTTTGGATGGGCGGATGCCGATTTGAAGACGCCACTGGCTGTGGGCGTGAAAATGCGCCTCGCATCGATGACGAAACCGGTGGTCAAAGCGGCGGTGGAGACGCTTTTCGCGGCGGGAAGGCTCAAGGCGGAGGATCTGGTCTTCCAGGTGCTCGAACTCGGCCAATACAAGGAGGCAAAGGGCTGCGACGAGCGCTGGCAGAAGATCACCATCCAGCATCTGCTCGATCACAAAGGCGGCTGGGATCGCGACAAGTCCGGCGACTTCACGAACAACGCCACCGAGATGTGCGATCTCTTCAAAGTGAAGCTCGATGAGTTGCAACCCGAGCACGTCATGCGCTACGGCCTCACGCGGAACTTTGACTGGCAGCCGGGCGAGCACTACGCCTACTGCAATTACGGCTACATCCTGCTCGTGCGCGTGATCGAGAAGGTGAGCGGGCAAAAGTTCATCGATTACCTGCACGCGACGGTGTGCAAGGAAGCGAAGGCGCCGTCCTTCAGCCTGAGTAGCTCCGATGCGCGGGATCGGCAGGCGGGTGAGATCTGGTATAGCTACAGTCCCGAGTATCCGCGCAAAACGGTGCCGCTGGGCTTCCGCACGGAGGCACGCGATGGCGCGGGTGTGCTGGCCTGCGCGGCGGCGGACTACTGCCGCTTTTTGGAGACCTATTGGATCAGCGGCAAACCGCGCACGAAAGGCGGCTTTCGCTACACCTTCAGCGGCAGCCACCCCGGTGTGACGGCGATCTGTGCGCAGCGTGCTGACGGCCTGAGCTATGCCGTGATCTGCAATCGACGCGGCGTCGGTTCCGCCGATTGGAACGGCGACCTGCGCAAGGTGATCGACGCGGCGTTGAAGTGAGCTTTTGCGCATGCGGGGCGGCATGCTATGCGTGCAGTCTCGTTTTCATCATGGAAGCTCCCATCCAGCCCCAACGTCTCTCGATTCCCGAATACGCCATGGCCCTCGCGCATGTGGCGAGCCTGCGCTCGGAGGACCCGTTCCGCAAAGTCGGTGCGGTGGCGTTTGATTTCTCGAACCGCGTGATCGGCACGGCCTACAACGGCCTCGCGCCGGGTTATGACGCGGATGACGCCTTCTGGGTGGATCGCGATGCGCGGCGGAAATACATGCTGCATGCCGAGGTGAACCTGTGCAGCCTTTTCACCCGGGGAAACGTTAAACTCGTGGCCTGCACCACGAAGCCCTGCACCAGCTGCATGCAAATGCTCTGTGCCTACGGCGTGAAGGAAGTGTACTACCGCGATGACTATCCCGAATCCGAGGCGGATGCGATTGCGGCGCGCTACGGCATTCATCTGGCCCGCCTGGCCGACTATCCGACCATCGTGGCCAACATGGACAACGCGCCGGTGCCGCGGTGAGGAGCATCCGGTTTCACGGAGCGCGAGTGTGTCGAAGACCACTCGCCACTTTTACCCTATCGGCGAACTGTGGCGAGTAGGCTTCGCCATACTCGCGCTCCGACAAAAGCAGCACTCGTCCTAAAAGGTTAACAACCGGGAACTGCGAACCGAGAACCGCGAACAACCGTTCACCGATACCGCGACAAGCCGACCAAATACTGCTGCGCGAGCGGCGTTTGCGGTTTCTCGAAAAAGCTCGCGGCGCTGGAGCAGGCTTGCGCTTTGCCAGCGGCGAGGAAGACGACCCAGTCGGCCACTTTGCGGGCGAAGCTGATCTCGTGCGTGGCGAGGATGATGCTCTGGCCGCCTTCGGCGAGCTCGCGGATGACGTCGAGCACCTCGCCGGTCATCACGGGATCGAGCGCGGAGGTCGGTTCGTCGAGCAGGAGCAGCCGCGGCCTCGGGGCGAGCGCTCGGGCGATGGCGGCACGCTGTTGCTGGCCGCCGGAGAGTTGCGAGGGCCGCTTCCGCTCATGTCCGGCGAGGCCGAGGCGGTGCAGGAGCTCGATGGCGCGGGCTTCGGCGTCTGCCGCGTTCATGCCATGCACCTCGCGCAGCGGCAGCGCGATGTTTTCCAGCGCGGTGAGGTGCGGAAAGAGGTTGTAGCCCTGAAACACGAAGCCGTTCTGGCGTCGCGCGGCCAGTGCTTGCGCCTCATCGTGCGGGAGCTCGTTTCCATCGATCAAAACGCGGCCTTCCTCCGGCACAAGCAGCGCGCCGAGCACACGGAGCAGCGTGGACTTGCCGCCGCCGCTGGGACCGAGCAGCGCGATGACGCGTGCGTCTTCGCCGGTGGCAAACGTGGCACCGTCCAGCGCGGCGTGCGCGCCGTAGCGTTTCGTCAGCGACTGCGCCTCAAGTTTCATACGCGAACCTCCCCTCCAGCCGCCGCGCGAGGTGCGCGAGCGGCAGCGTGACGATCAAATAAGCCAGCGCGAGCGGGATGTAGCCCTCCAGCGCCGAGTAGGTGGCCGCATTCATGATCTGCACCTTCTTCACCACCTCCTCGATGCCGATGACGGAGAGCAGCGAGGAATCTTTGAGCAGCGACACGAGCTGGCCCGTCGTTCCCGGCAGCGCGCGGCGCAGCGCCTGCGGGATGATCACAAAGCGATACATCTGGTTCCGATCAAAGCCCACCGCGCGTGCCGCCTCACGCTGCGAGGCGCCGATACTCTCCACCGCGCCGCGAAAAATCTCCGCCAGATACGCCGCGTGAAACACACCCAGCAGCAGCGTGCCCACCACGAGCGGCGATCCGATCCGCAGCGCTTCCGCCACGATGTAATAGCCGAGCAAAAGCTGCACGAGCAGCGGCGAGCCACGGATGATCTCCACCACACCGCCGCAAAGCATGCGCAGCGGCTCAAACGGAGCCCTGCGCCCCGCCATGAGCGCGAATCCCGCCACCACGCTCACCAGCATGGCCGCGAGTGAAACACCGAGTGTCGTGAACCATCCGCGCACGAACTCCGCGCGGTAATTCCACACGCCGGACCAGTTCCAGCGGTAATCCACCGCTAGAAAGAGCGCATAAAGCCCGAGGGACACACCCAGAAGGATCCCCACCGCCCACAAAACGCGGGCGCGAAGGGAAAGTGGAGTGTCAGCGGAGGTCACGCCGCGGTTTTAGCCGCTCGCCGGGCGAAAACAAGCTCCGTGGTCCGCGTATGGCTTTTGTGTTGCCAAAAAACGGCCCACTCCCTAGCCTCGCGCCCTCTTATGACCGCCACAGCCGATTCCAACTCCATCAAGATCAAGCTTTTCCTCATGATGATCCTCGAGATCGCCATCTGGGGAGCCTGGCAGATCAAAATCTTCTCCTATATGGGCATGCTGAACTTCACAGCGGGCCAGCAAGGGCTGGTGGGCAGCGTGTTTGGCATCGCATCGCTGGTTGGCATCTTTTTTAGCAATCAATTCGCGGACCGGAACTTCTCCGCAGAGCGCTTCCTGGCTTTCAGTCACGCGGCGGGCGGCCTGGCGCTGCTCGGCACGGCTTTTGCAACGGACTTCACCACTTTCTTCAGCTGCTTCCTGATTTATGGCCTGCTGTATGTGCCGACGATCTCGGTGACGAACTCGCTGGCCTTCGCCAACCTCAAAGATCCGGCGAAGGACTTTGGATTTGTGCGCATGGGCGGCACCATCGGTTGGATCGTGGTGAGCTGGCCGTTTATCTTCCTGCTTGGCGAAAAAGCGGGCGCTGAAGAGACCAAGTGGGTATTCATCGTGGCGGCAGTCATCAGTTTTGCCCTCGCTGCCTTCAGCTTGACCCTGCCTCACACCCCGCCTCGCAAAGACGTCGAAGGCATGGACAAGGTCGCATGGCTGAAGGCGCTGAAGCTCCTCGGCACGCCATTTGTACTGGTGCTTTTCATCGTGACCTTCATCGACTCGACGATTCACAACGGCTACTTCGTGGTCATCGACGGCTTCCTCCAGAAAGTCGGCATTTCGGCGAACATGAGCATGGTCGTGAGCAGCATCGGGCAGGTCGCGGAAATCGTCACCATGCTCATTCTCGGAGTGGTGCTCAAAAAGCTCGGTTGGAAAACCACACTCATCATCGGCATCATCGGTCATGCGCTTCGCTTCGGCGTGTTCGCGTTTTTCGGCACGCCTGACAGCGCCTGGCTGATCATCGCCATCCAGGTTCTGCACGGCATCTGCTACGCGTTCTTCTTCGTCACGGTGTACATCTTTGTGGACGCGGTGTTCCCAAAAGACATCCGCTCCAGCGCCCAGGGCTTGTTTAATCTGCTCATTCTCGGAGTGGGCATGGTCGTTGCGAGCCAGCTCTTTCCGCGTCTCGCCGCTCATTACACGGTCAATGGCGTGGTGGACTACAAGCAGCTCTTCCTCGTGCCCACCGGCCTTGCGCTGGCTGGCATTGTGCTGCTGGCCCTTTTCTTCCGCCCGCCGACGCATGGCCCGGAAGGTGAAGTGAAGCATTAATTTCGCATTACCCACCATGCAGCTCGCGCTCGGCACTGTGCAGCTTGGCATGCCGTATGGCATCGCGAACGCGCAGGGCATGCCGGATGAGCAGACCGCGGTGGAAATCCTCTGCGCGGCTCACGAATGCGGCATGCGCTGGATCGACACCGCTGCCGCGTATGGCGTGAGCGAGGCCACGCTCGGCCGCGCGCTGCCGCAGGCCTGGAGTGGCGCTGCGCCGCAGATTGCGACGAAATTCGTGCTCGACGAAAACACCGCGCCGGCCGCGCAACTCGATGCAGCGCTCGAAAAACTGCGTCGTGACCGCATCGAGGCGCTGCTGCTGCATCGGGAGACGGACATCGATCATCCGCGCTTCGCGGAGTTCGCGGCCCTCGCTCAAAGCGGACGCGTGGAGAGCGTCGGCGTGTCGATTTACGCGCCGCAGATTGCGCTGCGGGGCTTGGAGGCCGGATTGCATTGCTTGCAGGTGCCGCTGAATCTTTTCGACACCGCCAGCATCGACGCGGGCGTGTTGAAAAAGGCCTCAGAAGCCGGCGCGCGTGTGTTTGTGCGCTCCATTTTCCTTCAGGGCCTGTTTTTCCTCAAACCGGACCATCCACGCGCACAGGCCATTCCCGGCGCATCGACCGCGCTGGCCGCATTGCATGCGTTTTGCCAAAAACACGCCGTGGAGCCCCAAACGCTCGCTTTAGCCTTCGGCGCGTTTTTGGGCGAGGACACCGTTATCGTGCTCGGCGCGGAAAATGCCGCTCAAGTCCGCTCCAACGCCGCTTTGGCCACCGAAGCCGAAAAACAGCGCGAACTCGCCGCGCGCTGGCTCCGCGAAAGGCCCGCGATCCCGCCCAACGTGACGAATCCGGGCACGTGGCAGCGGGCGGCACCTTGATTTGGCGGGCTTGCGGGCGTTGAGGAGGCGGCCTACACTGCCGGCATGAGGACCTTTGCACTCGTTCTCGACCATGCCTCCAGCCTGCCGTTGGAGGATCAGGAGCAGCTTGCCGAAACGCTTCGACGTCGTGTGGCAGAGCAGAGACGTGCGGAGATCACCCAGGCCGTGAAGCAATCGTGCGAGGAGTTTGAGGGGGGCACGCTTCGTTCCAGCAGCGTGGCGTCCATCATGAAGAAAATCCGGGCATGAGACGTGCCTTGATACCCAGCAGCGTGTTCTTGAAACAAGCTAGGCGGCTTGCATCTCGAAAGCCGGAGGCCGCGGATGATCTGGAGGCATGCATGACGAGGTGTATTGACCTGCTGAATCACCGCACCTGACCAGCATCCGCCGTCTTTTTGACCGGCGCGGCGGCGAAACGCGGGTAGGCCGCATAGAGATACAGTCCGGTGATGAGGCCGATCATCAGCGCGACGATGAGATTGCCTTTGCGGTAGGCCTCGTGGTCCTGTTGGAGGCGTTTTTTGTCCAGGCTGCGCATGAGGATGCCCGGCACCTGCAGAGTCACGGGCAGGGCGATGCCGCAGAGCAGGCAGACCAGCAGATTCGGAGTGCCGGGGTTCCACTTCACGCCATGCAGCAGCGCGATGGCGATCCCGGCGTAAAAAAAACCGGTGAACACCACGCGGGATTCGATGGAGTGAAACATGCGCGAGAACATCTGTGTGCCGATAATGGAGTCAGCACGCGTTTGCAAATGGACGTCACGCGCAGCATGAAGTTGGCATGCCCCTCTTCCCCTTAATCACCACATTGCTCCTCAGCGCCCTGACGGCCTGGCTCTGGCTCACGGACAATGTCATGCGCAGCCTCTCGGTGATGCTGGTGCCGGTTCTGTGGTTCCTTTTAAATGGCCTGTGGTGGGCGCTGCATCGTCGCGGCGTGCGTTTGCGCAGGCTGGGGCTCTTCGTGCTCGTCAGCGTGGGCATCTGGGCGTTTTTCAAATTCGCCGTGCGCTTCGAGGGCTCGGCGGATGGCTCGGCGTGGCCGCAGTTGTCGTTTGTCTGGCAGAAAAAAGATGAACCCGGCCTCAGCACACTGCCGCAGGCACAAAGCGCGACCGTTTTGGCCGCCGCACCGGCCGGCGCGCGGGACATGCCTCGTTTTCTCGGTGAGAAAGGCGATGGCGTGCTGCCGGAGGCGGAGTTTGCCACGGATTGGGCCGCGAAGCCGCCGCGCGAGGTGTGGCGCGTTGAAATTGGCGCGGGCTGGGGCGGTTTTGCCGTGGTGGGAAATCGCGCGCTGACTCAGGAGCAGCGCGGTGAGATGGAGTGCGTCACTTGCTACGAACTCAGCAGCGGGAAGCTGCTGTGGTCGCACTCGGACAAGGCGCGATTTGAGGAAATGATGGGCGGCATCGGCCCGCGCGCGACGCCGACGGTCGATGCGGTGGCGGGCGTGGCCTTCACACTCGGCGCGACGGGCATTTTGAACTGCCTCGACCTCGCGACGGGCACAAAAAAATGGAGCGCGCAGGTTTTGAAGGACGCCGGTGCCTCGAAAAACCTCGAATGGGCGAAGAGCGCCTCGCCGCTGCTCACCGCGGCGCATGTGATCTGCTCCGGTGGCGATGATGGGGCCGGATTGGTCGCGTATGATCGTGCGAGCGGTCAGGTGGCATGGAAAGCGGGCACGGATGGCGGCAGCTACGTCTCTCCGGTGATTTTGAAGCTGAATGGGCGCGAGCAAATCGTCACCGTGAACCGCCAGAGCGTCACGGGGCATGATGTGGCGGCCGGTACTCTGCTGTGGACCTACGAGTGGCCGGGCCTGTTTCCCAAAGTGGGCCAGCCGCTCGCTTTGAATGACCATGAGCTCTTTGTCACGGCCAGCTACGGCATGAAATGCCACCGCATCGATCTCACGGGCGACAAACCGCGCACAGTTTGGGCAGAGAGCAGCCCGCGCACGAAATTCGGCAGCGCCAGCGTCTTCGGCACGCACGCGTATGCCTTGGACGAAGGCACGCTGTGCTGTGTGAACCTCGAAAATGGCGAGCGCGTGTGGCGCGAGGGCCGCTACGGCTTTGGGCAGCAGATCCGCGTCGGAAATGACCTCCTGCTCGTGCAGACGGAAAAAGGCCCGGTGGTGCTCCTGCGGCCTGATCCGGCCAAACTGGTCGAAATCGGCCGCATTGACGCGCTGAAGACGAAAACGTGGAATCCGCCCACGCTGGCCGGACGCTGGCTGCTGCTGCGAAACGACCGTGAAGCGGTTTGCTACGAGCTTCCGGCAAAATAGGCCTCAATCCTGCTAATTGAAGAATCCCCCATGTCTGCCAGTTCCAGCCCCAACCTCCGCAACCTCGGTTTTCAGCTCCTCGAAGAAGATTTGCGCTACGTCATGCAGGCCTTTGCCGGCGTTTTGCACCGCATGGGCGAGCCAGAGCTCGCCGCGCGTCTGCCGTGGATTCATGAAAACGAGCCCGTGGGCGAAAAAGCCAGCCGCTCGCTCGGACAGGCCTATTCGATCGCTTTCCAGCTCCTGAACATCGTCGAGGAGCGCGCCGCCTCGCAGGTGCGTCGTCTGCGCGAGAAACAGCTCGGCCCGACGTCCGAAAAGGGCCTGTGGCCGGACAATTTGAAGGAGATGATCGCCCTCGGCCTCTCGCAGGACGACATCCTGTCCGTGCTCAAAGATGTGGCGGTGGAGCCGGTGCTCACGGCGCATCCCACGGAGGCGAAACGCGAAACCGTGCGCGATCTGCATCTGGAGGTCTACAGCCTCATGAACCGGCATGAAAATGCCGCTTACACGCCGCGTGAGCAGGACCGCATCCAGCGGCAGCTCCAGACGCAGCTCGAGTGCCTGTGGCGCACGGGGGAAATCCACGTGACGCGCCCGAGCATCGAGGCGGAACTGCAAAACGCGCTGCACTACCTGCGCGAGGTCTTTCCAGAGGCGCTGAGCCGCGCGCACATCACGCTGCGGGAGAGCTGGCAGGCCGCGGGCTTTGACGCGGAGAAAATCGACGCGCTGCGCCCGCTGCTGCGCTTTGGCTCGTGGATCGGCGGCGACCGCGACGGGCATCCCTTTGTCACGGCGGACATCAGCGCGCATGCACTGAAGCAGATGCGCACGAATGCGCTGCGCGTGCACCGCCGCGCGCTGGAAAAACTCGCTGCCGCGCTGCCGCTGAGCTCGCTGTTTCAAATCAGACCGCCGCTGCTCATCGAGTTGCATGAAAAGCTGGCCACCTCGCTGCAAAACGAGCCGCACATCGACCTCGCCTACATCCTGGACCGCAACAAAGAGGAGCCTTGGCGCTGCGTCGTCTATCTGATGCGTGCGAAGGTGCTCCTAGCTATCGAGAAGCCGGAATCGACCGCCGCTTACGCCAAGGCGGAGGAGCTGATGGCCGATCTCGACACGATCTCGGCTACGTTGGACGCCGTGGGCGCGAGCGCGTTGGTGCCGGACCTCATCGTGCCGTTTCGTCAGCGCATTCTCGCGTTTGGTTTTCACGGCGCGTCGCTCGATGTGCGTCAAAACTCCGCGTTTCACGAAAAGGCGCTCGATCAGCTCCTGCGCACGGCCGGTTTGCTCGACGCGCGCAGTTTCGTCGAGTGGAGCGTGGAGGAAAAGCGTGCGCTGCTGGAGCGTGAGCTGCTTTCGCCGCGCCCCTTCCTCGCGCCGGGCATCTCTGCCGGCCCGGAGGCTGATACGGTGATTGCCTGCCACCGCGTGCTCGCCGCGCACATCGCTGCGCATGGCACGGCGGGCCTTGGCTCGCTCATCGTTTCAATGACGCGCCGCGTGGAGGACTTGCTGATCGTTTACCTGCTCGCACGTGAGGCCGGACTCGCCGAATGGACTGCGGAGGGGCTGCGTTGCCCGCTGCCGGTCGTGCCGCTGTTTGAGACGATGGACGACCTCGTCGCCGGGCCGGGCATCGTGGATGAATTCATGTCGCACGCCGTGACGCAGCGCAGCCTCAGCAACAGTGCGGAGCGCGTGTTTCAGGTCATGGTCGGCTACTCGGACTCGAACAAGGACTGCGGCATCCTCGCCAGCCAGTGGGCGCTGCATCGCGCGCAGGCGGCACTTTCCAAAACGATCACGGATCACGGCGCGCGTCCTGTTTTCTTCCATGGACGCGGCGGCACCGTCGGGCGTGGCGCGGGGCCCACGCATTGGTTCATGGAGGCACTGCCGCATGGTTCGCTGAGCGGCAGCATGCGCATGACGGAGCAGGGGGAGACCATCGCGCAAAAATACGCGCATCTCGGCTCCGCCGTTTACAATGCGGAGCTGCTCATCGCCTCCGCCGCCGCGGCGACGGCACGTCATCGCTTTGCGAAGCGCAACACGCCGTCCATCGAGCCCATCCTCGACCAACTCGCCGCGGACAGCCGTGATGCGTATCGCGCGCTGCTGCACGCGCCGGGCTTCATGACGTTTTACCGCGCCGCCACGCCCATCGACGCGCTGGAGAACGCGCGCATCGGCTCGCGCCCTGCGCGCCGCACCGGCCAGGCCACGCTGGATGACCTGCGCGCCATCCCGTGGGTGTTTTCGTGGACGCAGTCGCGCTTTTACCTGCCCGGCTGGTTCGGCGCGGGCGCCGCGCTTGCCAAACTTCGCGATGAACGCCCCGCCGACCTCGAAGCGCTGCTCAATGCGCTGCCCGACGCGCCTTTCCTGCAATACGTGTTCACGAACATCGAAAGCTCCCTCGTCAGCGCGAATCCGGACCTCATGCGTGCCTATGCCGCGCTCGTGCCGGACGCGGAGGTGCGCACGCGCTTCCTCGACACCATCTTGCGCGAGCACGACACCGCGCGCAGCGTGCTGGAGCATCTTTTCAAAGGCACCTTCGCCGCGCGTCGTCCGCGCCTCGCCTACACGCTCGACATCCGCGAGGCCCCGCTCCGCGTGCTGCACCTCCAGCAGATCGATTTGCTGCGCGAATGGCGCGCGATCGTCCAGACCGGCGATGCAGCCAAAGCGGAGACCATCATCCCGGACCTGCTCATCTCCATCAATGCCATCGCCTCCGGTCTGCGGACGACGGGGTAGAAGTGGCACAGCATTGTGATTGCCACGCAGGCGTGCACCGCGCTAACCTGCCGCATGGCCCAGGCAATTATGAACCCCGAGGAGGTCCGTCGCTTCGCGGCGGAGCTCAAACGCTTCAATACCGACATGCAGCAGCGTGCGTCGTCGCTCCAAAGTCGTTTCGCCGCGCTTGGCGAGACCTGGCAGGACGCCGAGCATGAAAAATTCGGCGCTGAATTCCTCACCACCATGAAGACGATCAAGAAATTCATGGAGATGAGCGAGCAGCACACGCCCTTCCTTTTGCGCAAGGCACAGCGGATTGAGGACTATCTGAACCAGCGCTGATCCATGGCCGACCAAGCCCGCATCTCCAACCTCGACAGCATCGAAGCCTTTCGCGCGGCGCTGATCGTCTTCATTTCGAAGACGCGTGTCACTTTGGATCAGACGCAGGACGCGGTGAAGAAAACGCGCGGCTGGCTTCAGACCGAGCAGCCGCAGTTTTGGGCAGCGCAGATCAAGCAGCGGCAGAAACGCCTCGACCAGGCCAATGCCGAGCTGATGTCCGCCCGGCTCAGCGAATTCGTGGACAGCCCTACCGTGCAGCAGATGGCCGTGCGCAAGGCGCGCTACGCGCTGGAGGAGGCCCAGCAGAAACTGGAGCGCACCAAGCTCTGGGCGCGGGACTTTGACCGAACCGTCGATCCCCTCGCCCGCAAACTCGACAGCCTCCGCGACTACATCGACAACGATCTGGCCCGCGCCGTCGCCCACCTCGTCGAAATCCAGAAAATCCTCACCGCTTACGCCGAATCGCCCGT
>Ga0315904_10011466_pt1 | contig 11306 bp, 16 predicted proteins | sample LakEriMetagenome_6_FD_203529 | JGI IMG/M metagenome (GOLD analysis project Ga0315904, IMG submission 203529) | Freshwater fungal communities from buoy surface, Lake Erie, Ohio, United States - Buoy 12 MA120 | ecosystem: Environmental > Aquatic > Freshwater > Lake | place: USA: Lake Erie, Ohio... | reverse complement strand
TCCTGACGACTTCGGGATGGATGCCTGGCGGCTGTACGCAGACAGGTATTCGATCGGCCAGTACGACAGCACCCTAGGCAACATTCCTACGCCGAACCTAGACGCGCTCGTACAGCGCGGGGTGAAGTTCACGCGCGCGTACAGCCAGCCGTTTTGTTCTCCGACGCGAGCTCAGTGGATGTCGGGGCGGTTTGGGTTCAAGACGGGGGTGGGCGCGTTGGTGGACGCGAACGACCAGCCGTTGTTGGATCTGGAGGTTGGGCTGCCGAAGGCTTTGAAGCAGGCGACGAACTACGCCTACAAGTGCGGGGTGTTCGGCAAGTGGCACTTGTCCAATTACAGCTCGATGGGCGGGATGGCGTCGCACCCGTTGACGGTGGGGTTCGACGAGTTCTACGGCACGCAGGGCAACGTCGACTTCCAGGGGTACTACTTCTTCGAGGGGTGGCACTCCAAGAAGACGGACACCGGCATCGAGATCTCGATGGACCGGATTGACCGCTACATGCCGGAGTGGATCATCGAGAAGGCGCTGGACTGGATCAACCGGACGCGGGAGCCGTGGCTTGCGTACCTGCCGGTGCATCTGCCGCACGGGCCGCAGCACAGGCCGCCGGCGGACTTGTACGACACCACGAAGTACGTCCTGCCCGAGGAGGGGGAGAACACAGACAATTCGTATCCTTCGCCGGCGGCTGAGAAACTGGCGGGGCGCACGTACTTCTCGGCCATGGTGCAGGCCATGGACACCCTGTTTGGGAGGTTCTTGGACGGCATCCCGCAGGAGGTTCTCGCCAACACGGTCATCATCCTGTGGTCGGACAACGGCACCGAGCCAGGCGAGGTGGGCGGCAACCTGAACGGCGCGAAGAGCAAGTACACCGCGTTCGACCTGGGGGTCAACATCCCCATGGTGGTGGCGGGGGCTGGGGTGGCTGCGCCTGGCAGGACTAGCACCGCCTTGATCTCGCCGTCGGACCTGCTTGCGACCGTGGTCGACATCGGGCAAGGGAGCATTGGATTGGTCGGGCCGGCGCCCAACCACGCCACGGGCGCGTTTACCGGCACCCGCAACAGCACGTCGTTCTGGAACGTGTGCGTAAACCCTGCCGCCACGCCTACGCGGACTAGCCTCTTGGTCGACAAGTTCGCGTACAACATCCCCCACCTGAACGCCTCGGTCATTGGGCTGCGGGCGGTGGTGACGCTTTACCAGGGCAAGTACTACAAGCTGATCCGGTTCAATGGAACCGGCACGACGTTCACGGGGACGACCGAGACTCCGCCCGGGTCCGGCATCTGGGTTCCCGACACGCGCACGGACGGTGACGCGTTCTACGATCTTGAGGCCGACCCTCGCGAGGACATCAACTACTTGCGCGCGTCCGGCGCGCCATTGACCTTGACGACCACGCAAAAGGGCGCCTACGATCAGGCCAGGACGGAATTCGCAAACCTTCAAACAGGCTACTGACATGTTCAACATGATGTTCCCGAAGATGTCGAGCAACATGATGCAAGCGGTCAAGAACGGCTTGAGCAACGGCAAGCCGATGGAGATGAACGCTCCCGCCGCTGGCGCGATGAACGTCGTGAACATGGCGCAGTCGAAGCCGGCTGAACCGCCGCAGTCCACGGCCCCGACGGGCATGCTGGCGAAGTCGATCAGTCCCGCGCCCAAGGGCGGCACGTTCGGCGGCGCGAAGTCCGGTTTCCTGGGCGGCAAGTTCTGAGTCGCGCGATGAGCAAGCACGAGCGCGGGGAGTCGAAGAAGCACGAGGCGATGGAGCGCGTGCGAAGCGCGCTGCGCAAGAACAAGCAGAAGCGCACGCAGAGCCGCAGCCAGGCCGCGATGCAGGAGATGTACACCCCGCGCCAGTCGTTCCTGGGCAAGCCGGCGGGTGCCGGCGCCATGAACGTGCGCGGTGGCGCGAGGAAGAAGTCATGAAGGGTTCAAGCTGCAAGAGTGGTGGCAAGAAGGTTGGCATGGGCTACGGCACCAAGAAGATGTCGGCTGCCAAGGCCGGCGCCGCCGCGAAGAAGACTGGCATGCCGAAGGGCGCCAAGCGTGGCATGATGTCGTCGATGAAGAGCGGCGGTCGCGGCGCGTGATGGGCGACAAAGGCGACGATCTGACGGCGGACGAACCGTACGTCCCGAAGATGTCGCTCGACGACGCGGACGCGATCATGCGCTACTCCAACTCTCGAGGTCGACAAGACCAAGAGAGGCGCATGCAAGGAAGGAAGCATATCTGGGTGAGGCCCGACAACTGCGGAGGACCAGGCGATCAAAGCTCGTACGTCGGCGCCGCCGACACGGGCTTCATCGAACGCATCGCGGAGATCGAGAAGAAGCTCGATGCCGGATTGCCTCTGTCCGACGCCGAAGCCGAGTACATGGTGTCGCGCACCATCACCCGCATCCTGCGCACATCGCGACGGCCCACGCACGTGCTGAAGGCCATCGAAATGCTGCAGCAGGCGCGAGCCAAGAAACTGGTGGCGAAGATGCTGGAGGCCAACGTCACCATCACCAAGAACGACCCGCCTCCGCCGCAACTCAATCTGCCATGAACATCCAAGCTCTGCTGCTGAAGATTGCCGGCTCGTCCACCTGGTGGGTGAGCATCCTCCTACCCGTGCTCAAGGTTCTCCTCGAGAAGATCGGCGTGGTCATTCCGTGGGAAGTGATCATGGCCGGCACGGGCGCGTACGGCGTCAAGGAAGCCGCCGCCAAGCTGCAGCCGGTCGTGGCTGCGAAGCTCGCCGAGCCGAAGTCCTAGGACTTGGGCTTGGGTAGGTCCGGCTTCTTGCGGACCACGGCACCTGGGACTGGCAGCGGCAGCGTGCCCGACAGCGTCGGGTTCAGCAGCAGCGCGTCCCAGGGTCCGTCGTTTCCCCAGCGATGGATCGCCGCGTCGCAGGCGTCGATCTTCGTCGCGAACGGCCCGTACGCCTTGTGGTCCATGACCACGATCCAGACCTCGTTGCTGCACTCGACTTCCTTCACCGCCTCACCGCCTTCAGCCGCTCGATGTCCTTCACCGCCGCCGCAGCGCCAGGCCACGCCGGCACCACGCCGTTGATCCGAGAGTGCCACTTGAACCACTCCGCCCGCAAGTCGTCATCGGGCGCAGGCGGCGGCTGACCGACCGTAACGCGCTGCGCTGCGTTCTGCGGAGACTTGCCGGCCAGTTGGTTCCATTGTCCAAGGAGCATGGTCAGCGACGCGCCACGGGCCAGCCAAGCGTCCTGCGTGGAAAGCAGCGCCGCCGCCCGCTTGCGCATCTCGTCGACGGTCTCGGTCTTGAGAAGCTTGGCGACGCAGATCGCGTCCTTGGCTTGGATGAGGTATTCGGTGCCGCGCGAGCGCTTCCACTCGGCCCTCCACCAGTCGAGAAATTCCTTCTGGGGAGTCGTCGAGACCTTGGGCTCGACCCCCTCGGGAGAGGATGGAGAGGGGGAGGGGAGAGAGGAGTTAATAGGGGGTGTGGGGGAAAGAAGAGGAGAGGGGGAGGGGGGAGGAAGGTCACGCGATGTCACGCGTGACACGGCGTGACAGGAAGTCCCACTGACTTCCCTGACTTCCGACGAACGCTTCCTGGCTTGCCTCTTCTTCGCCCCCTCCCTGTCCGATTGCTCGACCGCCATCGCCTGCGCCACGAACGGCGACACGAAGCCCTTGTCGGTCTTGGCGAGCACCGCCGTCACCGCCGACCACGCGCCATGAAAGTCCTTGCACAGTCGACCGTACAGCCGCTCGAAGTACAACTCGTCGTCGGGGATGTGGCCGTGCTCGAGCTGCCACACCACCAGCTCCATGAACAGCCCTCGGGCTTCTAGGTTCAGGGACGCAACCTCTGGATTGCGCCATAGTTGCGTTGTCATGTTACTCCACTTCTTCGATGCCATGAAATAAGTCCTTGCTTGGAGGCCGCGCGTAATGTACAAAGTCCCGTACGCAAGTCAAGCAGGCACCGCAAAGCCTGGAGATGCGCAGTAGGCGTCGCCGCCACATCCCCCAACCATGAAGAAGCGATTCGTCAAGAAGGTCAGGTCCACCTCCACTGGCCGTACGCGGACGGTTCGCTATGGGCAGGCCGGCTCGGACATCCGCCCTGGCACGCCCAAAGGCGACGCCTACTGCGCACGCTCCCTGAAGATCAAGGGCGACTGGAAGAGCGACCCCAACTCGCCGAACAGCCTCAGCCGCAAGAAGTGGCGCTGCAAGGGCGCCAAGTCCATGCGCTAGAACGACAACCCTCGCCGGTCGAGAGCCAGCGAGGTGGCTTGGAGAAGCCGAGGCCGGCGGCGATGAGTCGTCGGCCTCACTCCACCCGACACCACACATGACCGAGATGACCCAAGAACTGGCCGCGCGCGAGCGGCTGCGCATCTACATGCGCGAATACCGCGCCAAGAAGGCCGCCGCCAACATCTGCCTGTCCTGCACCGAGCCCGCGCTCGAAGGCCGGAAGATGTGCAAGGTCCACATGGAACGGGCGCGCGTCCGCAACCGGCGCTCGAGCCGACTGCGCAACCTCAAGGACAGCCAGTACGTGTCCACGCTCGCCAAGCTCCTGGAGGAGCGCCGCCAGGCGACCGCGCAGTTCAACGACGCCGTCTCCATCCTCGTCGAGCAGATCGCGGAGATGGACGCCAAGATCGCGTCCGTCATCCAGCGGCAGCACCAGCTCGTGCAGGAACGCGAGCGCGAAGTCGGCGGAGTCTGATGCCGTTCAAGGCGCCCAACCCCGCCGAGCTGGCCGCCCTCCAGAAGAGAGTCGAGGAGTCGAGCGAGGACCAGCAGGTTCGCGACAACCACCTGTACGCGGGCCTGTTCGACCGGACGCACGGCGTGTACGGAGACTGCGCGCCGGCGCCCGAGTTCGAGCGCGGACCAGATGGAGTGCGGCTGATCCGCACCCGCCTGTCCCGCCGCGAATGGATCGAGCGCTACTTCCCGATCCGCGACAAGGCCGGCAAGATCCACCCGCTCAAGCTCAACCGCGCGCAGCGACGCCTGGAGTCGTGGATCATGCAGATGGAGATGGCGCGCGTGCCCGTGCGCATCATCATCCTCAAAGCGCGCCAGATGGGATTCTCCACCTACGTGCAGGCGTGCATGTTCGAGAAGCTCCTGCGCGAGAAGAACTTTCGCGGCCTGATCATCGCCGACAACAAGGACCGCTCCAAGCTCCTGCTGCAGATCGCCGACACCGCGCGCACGTCCATGACCAAGACGCGCAACCCGCAGACGAACGAGCCCGTCTCGTGGGACTTCAAGATGAAGTCCAAGGCCACGAGCTCGCTGGTCTGGACCGAACCCATTCGCGGCGAGATCCACGTCACCTCCGCCGAGACGCCCGAGCCTGGTCGCGGCGGCACGCGCACCATGGTCCACCTGTCCGAGACCGCGCACTGGCCCGACGCGGAACGCAAGCAGGCCGGCGTCATGGCGTCGCTGCCCACGCTGCCAGGCACGTACGGATTCGACGAGTCCACCGCCAACGGCGACCAAGGCAAGTTCCGCGACGACTTCTGGCGCGCGTGGAAGCAGCGCGACGTGCCGCTGTTCGAACGCAACGATCCTTGGCACGCCGTGTTCTTCGCCTGGTGGGAGCACGACGAGTACCGCTGGACGCGCACGTACGGATCCGGTCGGCAGATCCCCGACAAGATGCGCGAGACCGTCGAGAACTCGCTCGACGAGGAGGAGCGCTGGCTCATGAAGCAGACCACCATCCAGCGGTTCTCGCCCACCGATCGCTGGGAGGAAGTGCCCGCCCGCAGCGGTCGACGCCTGGCGTTCAAGGAAGATGGCACGTTCACGGTGAAGACCGCGCCCGTCGAGAAGAAGACCAAGCGCCGCCGCGTCGGCGTCGGACTCGTGGCGGTCGGCATCGACCAGCTCCTGTGGCGCAGGCAGAAGCTGCAGGACAAGGAGATCGCCGGCGACCTCACGCTGTTCAACCAGGAGTACCCGTCGCGCCCGCAGGTCGCGTTCATGTCCACGGGCCGACCCGTGTTCGACGTCGAGAAGATCGACTACCTGCTGTCGAAGGCGCGCGAGACGCCGCCCCGCTTCACGGGCAGCATGCGAGTGGAGGTGTCGTGAACTACTTGTCCGTCTGCTCTGGAATCGAGGCCGCCACGGTCGCCTGGCACCACATGGGCTGGCAACCCGCTGGCTTTGCCGAAATCGAGAAGTTCCCAGCGCAAGTGCTTGCACACCATTATCCAAACGTCCGCAACTATGGAGACTTGACGAAGCATGACACCTGGGGTATCGAAGCTGGATCAGTTGACCTTCTGGTCGGAGGAACTCCCTGCCAAGCCTTCAGCGTTGCAGGACTCCGTCGAGGAATGGAAGACGAGCGTGGTCAGCTCACCCTTGAGTTTGCCCGACTGGCTCAACGGCTACGCCCGCGCTGGATCGTCTGGGAAAACGTGCCTGGAGTCCTGTCGAGTGGAGGAGGACGGGACTTTGGTTCCTTCCTCGGGGCGTTGGCGCAGCTCGGGTATGGGTTCGCCTACCGAGTGCTGGACGCTCAATACTTCGGAGTGGCCCAACGCCGCCGTCGTGTGTTCGTTGTCGGATACCTTGGAGACTGGCGTCGTGCCGCAGCGGTTCTTTTTGAGCGCGAAAGCATGCGCGGGAATCCTCCGCCGCGCAGAGAAACGCGGAAAGCGACTGCCCCAACAATTGCAGGATGCGCTAACGGCGGTGGCGCAAATGGGCCAGGCAGGGATGTAGATTCTTGTGAAAGTCTACAAGTAGTCGGTGCGTTGGACTGCCGCATCGGTGCGCAGCGTGCGCAAAACGCGCAGAATGGGCATATGATTTCAACCATCGCCTTCCACAACCGCCAAGACCCTGACGTATCTGGTGGCATCACGCATCCGCTTGGCGCGAAGGACAACGGATTAGGCGTTGGTATTCCGACGCCCGTCGTTCAGCCGGTCGCGTTCAAGGAGTCGCAGAGTGGCTGCCGCCTCGGCCCCGTTCACGCGACTCTAGATTCAAACAAGGGAAGCCGACGCATGGAGGGCGTGATGATGGCGATGGCCGTGCCACTTGACCTGCGAAACGCAAAGCGAGATCCCGACAAGCATGATGCCGTAAATCGTCAAGGAGTCGGCGTTGCAAAAGATGGTGACCCTGCGCACACCGTAACATCAGCGTGCGTTCATGGCGTTGCGACCGCCATGCGGGTGCGACGCCTTACGCCCGTCGAGTGCGAGCGTCTACAAGGCTTCCCAGACGGCTACACCGACATCAAGTTGCGAGGGAAGGACACGCCCGACGGCCCAAGGTACAAGGCTCTTGGCAACAGCATGGCCGTGCCGGTGATGCGGTGGATCGGCGAGCGCATCGCTGCGGTAGACAAGTTATGAACTTCAAATTCGAGCCCTATCAGCGCGGTGGCCTTCAGATCTGGAAGGATCCCGAGGAAGGCCGAAAGTACGTCTGCGCGTCCGACACCGCAGGCGGTCTCGCGCGCGGGGACTTCGCTGTCGCGATCGTCATCGAGGGCGAGACCTGCGAAGTCGTTGCCCGCTGGAAGGAACGCGACGATCCCCACGTCTGGGGGCCGAAGTGTGCCTGGCTGTCGTGGTACTTCAACGAAGCCCTGCTCGCGTTCGAGACCTACCCCTCCGCCCACGGCTACACCGCCTGCATGGAAGCCATCAGCAAGGGCTACAAGAAGGTGTACAAGCGGCAGCGCCAGGACACGATTTCCAAGCAGGTCTCCGAAGTCCTCGGCTGGCACACCAACTCCACGACCAAGCCGCTGCTGATCGACCGGATCAAGCGCGCCCTCGACGACAACTGCCACATTCCAGACGAGGAATTGCTGTACGAACTGCGAGACCAGCGGTGGAACGGCAAAGGCGAGATGGAGTCCCGTGGGCACGATGACATGGTCATTGCATATGGCATTGCGCTTGCTGTTCGCGATCAGTCATGGACACGTGGCCTATTGCGTCCGGAGCCGTCGGTGCCTAAGACGGAGTCGGAACGCTACTGGGCTGCGTACGAAAAACGTCTGACGCAACCCAAGCCCAAGAGGAAGTTGTTCCGTGGCTACTGAGATGCTGAACGGCTGGGAATTCGGAGTGCTGGTGGTGGTGTCGCTCGTGTGCGCGCTGCCCGTCGCGATCGTGTGCTGGTCGTTGGTGCGAGTCAACTTGCGCCTGGCCGAGCAGAACCGCGACCTCCTCAAGGCCGTGCTCGCGCTTTCGGAGAAGCCCCAGGCCGTCGCCATCGCCGGAGCGATGGAGAACACCGATCGGGAGAAGGTGAATCCCGAGCCCTTGATGCGCGCCTACTCCACGCCGCGCAGACCTGCAGGAGCGGGATGAAACTCGACGAAGGCAATCTCATCGAGATGATCGACAAGCGGGTCGGGCTCCACGAGTCCCGACTCGAACGGTTGGCGCTCGAGGAGTCGTGGATCACAAACGTCGCCTTCTGGTCCGGTAAGCAGCGCTTCTACTTCGAGCAAGGGCGCCTGTTCGACGCCGGCATCGACGATCCCGACGAAGCCACGCACTACAAGGTCAACCTCATCCGCTCGCGCGTGCTCGCCGCCTGCGCGAAGGTGCTGGCCGTCAACGCGCAGTTCCGCTGCCGTCCGCCCACCGGCACCGCGCGCGACCGCGAACTGTCGCAGCTTGCCGAGCGCGTGTTCGCCCACATCCGCGAGGTGTCCGACTTCGATTGGCATCTGATGATGTCCACCGTGTGGAAGGCGGTGTGCGGAAGCTCCTTCCTCAAGATCCAGTGGGATCCCTACAAGGGCGAGCCCGACCGGTTCTACCTCTCCGACAACCAAGCCCGCCGCGTCATCCCCGAGCAGATGCTCACTCCCGCCATCCGGCAGGAGAAGGAGTTGATGGGCCTGTTCGAGGACTATCCCCCTGGCGATATCTCAGTTAGCGTCCTGTCGCCGTTTGCCGCGTTCCAGGATACGAGCAGCCGCGACGCGCAGATGGCCGGCTGCCAGTGGTTCGCGGAGAAGCACTACGTCGACATCGACCGCATCGCCGAACGCTTCGGCATGGACCCCAAGGACATCCAGCCCATGGAGGCGGATGCCGGCTTGCGCAACTACGAGGAGGCGATCGCGTTCATGTCGAACGGGTCCGGCCTGTCGCTCGTGGATTGGGCGCAGCCCGAGGACAAGCGCGGCAAGCGCACGCAGTATGTCGAGCTCTGGCAGCGACCGAGCAAGCAATACCCCAAGGGCATGCGCGTCGTGTACGCGGGCGGCAGGATCCTGAACCTGAACCGCGCCGGCGGACTCGACAACCCATACGCCGCTGATCGCACCGGCTGGGCGCACATCCCCTACGTCAAGGACGACTGGTGCCCGCACCCCGGCAGGTTCTGGGGCGCGTCGCTCGTCGAGGATCTCATCGGGCCGCAGTTCTACTTGAACGAAGCGCGCACCACGATGATGAAGTTCATGGAGACGTTCGGTCTCCCCAACACCTACGTCGGCGACCAGGCCGGCATCGACACCGACAACATGCCGGTGGGCGGTGGCCGCATCTACCAGGTCAACGAGGTGTCGTCGTTCAAGGTGCAGCACGGCCCGCCGCCGCAGATCCCGCCCGACGTGGCGCGGTTCATGGACGTATGCGAAGCCGACCTCAACAAGGCCGCAGCGCAATCCGAAATCAACGCCGAGGGGCTGCCTGGGCAGCTCCGCTCCGGCAGCGCCGTGCGCGCCATCAACGAGGAGCGGTTCATCACGCTGACTGTCCCGTCCAAGTCCACGCTGCGCACCGTGCGCGACGCCGGCAAGCTCGCGCTCGCGCTCGGCAAGATGTACTACGGCGACAAGCGCACCATGCGCTACCTCGGCGAGGACAACGAGTGGGTCGTCGAGGAGTTCAACGGGTCCGACCTGCTCAACGACTTCGTCATCGTGGGCAACCCGTCCGTCGCGGACACGCTCGGCTCCGCGCGCGAGGAGATGCTCGACGCGCTGCAGGCCGGCGCGTTCAACCCGCAGTTCGACGAGCAGACCCGCGCGCTCATCCTCAAGGGCTTGCACTACAACACCAGCGACGAGTTCATCAAGCGCACCCTGCAGGCGGAGCGCAACCAGGAGCGCGAGATCCAGGAGATGATCAAGGATCCGCTCAAGTACGGGGACGAGGGCTACCCCGTCATGGAGTGGGAGGACCACGCCAAGGAGTCCACCGTGCTCATCGCGTACATGTACACGCCCGAGTTCAAGCGACTGCCGATCCAGACGCAGGCGCTGATCACCGACCACTGGAAGAAGCACCAGATGTTCATCCAGCAGGCCCAGATGGAAGCCATGCAGATGGCCGAGGCCATCAAGGGAACCCCTGGCGAAAAGGGCCAGGCATCACAACCGACATTCTGACATGACCGACAACAACATCATCAAGCCCAAGGTCGCTCGGCGCGAAGAGCATGCCGACGCCGCCAGCATCGGAGCGCAGCTCAAGGAGCTCTCGTCGTCCCGCGCGGCGGTCGAGAAGGCGACCAATCTGCTGACGCCCATGTTCCCCATCGACGGGGACAACGAGAAGGAAGTCGAAGCCGCCGACGTGCTGCTCGAGGAAGTCTACAAGCAGCAACGCCGCCGCACCGACGAGGAGAAGGACAAGGAGAACTCGATCTACCACTTCTTCGTGAAGTGCCGGAACACGCACCCTGAAGGCCAGCCGAGCCACGGGATCTACCTCACCCGCAATCCCGAAAACGGCAACGTCCAGCCCGACGAGTGGAAGAGCGCGTACAAGCCGAACGCCAAGTCGGCCTGGTACGAGGACATCCTCTGCCAAGTGTGCCTGCGCTACTACGGACAGAAGGTTGTGCTGCCCGTGGCGATGGTCGCCGGCAAGCCTGGCTCCTTCTCCGTTGACCAGCGCTGGCTGTGGCGCCGCCCGAAGGATCCCAAGCGCGCCGCCATCGAAGGCGAGTCGCGGGCCAACCCCATGGGTTTGCCGTCCCAGAACAATGGCCGTGAGGAAGCCAACCGCCGCGCCGCCGCCGCCGGCTACGAGGTGATCCCGTGAGCGACCAGCAACAACCCCAACAGCCCGCCGTCCCGTACGCCGCCGACAACGCCGTGGTGCGTTTGAAGGTGGATGGACGCGAGATGGACACCACCGTGGCGGACCTGCGCAAGAGCGCGCAGATGGCGTCCGCCGCCGAGAAGCGTCTCCAGGAAGCGAATGCGCTCAAGGCACAGCATGCCGGCGCCATCGAGTTCGCCTCCCAGATGGAGACCCTGATGCGCACCAACCCCGAAGCCG
>Ga0315904_10011461_pt1 | contig 11307 bp, 5 predicted proteins | sample LakEriMetagenome_6_FD_203529 | JGI IMG/M metagenome (GOLD analysis project Ga0315904, IMG submission 203529) | Freshwater fungal communities from buoy surface, Lake Erie, Ohio, United States - Buoy 12 MA120 | ecosystem: Environmental > Aquatic > Freshwater > Lake | place: USA: Lake Erie, Ohio... | reverse complement strand
CCCGCATCAGCCGCTATTCCCCGCAGGCGCGCACCCGCCGACTGCCCATCGAGCCCGTCTCGCAATCCAGCGCCGACCAGCGCAAGGGCCGCGCCGGGCGCGTCGCTGCCGGACTTTGTATCCGACTATATTCTGAAAAAGACTACCTAGAGCGTCCGCGTTTCACGCAGCCGGAGATTCAGCGGGCGAACTTGGCGGACGTGATCCTTCGGCTGAAGGCCTACGGGCTTGGGGATATCGAGCGCTTTCCCTTCATCAATCCCCCGGCAACGAAGGCGATTCGCGCGGGCTATGCTCTTTTGGAGGAGGTGGGAGCTCTTGCCCCAGAGGAGGGTGCGGGCGTGGCGGGCGGCGTGCGCGAACTGACCCCGGTCGGTCGCGAACTGGCGCGGATGCCGGTGGATCCGACGGTGGGACGGATGATTCTGCAGGCGCGCACGGAGCGCTGCCTGCGCGAGGTGGTGGTGATCGCGGCGGGGCTCTCCATTCAAGATCCCCGTGAGCGACCGCTGGACAAGCAGGCGCAGGCAGATGCGGCCCACCAGAGGTTTCGTCACCCCGACTCCGACTTCCTCACACTACTGGCGATCTGGGACGCGTTCCACGACGAGTTTGAGCGCCTCTCGCAGGCGCGGTTGCGGCGCTTCTGCCATGATCACTTTCTCAGTTACGTCCGCCTGCGCGAGTGGCGGGACATCCATGCGCAGCTCATGGACGTGCTGGAGCAGCGAAAAGATTTTCGCCTCACCTCGGTCTTCGACGCCGCGCCGAGCGAGGCGGAGAAGTCGGCGGACGAGGCGCTCCGCTTCGGTACTCCTGCCTTTCGGGCCATCCACCGCTGTATCCTGTCCGGACTGCTCGGAAACATCGCGACCTACGATGAAGAGAACCGGATATTCAAGGCGGCGCATGACCGGCGCGTGACGTTGTTTCCGGGATCCGTGCTCTTCCGTCGTGAGGAGCCCAAGCGCCGGGTGGTCGAAGGCGAAGGTCGCGCCGCGCCGAAGCGCGCTCCCAAGGTGCCCCGCTGGATCATGGCCTCGGAAATCGTCGAGACCTCGCGACTCTTCGCCCGCACCTGCGCGCGCGTCGATCCGGCGTGGGTTCTCGATCTTGGCTCGCACTTGCTCCGGAGCAGCCACAGCGAACCTTTTTGGAACGCCGAAGCGGGCAAGGTCATGGTCAAGCGCCGCACCCGGCTCTACGGCCTGGAGCTCGAGGCGCGCGCGGTGAGCTTCGGGCCGGTGGATCCGGTGGCGGCGACGCAGATCTTCATCCGGGAAGGATTGATTGGCGATACGATCACCTGGCCCTTCGACTTCCTCGCCCACAACCGGAAGGTACGGGCGGAGGTGGAAAGCCTGCTGACGCGGACCCGCAACAGCGGTTACCTCAACTTGGATGAGGCCCTGTACCGTTTCTACGCCGATCGCCTGCTGCCCGAGGACGATGCTGAGCCCGCGGAAGACCTGCGCGGCGGCGTGTCGTCCGTCGCGGAGCTGATCGACCTCGTCCGCGGGCGGCGCGGCGCGAATCCTCGGTTGCTTTTCGTGAGCGCGGATGACCTGCGCGACCCGGATGTGCCGACGGCGGACGAGGCGGCGTTTCCTGCGTCACTCCCCCTCGAGAACCGCGTCCTGCCGTTGCAGTACGCGTATCGTCCGGGGCAGGAAGACGACGGCGTGCAGGTGGAGATTAACGTCCGCGATGTCGCGGCGCTGACGGAGGCCTCGCTGGACTGGGCAGTCCCCGGCCACCTGCGGGCGAAGGTGGAGCATTACCTGCGTGCGTTGCCCAAGGAGCAGCGCCGCGTTTTTGTGCCGCTGGCGGAGTCGGTGCGGACCGTGAGTGAAGCCGTGGCGGCGCGCGCCCGCTTGCGGGATCCTGCCCCGCCGCTGATTGATCTCTTGGAGGAGCATTTGGCGGAGCGATTCGGCCTGACGGCGGACCGTGCGGCGTGGGTGGCCAAGCCCCTGCCGTCGCATCTTCAGGTGCGCGTGCGGGTGGTCAACGACGCCGGTGAAGTGCTGGTCGCGAGCCGTGCCTTGCCCGAGATTCGCACGGCGTTGGCGAGTCACGCGAAGGCGGCGTCGCTCTCGGTGGCGCGCGAGGATCCGGAGGCGTGGCGGCGGGCCCGCCAGCGGTGGGAGCGCGCGGAGTCGGAGACCTGGATCTTCGGGGAGGTGCCGGCCAGCGTGAAGGTGAGCGACCAGGCTGGGGTCACGGTGGAAGCGTTTCCGGCGTTGGCTCCCGGTGACCGCGGCGTGGCGTTGCGCCTCGTCCGCACGGCGGAGGAGGCGGCGCGGCTTACCCGTCTGGGCGTGGGCCGTCTCTTGGACCTTCAGCTAGGTCGTGACCTCGGATGGCTGGAGAAAGAGTTGCGGGAGCTCCGATCGCTGGGCGCGTTGCTTGCGACCCTCACGACCTCGGAGGCCATTCAGGCGGACGCCTTCGTGACGCTGCGACGCTGGGCGACGGACCCGGACCGGGTGACGGAGCTCAACGCCGCAGGATTTACGCGTGCGTTTGAGCGGGCGCGGTCGGAGTTAAGGGGGATCGTGCCTCGCCTGACGGATCTGCTTCGTGAAGTCCTGCAATTGCGGCAGGAGTTGCTTGTCGGAGAGCATCCTTATCCCGGTCAGGTACGTGATGTGGAGGCGCTCTTGCCGGCGAATTTCGTGCGCTTGGTGCCGTACGAGCGACTTGCGCATCTGCCTCGCTACCTCCGCGCGATGCGGGCGAGGGCGGAACGGTGGCGGCGTCTCCCGGCCAAGGATGCGGAGCGGGCGCGGCAGGTGGCGCCGTACCTGGCTGCGGCGGCGCGGCGGGCCTGGGACGACCCCGTGAGGTGGCTGGTCGAAGAGTTTCGCGTGAGTGTTTACGCGCAGGAGTTGGGGACGGCCGAGCCCGTATCCGCCGTGAAGCTGGACCGCGCCCTTGCGGCGGGAGCAGCGGGTGAGCATGGAGAACGCGCGGCGCCTGAGCCCCCCCGGCCTCGGCCCCTACTCCCTCCGCCGAGCCCGGCACCGGCAGCGGGCGAGTCGAGCGCGGCGTCACCCAAGCGCGCGCCCCTCAAGGATCTCAACGCGCTGGGCAACCTCTTCCGCCGCTGATCCCGGTGGACGGTCGTGCCCGGTACCGGGCGTTCGCGGCGGGGTGAGTTCATGCCCCCACGGTGCCGCGTGGTTCAAGGCCCGAAGGCTAGACCGATCACTTGGTGCGAAGCCCAACCCAGCAGCGCCGTGATGGGAATCGTGAGCACCCACGCCCAGAGAATGCGGCTGACTACGCCCCACTTCACGGCGCTGAAGCGCTTGGTCGCGCCGACTCCCATGATTGAGGTTGAGATGACGTGCGTTGTGGAGAGCGGGATGCCGTAGTGGGTGGCGGTCTGGATGATGACGGCGGCGGTGGTTTCCGCGGCGAAGCCGTGCACTGGCTGCAGCTTCACCATTTTGTGCCCCATCGTGCGGATGATTCTCCAGCCACCGGCGGCGGTGCCCGCGGCCATCACGATGGCGCACGTGATCATGACCCAGCGATCGACCTTGAACGCCGGCGTGTGCAGGAAGGCGAGCCATGAAGGCAGATCGTTGAACACTCCACTCTGCGTGCCCGTGAACAGCGCGAGCGCGATGATGCCCATCGTCTTCTGGGCGTCGTTCGAACCATGGCTAAAGCCCATCCATGACGCGCTGGCGATCTGGAGCTTTCCGAAGATCGCATTCACGACGCGGGGGCGCGTCCGCTTCAGCAACGCATAGAGCGTGTACATGAGAAGCGCCCCGATGATGAATCCCACGAGCGGCGACGTGAACATCGGCAGTACCACCTTGGGCCAGAGCCCGGAAATCTTTCCATTCGCATCGGCGGTCGTCCAGTGCAGCACGCTCCAGTTCCCTCCGCTGGTGGACAGGGCCGCACCGCAGAGCCCGCCCACCAAGGCGTGGCTCGAGCTGGAAGGAAGTCCGAGCCACCACGTGAACAGATTCCAGATGATCGCTCCGAGCAGAGCACAGAGCACGGTCATCATCGTGACGGCGTGTGCATCCACCAATCCCTTGCCGATCGTTGACGCGACGGCGGTGCCCCAGAGAGCGCCGATGAGGTTGAAGAACGCCGCCATCGCCAGCGCCTGGCGCGGGGTCATCACCTTGGTGGAGACCACCGTCGCGATGGCGTTGGCCGCGTCGTGAAAGCCGTTGATGTACTCGAACACCAACGCGGCCAGCAGCACCAGCAGGAAGAGAGTCATGAGGTCCGAGGTCCGCTCAGGAATACTTCAGGGCGATCTGGAAGACGACGCTCCCGGCGTCGCGGCAGCGATCGATCGACTTCTCGGTCATCTCAAAAAGCTCCTGCAGGATCAGGGTCTCCTTGGCATCGCGCGGCCCTTGGTAGAGATCGCGGAGAAGCCCGAGCATCACCTTGTCCGCTTCGCCTTCGGCGAATTGCAGGCGATCGTTCGCACCCTGTACGCTCTCCAGTTTGGCACCGCGGCGGAGTTGGCGCACCATGAAGACCACGGCTTCCGCGGCCTGCACGAGCAATTCCGCCTGCCGCAGAAATCCCTCGCGCGGCAGTTTGCCGGGGAAGATGGAGAGTCGCTCGACCAGTTTCTCGACCGTCTTGGGAATGCGGTACAGGGCGAGCGAGAGCGCCTCGATGTCTTCGCGCTCCAGCGGCGTCACGAAGGTCCGGCACAATTCCTCGGTGATCTGTCGGGTGAGATGCTTGTCCTTGCGGCGGCTCTGGATAAAATCGTCGAGGTCGCTGGTCGCGGTGTAGGCACCACTCCGCTGCAGGTAAGCCGCCAGCAACTTTGTGCTCGTTAGGGCTTCCTCGGCACTCGCCTCCAAGAGGTCGTAGAAGCGTTCGTCCTTTCCGAAGAGTTTGCGCAGCGAGAACATGCGAGAGTAGTCGCTATCGGCTTTGTTACAGTTGTAAACCTTGTTCGATTGTCACATTCGCTCCCCGGAGCCTTTCGGGTTTTTGTCGTTAGAGGGTTGCATTGAGCGTAGACCTCGCGCTCAGTGGCGTCGTTCCGGGCAGCGCTTTTCCCCCTTTTTTCGATGACTTCCCCTCGTGAGCGTCTCGTACATCTTTCCGGCGAGTTAGTGCCAGAGTCGGCGGCGAAGATCTCGATCTTCGACAGTGCAATCCTCCTTGGCGACTGTGTGACTGAATCCACCCGGACGTTTCGCCATGTGCCGTTCCGGTTGGAGGAGCATCTCGATCGCTTGTTTCGTTCCCTGAAAGTCTGCCGGATTGATCCCGGAGTCTCATGGGAGCAGTTGCGGACGGCGACGCTTGAGTTGCTCGAGCGCAATCTCGCGCTGATTGGTCCGCACGAAGATTATTGGATCGTCCACAATCTCTCGCGAGGCTTGACCAAGCCGGGACCCAATCCGGCGCAGCGCAATCCGGCGACGATCATGATCTTCAACAGCCCGATGGATCTGCGCGGCTGGGCGCGATACTATTCGCAGGGTTGTCATGCGGTCACGTCCTTCAGTCGCGCGATCCCGGCGCAGTCACTCGACGCGCGGATCAAGAACCGCAGCCGGCTCTTCTACACCTTGGCGGACCAGGAGGCGCGCCTGGTTGATCCGGATGCGCAGGTCGTGATCCTCGATGTACAGGGAAACGTCTCGGAGAACAAGGGCGGCAACATCTTCGTCGTGAACGGCGGTCGCCTCCGAACGCCCTCCGCAGACAACTGCCTCGCGGGGATCAGCCGCCAGACGGTGCTGGAGCTGGCAACTGAGCTGGGAATCCCGACCGTCGAGACGCACCTGCAGAGCTACGACCTCGCGACGGCGGACGAAGTCTTCTTTACGAGTACGCCTTACTGCATCATGCCGGCGACGCGATTCAACGGCTTGACCGTCGGTGATGGGAAGGTGGGTCCGATCACGCGTCGCCTGCTCGACGCGTGGAGCCGTCGGGTGGGTCTCGACATCGTGGGGCAGGCCGAAGCGCAGTTGCGCGCGGAGTAGGGCGCGGCGTGCTTTGGGGGTTGCGCTCGTCCGCAGCGTGCGCGCGAATGGCGGACCATGGTGTTCGATCCAGCCACCCTCAATCGTGCGGCTCATGTGCTGCGCTCCGTGTCGCCGGAGCTTCCGGCGGACGCGGCGCTGCGCCGTGAGTTGGCGGCCCAGCGGGCGCTCTCGGGCGCAGCGAAGCAGGGGGTGGTCCGGGCGGTGTTCGCATATTTTCGCTGGCGAAGCTGGCTGGATTCACGCGAGTCCGAGCAGCGGCAACTCGATGCGGCGCTCACCCTGCAGCGCCGCTTTGAGACGCATCCGGCGTCATTTAAGGCCGAGACTCTCGCTGCTCGGGCGGTGCCGGCGTGGCTGCACGAGGAGATGGACGTGCCGGACGCGACGCTGCGGCTCTGGCAGGAGGAGCCGCCGCTGTGGCTCCGAGCCCGCCCCGGAACCACGGCGGCGTTGGCGCGGGAGCTCGGGCAGTGTCGCGAACCCGGTGACCTCCCGGCGTTCGCACAACCCTGGTCGGCGCTGCGCTATGAAGGCGTGACGGACCTTTACCGCACGGACGCATTCCAGCGCGGGGCGTTTGAGATTCAGGATTTGGCCTCGCAGTGGGTCGGCCACGTCTGCGCGGCGCGGGCGGGCGAGACCTGGTGGGACGCCTGTGCGGGCGAGGGTGGAAAGACGCTGCACCTCGCGGATCTGATGGAGAATAAGGGCCTCATCTGGGCGAGCGACCGTTCGCTGCGGCGCTTGGAGACCCTGCGCCAGCGCTGTGCCCGGGCCGGCCGTTTCAACGTGCGGACGGCGCGGTGGGAAGGTGGAGAACGCCTGCCCACGCGCACGCGGTTTGACGGCGTGCTCGTCGACGCCCCCTGCAGTGGCGTCGGCACGTGGCAGCGCAATCCTCATGCCCGCTGGACGACGCGCCCGGAGGACGTAAGCGAACTCGCCGAGGTGCAGGCGCGCCTGCTGCGGTATGCCGCGACGGCCGTGAAACCCGGGGGCCGGCTGGTCTACGCGGTGTGCACGCTCACGCGACGCGAGACGACCGGCGTGGCGGACGAGTTTACGGCGACGCACCCGGACTTTGTGCCCGACGTGGCTCTGCCCGGAAGGCCGGCGGGAACCGTGACGCTCTGGCCGCACGAGTGGCGGAGCAATGGCATGGCGGTGGCGGCGTGGCGGCGTCGCTGAGCGGGACGGAGACGCGAGCGATGGCGGAGCCACGGAAACCGGCGCGGGTGCGGATCACGGCAGCGACCGTGCGGGCGGATTTCAACGACCCGGTGGCGGTGGTGCACTATGCACGGGCGGCGCATCGGCTTGGCTTGTGGACGTCGGAGCGTCAGCTGATCGAGCGAGCCTTTCCCGACCGAGAAGCGCGGCTGTTGGAATTGGGCTGCGGCGCTGGACGCGTGACCTTGGGCTTGTGGGAGCTGGGCTATCGGGCGGTGACGGCGATTGACTTCGCGGCGGAGCTCGTCGCGCAGGCGCGGGCGCTGGTGGCCGAGCGCGGTGCCCACGGAGTGGACCTCTTGCGGGCGGATGCGACGCGGATGCCGCTCGCAGCGGAGGATGATCCGGCGTTGCGGCGGCGTTGCCGCCGAGTGCCCCGCTTCCAGGGGGCACTTTTCATGTTCAACGGACTCATGCAGATCCCCGGGCGTGCCCGTCGCCGTCGGGCCCTGCGCGAGATCCACCGCCTTGTCGCGCCCGACGCGCCGCTGCTTTTTACGACGCACGACCGCGAGGACTCGAGAGAGGAGCGGCTGCTCTGGAAGCTCGAGGCCCGGCGCTGGGCCCGCGGCGAGCAGGATCCCCGCTTAGTGGATTTCGGAGATCGCTACTTTGAGGACGAGGCCGGCCGGACGTTCATGCACCTGCCCACGCGGGATGAAATTCTTGAGGACCTCGCCGTGACCGGCTGGCGGAGCGAGTACGACATCATGCGTCGTCACGTCGCCCGCGAGTCGGCAGCGGTACGCGACTTCTCCGACGAATGTCGCTTCTGGCTCGCGCGGGCGCTGCCGGAGTGACCGTGCGGGCGACTAGCGGTCGCCGCGCTTGGGCCAGCGCCGGACTTCTTTCAGACTCAGCGGCTTGGCCTCGACCTCGACGCCGAGCACGGCGGGATGGCTTCGCAGGCGCTGGAACTCGGCCCCTGCGACCTTCCATCCGAGGGCGGTGCTGACCTCTGCAACGGGGGCGAAGCGCTCCCCGAGCGCCATCGCCAGCTCGGTCCGGGTATCGCCGACATGAGCGTTGAGCGAGGCGCGCAGAGCGGTGAGAAAATTGCCCGCCTCCGCGTGTCGAGAATCCACGAGCCACGTGACGCGTCGGATCGACTGCGCCGTGTGGGCATCGAGCGGGTAGCACTCCTTCACGTTGATCCTCGCCCCATCGTCGCCTTTGAGGATGGTGCCCAGCACGGCGACCACCGCGTTCTCGGAGAGAAGATGTCCGTAGCTCGCGTACGCGTCGGCGAACATGTTCAGCGGCAGCGTCGCCTGTTTGGTGGCGAGCGTGAACGCCATCCACGGTCGATTGTCCTTCTTGGACAATTTCTTCGCGAGGTTGCCAACGACGCCGCACAGCCGGAACTCCGTGCGGTCAGCTTGGCTCAGCAGCTCGCCTGGGGCGAACGTATCAAGCGCTTCAGACAAGCCCGCGTAGACGTTCAAGGGATGTCCGGACAAATAGAAGCCGAGCAACTCCTTCTCAAATTGTAGCCGCTCCGCCGCGGAAAATTCGTCCCCGGACTCCGACGTGACGACGGGAGCGCCGCCGGCGCGAGGGGAGGCGGCCCGCTCGTCGGCCGCCTTCGCCGTCCGTCGTGGGGCTGGGGCAGGTTCCGCCAACAGGTCGAGGAACGTATTCTGGCCCGCGGCCCGATCCCGTGCCTGGGATGAAGCGGTGGCGAGTGCGCCGTCGATTCCGTCAAACAGTCGCTTGCGTGATGCGCCGGAGAAATCGAACGCCCCCGTCTTCACCAGGTGTTCCAGCACGCGCTTGTTGAGTGCCTTCGGGTCGACGCGCTGGATGAAGTCCTCGAAATCGCGGAACGGTCCGCCGCGCTCGCGCTCGGTGAGGATCCGCTGCGCGGCGGCCTCCCCGACGCCCTTGATGCCGGCGAGACCGAAGCGGATCGCGCGCGTCCCGCCGGCGACCAGCGGGGTGAAGGTCTCGCGGCTCTCGTTCACGTCCGGACCCAGCACCGTGAGTCCCATCGCCTCACACTCCGCAATAAAGTGGGCCAGCTTCTCCGCGTTGCCCAGTTCTGAGGTCAGAACCGCGGCCATGAACTCCACTGGGTAGTTGGCCTTCAGATACGCGGTCTGGTAGCTGACCAGAGCATAGGCGGCGGAGTGGGATTTGTTGAAGCCGTAGCTCGCGAACTTGTTGAGCAGGTCGAAAATCTCGTTGGCGCGGCGGTCGTCGAGGCTGTGGAGGCGCCGGGCACCCTCGACGAACTTCACGCGCTCCTTGGCCATGGCATCGGCGTCTTTCTTGCCCATGGCGCGGCGTAGCATGTCGGCTCCGCCGAGCGTGTAGCCCGCGATGATCCGGGCGCACTCCATCACCTGCTCTTGGTAGACGATGATGCCGTACGTTTCCTTCAATACCGACTCGAGTAGCGGATGTGGGTAGGCAATGGACGATGGATCGCGTTTCCCGCGGGCGTAGTCCGGGATGAACGCCATCGGGCCCGGACGGTAGAGCGCGCCTACGGCGTTGATATCGTCGATGTGGGAAATGCCGACGAGCTTGGCGGCGTTTTGCATGCCGCCCGATTCGAGCTGGAAGACGCCGATGGTCCGGCCGGAATTGAGCAGCGCGAACGTCGGTGCGTCTTCGAGAGGGATCCGTTCAATGTCAAAGCGCGGATCCGTGGAGCGATGGACGTTGGACACCGCGTCGGCGATCACCGTCAGGGTTTTCAGGCCGAGGAAGTCCATCTTCAGCAGGCCGAGCTTGCCCACTGCGTTCATGTCGAACTGCACCGTCACGTCGTCCTCCTGCAGCGTGAGCGGCACGAACTCGTCGAGCGGCTGGTCGGTGATGATAATGCCGGCGGCGTGCTTGCCGGTATTCCGGACCATTCCCTCGAGGACGCGGGCCGACTCGACGATGCGCTTGGCGACGGGATTGCGGTCGATCTCGGACCTCAACTCGGCGCTCTTGGTGATGGCGTCCTCGAGCGAGATGTTGATCTCGTCGGGGATCATCTTCGCGAGCCGATCGGCCTCGGCGAACGGCAGATCGTTCACGCGAGCGACGTCGCGAATGACCATCTTGGCCCCGAGGGTACCGTAGGTGATGATGTTGGCGACGCAGTCGTTGCCGTACTTCTGGCGGACGTAGGTGATGACCTCGCCGCGGCGGCGCATGCAGAAGTCGATGTCGAAGTCGGGCGGCGAGACGCGCTCGGGGTTGAGGAAGCGTTCGAACAGGAGCCCGAAGCGGATCGGGTCGATGTTAGTGATGCCCAGCAGGTACGCGACGAGGCAACCGGCGCCGGAGCCGCGGCCGGGGCCGACCGGGATGCCCTGCTGCTTGGCCCAAGCGATGAAGTCCCAGACGACGAGGAAGTAGTCGACGAACCCGGTGACCTGGATGATCGCGAGTTCGTAGCCCATGCGCACCGCGAGCAGTTCCTCGGGCGCTAGTTGGGAGTAGTCAGGCGGGGATGGCTTCTGCCCGGGGGCGAGCTGGGTGAGCCGGGCGAGGCGCTCGGCGACGACCGGACGCTTGGCGATGGCCTTGAAGTCGTGACCGTAGCGCTGCTGCAGTCCCTCGCAACAGAGCTCGTGCAGGTAGCCGGGGCGGTCGAACTTGGACGCGATCTCCGGCGTGAGCGGGTACTTCGGGTAACGCTCGGAGCCCTTTGGAAAGGGGATCGACAGGTCGCACATTTCCGCCACGGCGAGCGTGTTGGTGAGCGACTCCGGGATCTCGGCGAAGAGGCGGGCCATCTCGGCCGCGCTCTTCAGGTAGAATTGCGTGCCGGAGAAACGCATCCGGTTCGTGTCGGCGATCTTCGCCCCCGTCTGGATGCAGAGCAGCGCGTCGTGCGGCTCGGCGTCCTCGTGGCGCACGTAGTGGACATCGTTCGTGCAGATGACCTGGAGTTGGAACTCTTCGGCCAGCTTGAGCAGTCCCGGGATGATCTGCCGCTGTTCTGGAATGCCGTGGTCCTGGATTTCGACGAAGTAGTTCTCGCGGCCGAAGAGGTCGATGTAGCGTGCGGTGGCTTTGCGCGCGTCCTCAAAGCGATTGTGAAGCAGGTGCTGCGGCACCAACGCCGCCAAGC
>Ga0315904_10011459_pt1 | contig 11309 bp, 20 predicted proteins | sample LakEriMetagenome_6_FD_203529 | JGI IMG/M metagenome (GOLD analysis project Ga0315904, IMG submission 203529) | Freshwater fungal communities from buoy surface, Lake Erie, Ohio, United States - Buoy 12 MA120 | ecosystem: Environmental > Aquatic > Freshwater > Lake | place: USA: Lake Erie, Ohio... | reverse complement strand
TATTCAGATCAGGGAAACTTCCACCTTTCTTAGCTTTAACCACCTTAGTTCCTTTCTTACCAATTGTAGGAACTGAAGGGTAGAGTTTGCCAACATTCTTTTCGAGGTAATCCTTACCACGAGCCATACGAGATCTTCTTTCAACCATTCTTTCTGCCACTCTTTCTGCTTTAGCAGGTTTTTTAGCGGACAGTCTACCAAGTCTTTTCAATTGACCTGTTCTTAATGATACTTTTGCCATTGTTTTTAGATATTTAAATTGTTAACAGTTTATATATTGATCAAACTCCTTGATATCCTCAGAAGATTGACTATATCCAAGCAAATACATTCTAGCAAATTCTAACAGTTCAGGATCATCTTTAAAGTTTCCAAGCCCTCTATTACAATGGTTACATAACATGCCTCTAATAATGTTTGTTTTATGGCAATGGTCTACAACCAAATCTTCCACAGACCCACAGATAACACATTCCTTAACTGTTTCAATTATATCCTTCAGGGCTTCATCAGAGATCATTGATCTGTAAAGACCTCTTCTAGTTTCACTTCTGTAAGAAGCTCTGCACTCTTTACACCAACTATCAAATCCTGATTTAGTCTTATTGTGCAAAGGGAAATACTCCTTGGTTAAAGGTTTTTCCACTTTACATTTTGTGCAACACTTACTTAACAGTTCCATTTTCTTAATGCTAATGCTTTTCTAGTTGGTTTACCATTAGGTTTTCTCATAGGACCTTTTACTCCTGACATTCTTGCACAAAAGCTTTTTCTTCTGTTAGCAGCCTTAGACCCTTTTTTCAACTTTGAAGGAGGTGTTGTTACTGCCATTTTTAACTTAGATCCAGGATTAGCTTTTCTATAGCTTGCTACACCCTTTGCATTCAATCCTCCAGAAGGATTCTTTCCTTCCTTTCTCTGCCAAGCTGGTGTCTTACCACCATTACGTTGTTTCTTGATAGGAAAACCATTCTTATCATATCCTGGTTTACCTTTTTTAGATTGTCTTTCTAAATCTCTAGCATCTTGGTTGTAGCGTTTTCTAAAAATTTCTTTTAATTCACCACTACTTCTATCAGCCATGCTCATGTTAGAAAGCATTCTTTTTGTGTAAATAGAAGAACTATCTGCTGTAGGTTTTACAGGATCGCCATTCTTAGCTTTCTTAATCCTTGCCATGATTATTTCTTTTTAGTCTTACCACCACTTTTCATAATCTTTTTAGCACGAGGAGCACCTGTGAGAAGTCCTCTTACAGTTCTTCTAGATTTTAAAGAGGTGACATTTCCTTTATCATCTGTTTTCACCTTAGTGATGTATGCTCTGCTATCCTCTTTGAGTCTTACCTTTTTACCGCCTTGAGCTTTTTGAATCTTATTCATCTTACCACCATTTTTAAGGTATTCTAAAGTTCCATCTGCAGAAAAAACTCTTCTTCTTTTTTTATTAGGATCATACCCTTTAGGAGTAACTTCAAATTTAGGATCAGGATTTTTAAATTTGCCTTTAGGACTAATAAAAAATCCAGGATCTATACTTTTAGATTTTGACCTTAAAGAATCATTATAGTTTTTACGTGCTTTATCAGTCATCATTCGCGTGACCCTATCACCAGATTGTGCTTTTTTAACTCTTGCCATGGCTATTTCTTTTTACCTTTGTACTTATAATTAGGATTGTCCTTGTGCCATTTTTTGGTGGAAGCCACTCCCTGTTTAACAGTTTTAGCTCTACCAATTCTAGTGAGATTGATGGTGTCCCATTTACCCTTATCTTTCGTAGGATGGTTCACTATAATATCTCCAGGTTTAGCCTTAGAGGTTTTCTTTGTAGCTTTATACACTACATGTTTCTCACCACCAGCAGTCACTTTCACCTTACCACCCTTCTTAAGTGTAGAGCCTTTAAACTCCCCTTTCTTCTTAACAAGAGGACCATTAGGAACAGGAGTGAAGGATCCCCTTATAGCAGGAATGGTGTCCCCATATTTGAGAACACCTTTTCCTACATAGGCAGAAGCCTTTTGGGGATTCCAAGGACCAGCTTTTTTAATTCTGGGCATTATTTTTTCTTCATCTTCTTGAGAGTCTGTGCAAGTCTTGCACGTTGACCCATTTTACCAGGAGCTTTAGCAGCTTTTGCAAGCTTACCAGCGGGAATAGGTTTGCCAGGTTTAGCACCAAGAGACTGACGCAGAGCTCCAGGTTTCTTGATAGCTTTCTGAATCCATTTACCACCCTTAGCTTTCACAGCACCACCATGCTTATACTTCTCATCCTGCTTCTCTTTTATCTTACTTGCAATCATTGAACCAATGAATGCTTTCTTAACCTTTCCACCCTTCTTTAATCCACCACCAGCACCGCCCATAAGACTCTTTAACATACCACCTCCTGCACCACCTGCAGCAGCTCCTCCCATTGCACCACCCATAGGCATTCCTGTCATAACACTTGCAATTTTTGGAGCTTCTTTCTTAATCTTCTTCATGGCACTCTTTGCTTTAAGAGACGCGGCACCTAGCATAAGAGGAGCTGTTACAAGACCTAAGAGTCCTTTTTTAACCTTACCACCCTTTTTCATGTTGCCAATTGTGCGTTCTTGCACCTTTGTCCAAGCACCTTTTGGATCTACCATAGGGGCTTTTCTGTTAGTCTTACTAACGCCAGCAGAAAGGTTTTTAGATTTATTAATCTTTGCCATTATTTTTTAGATTTAGCTTTAATCTTCTTCTCTTGTTTAAGCATGGCAGCTGTGGGCTTCTTGCCAGAACCTTTAGCAGCACGGATGTTATCCCACAAACCACGTTGTGAAACAGACCCATCAGCTCTTTTGAGCATCTGTTTGCCACCTTTAGCTGTTGTCACCTTACCACCAGTCTTCATTTTCTTCTTAGGAGCAGCTTTTTTAGCAGCAGCTTTTTTGGCAGCTTCTCTAGCTTCTACAGCTCTTGGTGACTCTGTTGCAACCCAGTTCATGTAGTCTTTTCTATGCTTTGCCTCATCAGCATACTTCTTAGTACCTAGACGAAGGGTATCTCCATACTGATCAATCAGATATGGATTCTTTTTCTTGGGAGGCTGTTGTTGTGTTGCTCCTCCACTCCTTGCTTTTTTGATTCTCATTTTTACAGATTTGCGTCCTGTGTATCAGGAACTTCTTTAGCAATACCATCCTCTACAGCTCTACCGAGCGTACCTTCAATAATTTCATTAGCTCTAGCAGCTAACAGAATGCGAGCAGCTTCCTCTGTGCTGAGGACAGCTCTTAAGGTGTTAAGTACAAGTCCAAATTCTGCCCCAGAGAGGATGAAACTATCTTCAGGTCCCCAGGTGTACTTCTTGTTAGGATCGTAGGTAATTTTGTTTGCCATATGTAATTTTGGTTTTAATAACAAAGATAAGGGAAAAAAATTTAATTATCCAAATTTATTTCAAAGTTGATTACAGCTGAGGTTTTGATGCTCTTGGATAATATCAGCCTGATTTGGAGCATGTTATGGAATTTCAGGATCTCCTCTAAAAGCAGCTCTGTATATTTAGGTAGACTAGGAGCTAGCCTGAAGTGGTAGGAGTGGGGGTTCCTTGTAATCTCCAAAGATGAGAGCTCATCAACAGAACTAAGTATTCCTTCGAGGTGAGCAAAATAAGCTAATTCGTTATCTTGCATCACCTCAGGGAAAAACTTCTTATTTATTTGCATTAGGACAGTGTTAGCAGGTACTTGGTTTTAGCCGCTTCCCCACTAAGAGCATCAGCCAGATTTGCAATGTCATGGTAGCCATTGCTCTCAGCAAAGCTCTTCAGACTAGAAGCAAAGGATAGAAGATCTGACACACACTGATTGCCTGTACAATTTGTAAGAGGCTCTATCTTATATGCATTAGGTCTTTTACCTGTATATCCCATCAACTTCTCAATGACACCATCCTTGAAATCATGTACATAATCGTACAGTCCTCCAAGAGCTTGGTGCTCTGCGTAACTAGTTGTCTGCCAATGAGTTAGATGCAATTGCTCATGAAAGAATGTAAGCTTAGCAGCTATATTCTCTAAGGTCATTTCTCCTCCAGAAGACTTCATCATCTCCTCAGGGAACAGGGATTTAATTGCCATTTATTTAGGTTTTATGGGTATAATCGAATTTCTAATGTAGCATTTGATAAAACATCATCAGCATTTACATTATCAATAGTAATTATTTGAACAGCACTAAGAGGTGGAACATATTGAGCACTTATTCCTACACTTGGGTTAGCTTTTGAATTTGTTAAAAAAACAGCCACCTTACCAAAAACACTAAACCCTGTAAAAGCAGCACAACTAAAGTTGTAGGTACCAGTTGCAGTTCTTGTAATAGTAAATGCTCCTAAAGTATTTTGCATTTCAACAGTTGTTGGTGCACTAGTTCCACTTTGACTTACTTTAGCTGTATATACCAAATAAGGTGCACCTGCTAAATCAGCCACATCTTGTGCTGTAGCTTTAACAGTGCTACCAGATTGTACAATAGCAATCTCTTCTGTTCCCGTAAGAGGGGTAGAGGCTGCTGTAAGTTGACTAATTTTTTTGTCTGCCATGTTATTTTATTTTATATTAATTATATACACGAATTTCTATTGGAACAACTTCTCCAGTGTTAGCTTCTTCTACAGTATCACCTTGAAAATTAAAACAAGATATAGCTATAAGATTCTGATTATATCCACCAGCATATAACAATTTATTTTTATCACTTAAATCATTAAAACTGCGTGGTTCGAAAAGTGTTTTGTTTAACGTAAATAATCCACCTGAATTTGCATAATAATTTCCAAAACTATTATACGTCCACCAAATATTCCCAATAGTATTCTCTAACACTGTTACTACGGGAGCTCCTGTGTTGTAAGCTAATTCAGAACCAGAACTACCCCAGACACTTACATCTTGATTAGAAACAAATTTTGTACCTACATTATTATTTGGAGCACCATATTGAGTAACATCATCTCCAACAGCAAGCGATATAATTTCGTATGTTACACCTTTTATTAAATATTCATCCCAATATACTGGGCTTGGGTTATCTCCCCCACTCTGTGTCAATAAAGCTGTATACACTTTATATCCTCTCAATTGATCTACAGAAGCAGATTTGGTGACACCACCCTGTGCTAATGGGAGGAGTTCTGCCCCTGTCAATTCAGTTACCTGTGTTAGCTGTGTTATTTTCTTATCCATAGTATTAAAGGATTATACGACTTTCGTCTTCTTGAAGAATGTATTGATTGTCTGTAGGTGTGGAACTTTCCAGGAGAAGGAAATCTCCTACAACAGGACCACAACATTCATATGTCTGGATCTCTTTCCAGTTGCCCACCTTGGGTTTTGTTCTAGCCAGAATTACACTGCTAGACACAACTCTGCCTGTACCATCATAACGTACAAAGGCTTTTAGGTCACGTTTGTTACTTGCCATGTTTAACCAATTGAGGGGGTTGTTGTAGTAGTTGTTGTTTCATTGCAGCACTCGTAGGTTTGGATTTCCATCCATTTACCCACCTTAGGTTTCTTGCGTCTGAGGACCAAGCTACCTGCAACCACTCTTCCGCTTCCATCAAAGCGGACATAAGCTTTTAAATCACGTTTGTTGCTTCCCATTTTTTAAATTTTAATGGTTAATAGTTGAGGTGTATATAAAAAATAAAATTAGTTTGTGGATACGTTCCAGAATTTTCCTTGCAAGCTTGTTTTAGCTGCCAAGCCTGCTGCTCCTGGTACAGCGTTTCCTGTTCCATCTAAGCTTGCATTTCCATAAAGCTTACCAAATGCATTCCATTTTACAAGAAGATCATCTACAGCAGCCGATGTTAATAGATTGTTGTCAATAGTTGCAAATTTGTAATTAGTCAATCCTGTAATATCAAGTGTTGTAAGTTGATTGTCTGAAAAATATCCTTGTGAAAGAGCTGTACATCCTGTAAGTGTTACGGAAGTTAGATTATTATCAGTTGCCCCAATATAGTTTAGTGCAGTTTTTCCACTTAAATTAAGTGATGTTAAGTTATTTCCCTGTACACTTAGCTGTATTAAGTTTGTAAGTGTAGAAACATCAATTGATGCTAATTGACAAACTGACGCATCAAGATATCGCAAATTTGTACATCCTGTAACATTAAGTGATGTTAGAGGGTTACCACCAATAACAAGTTGATCAATTACAGTGTTGCCGCTTATATCAAATGATGTAAAATTATTATCAGCTATAGATAAATAATTTAAGATGGTTCCAGAATACAGTATTGATGTTAATTGATTAACGTTTGCATCTAAGTATTGCAGATTAGATAAACCACTAACATCTAGTGATGTCAACTGATTACTACTTATATATAAATATTGCAAATCGCTAAGTGCGCTAACATCAATAGATGTTAGAAAGTTTATACCTGCGTACAATCTTGTTAAGCTTACCAAATCATCAACTGACAACGATGTGAGATTATTGCTTTCAACATTTAATTCTAAAAGACCGTTTAATCCACTAACATTAATTGATGACAGTTGATTGTAATTAGCAACCAAATATAACAAATTTGTACATGAACTAGCATCTAATGATGTAATCTGATTGGAACTAGCATTCAAATCTTGCAGATTAGTTAAATTACTTACATCGAGTGCTGATAAATTATTGTTATTAACATATAAATACTGTAAACTAGTCAAATCGTTAACATCAACTGACGTTAATAAGTTTTCCTGTAACCCCAAGGTGGTTACATTGGATAACACCTTCAAGTTGTATATTCTAGTGAGCTTTGCCATGTTGTTTTTAATTTTTAATCTAGGGTGATTGAAAATCCTTCAATTCTAGTGGGGTCACTAAAACAGATGTATCCATTATATGTTCCTGGAACATAAGCATGTTCAATGTTTCCTGAAGAGCCAGCATCTATTGAAAATGTTTGGACAATTCCATCTCCCCATGTAACAGTTCCTGTTACAGGAACACCACCATCATCTACTACCGCAGCTATAATTATGAAATAGTCATCACCTGGAACAGCTAATACATCAAATCCAATACAACCAGGAGGAATAGGATTGCAGCATTCGTAAGCATCTGTTTGCTTATAGTTACCCACCTCTGGCTTGAATCTATTGAGAATCAAGCTACTAGGAACAATTCTGCCTGTTCCGTCATATCGAACATATGCTTTTAAATCTTTCTTATTTGACATGATTTGCTTGTATTATTAGTTTACAAAAACATCCCAACCTCTTGCTTCTAATGTTGCTATAGCTGCCAACCCTATTGCTGATGGAGGGGCACTAGTTCCACCACTTAAATTTACAGATCCTCCAGAAAGTGGTCCATTTGCAAGAAATGTTAATATGTAATCTACAGATTCTTGAGAAAGACTATTATCAAAAAGATTTACATTATACAGATTAACTAGTCCTGTAAAATCAATCGATGTTAAACTATTACCACTTAGCTCAAGACTTGTTATTCCAGTTGATCCTGTTAGATTAATTGATGTTAACCCACTATTAGTAGCGTTTACATAAAGTAAGTATGGCATGTTGCTAACATCCAGAGATGTTAAATCAGGATTGTATCCAAAATTAACTTCATTAAGCCCTCTAAATTTTGGCAATCCTGAAACCGATAAAACACCCCCTCCTCCCCAATCATCGGGATTAATTCTAATGTTGAATACATATTCAGGATTATCAATGCAAACAGTTACAGTGTATTCACCATATTCAGAATAGGTGTGCGCAAATGTGACACTACCATCATTATTTGTCATAGATATAGACTCTGTAGTGCCATCTCCCCAATTGATTGTTCCTGTTACATCAGGACTTCCTGTAATATTTACTCGCTCAATATTAATATTTAAACTATCAGCAGTTGCTTCTGTATAACTAAACAGTGCTGTAAAGCATGCATCAATTGTGTTGCAGCATTCGTTTGCCTCCACCTCCTTCCATTTCCCTGTCTTAGGTTTTCTCTCTCTAAGGACAAGGGAACCAGGAACCACTCTACCTGTGCCATCTATTCTAGCAAACGCTTTCAATTTCTTATTAGTTGCCATACGTTAGATTATATTTATCTTTTAGAGCTAACAGCTCCGATACATAAAAATGTGTGCATCTTTTCTTACTCTCCTCATGATGAAATACAACATGGAGGTGAGGGTCTTTGAAAGGATCTTTTCCTAGGTGATATTCTCCCTTGTAGAAATAAGGAACATCTCCCATAAAGTTTCCTGTAATTCCTGCATTATGAAGGATGGGGTGGGTTTCTAGCTTTGTTATTGGATCAGGAGACCAAGCAAAGCTCATTTCAGGAACCACCCTTGTCTCTTGTTCTCTAGCCCACAGGTTCCAAAGCACAGCCCACATATCAGCACACCAGCTCTGGAATCCCTTGTTCTCATTTTCAAAATATGTTCTGTTGACATTCATCAAATGAACACGGATGTTTATGCAGGCAGACATTACATCTTGCCAGAACTTAGCATCTATATTCTTCAAGAGGTATTGTGCTCCTCCAGAATGGTCGTTGTATTTCTCACAGATTGCTCTGTTTACACCAACCAGTTTGCTTACATCATCCAGAACATCTATCTTCTTATAGTCTTCCAGCTTTTCTGGGAGAACATCTCTCACCTTGCTGTCAAAGTAGCTAGCATTGATGTAGCTATTTGTATCAGATAGGTAGTTTACATCATCATCAAGAAACTTGGTTACATCAAATTTCTCTGTAAACAGGATGTCGCAGTCACAATAGAACACTGCTTTATCCTTCATTTCAGGATGTTCTGTGAAATACTTGGATAGGACATAGGGTCTGAGGATGGGAATGTATATACCCAAGAGCTTGCTGACATCATCTACATCCTTGTAGAAATGGAACTCAGCCTCTGGATATAGCTCCACAACCTGCTGCCATTTTGTGTTCTTGTCTCTAAAGCTAGGGATAAAGACAAGCACAATAGCCTTGTCAGAGTGTCCCAGCTTTCTCAGGTTTTCTAGCCATAGGTGCACTTGCCATGTGTAATACGTATCATCTGGCTGTGCACAGACAAACTTAAGATCCCTCATTGTAGTTGTTGGTTGGTTTTATATAATTTAAGGAGTGGTAGTGGTGGTGGTTGTTGTACCAGCAGCAGCTGTCACTTGAATAAGTCTATTCAGCTGTTTAGAAATCTGCTGTAACAACTTAGCCTCTTGACTCCATCCTATTTGTTGATTAGGTGTTCCCATTTTATAGCTTCTTATTATAAATCAATCACAGTGAGTGTCCCCTTTGTAGAACTAGTCAAGGATGTCATATCAACTCCCCAAGAGATGTTACCATCCGATGCAGATAGTATAACAAATCCGTCACTGTTGCGTACAATACTAACCGAGTATAACCCAGAAGAAATAGAAGGTATTACCGTAAATAAGGTGTCATCGTAAGTGATCACTGTATTAATGATCTGTAGTGCTAGTTTCATAAAGTAAATCTATTTGTTAAAAAGTTTCTATATATATAAAACCCATCTATGTATACAATTCTAAAATTTGTACCAGCGCTTTTCCATATACCATAAGTAGGATGGAATCTACCTAGTCCGCTAGTGTTTCCATTGTAAACTGGTGCTGTTGGGATAGGATATGTACCACTAGTTGCTACAACCTCTGTACCATTAATCCACGCCCTAATACTTCCACCTGGGAGGGAGGCAATTGATTTGTACCAATCTGTTATTAGCACCCTAAATGTATATGGAGTATTTGCAACAACTGGAACATTTGTAACAACAGTATATAAAGTGCCTGAATCATTCAACTGAAGAACCCAAAAATCTCCATACAATAATCTATTATACAGCATCCCGACAAATTTCTCTGATGCGTTATTACCGATATATCCTAAACCAAACTTTGCAATATATTCATCTGCTACTGTACTTAGATTTGTTACAATACAATTAATTAGGTACATTTCCGTAATGCTATTATCATTACCTTTTATTATACCTAGATTACCAGATTGACCAAATCCAAGATATCCAGCGGCTCTGCCTGTAGCAGTAGTTCCTGTAGAACATGCTATTCCATTAAACCAAGAGTCAGAGTTAATCTGAAAATTTGCATCATTTGCATAAGATGATGTTCCACTATTGTTTGCATTCCATCCATCAGAACCTTGAGCAAAATCAGAAAAATACTCAAATGTGTTTTGATATTTCCAAATAAGCTTACGCGTGTCATCCTTAAGAGCCGTGTTCTTCCAAGATCCATTGTTATACTGCCACAAACCCTGTTGATTGACAGTAGTACCACTAGCATCTGTTGAGTATGCAAGAAGACCTTGTGCAGGAGAAACGATTGTCTCCACCTGAGTTCCTGTCATAGTAGGAATAAGAAGACCCTTGGTTGTAGAAGATAAGCTAAGAATTGAAGAGGCACTCGGAGATGCAGTACCAATACCTACACTCGTTCCATTGTCAAACACCAATGAGTCTCCTAATGCGTTGGTGCTAGTCCACTTAGGAACATAGTTGGTAGTACCCGAACCACCCACCTTAGTATTTAAAATAGCGATGATGTTAGATAAACTAGCTCCTGTAGTGGTAGTAAGTTTATCTATCCCCTTAGAAATTTGCCATAGCAAATTGCTCTCATTACTCCATCCTATTTGTCTATTAGGGATTGACATGATTGTGATTTATTTTTATTATCTGCTTATTTCTTCCCAGTCTATAGAAGCATATGCACCTAGGGTGCCTCCTGTTGCATCAATAGCCATTTCTACAACAAGCTCATAAGGAACTCCTGTTAATCCATTTCTTTCTAGCTGATTACTAAACAGAGCTTCTTTAAGAATATTAATTGAAGGAGATCCTTGGTTAGAGGAATTGACATACCCACTAGCCAACACTCTTCCACCTGAAGCACTGCTTCCTGTGATGTTATATTCTACAGAAGAATCGCCAGGAGCAGGTACCCAAGATCCTCCAGAAATTGATACATTACCATTCACCACTCTCCAAGCATAGTTCTTACCATTACCAAGTCCTATGAGAGAAATAGCTGTTGCAATTACAATAGCATCCAGTCTTGTAGTCTTAAGTCTTATACCTACAACTGGATAGTATGTACCTGCTACAGCAAATGACATTGGTGTAAGAATAGGCGTACCAATAGATTGCTGCTTTCCTCTGAGCTCATATCCACCTTCAGAGATGACAGTGGAGCATATCTGCTTTAATGTAGATGCTCCAGTTGTACCAGTCTCATTAAAAATCTCATAACGCAGTG
>Ga0315904_10011458_pt1 | contig 11309 bp, 5 predicted proteins | sample LakEriMetagenome_6_FD_203529 | JGI IMG/M metagenome (GOLD analysis project Ga0315904, IMG submission 203529) | Freshwater fungal communities from buoy surface, Lake Erie, Ohio, United States - Buoy 12 MA120 | ecosystem: Environmental > Aquatic > Freshwater > Lake | place: USA: Lake Erie, Ohio... | reverse complement strand
TACGCGGTACACGCAATGGAGTTCCATACGCAATCAAATACAAGCCATCACGCGACATTGACGGTGACTACACTGTTGATGTTCAGTATGGTTTGATGGCAGGACTTGACCCTAACCGTGCGTTAGTATTTGGTCTACAGGCTCGTGGAGATAAATTGATTTCCCGTGACTTCCTACGCCGTCAGATGCCTTTCTCTTTCAATGCAACACAGGAAGAAGAAAAGGTTGACACCGAAGATTTGCGCGATGCAATGAAGCAAGCGATTGCTTCCTATGCACAAGCAATTCCTGCACTTGCTTCTCAGGGACAAAATCCGTCAGATATTTTGTACAAGTTGTCTACTGTCATAAATGAACGCCAGAAGGGTACGCCTATTGAACAGGCGGTATCGGAGGCGTTTCAGCCTCAGAATCCCCCACCTGGTGCGATGACCCCTGAAGCAGTAAGTCCCGACATGCTTGGGCAACCAGGTGCGGTCCCTCCAGGTGAGGGGCAACTTCCACAGGGTCTTAGTGCCACTGGTCGGATGCTTGGTGTTGCTCCAGGACAAATTGCTCCAGGTGGTAGACCAGATGTTCAGTCACTTTTAGCAAGTTTAACCCAAAGAGGTGAACCTAATCTTCAGGCTTCCCTCGTCAGACGACTACCAGTAGCGTAAGGGAGGTGACAGGGATGAAGAAGATTAAAGCAGGCAAGAAGCCAGCAAACCAAGGTTCAGCAGGAAAGCCAAACACAATGAAGCCACTTATGGCTAAGAAGGCTTCCTCAAAGGGTGGAAAGACATATTTCAGCAAGAACCCAACAGGAACTCGCGGTTCACGCAGCAAGTAGTTTAAAGACCTGAGCAAGTCCCAAAACTGCTCACTAAATTTTACAAGCGCTCATATAGCGAGAGGTAACAATGGCAATCAAAAAAGAAAATAACTTTCAAGTATCCGCAACAGGCGGTGCTGGAACCAATGGTCAACCTGCACGATTTGCTGCAGGCATTGATAATGCTCAAGATTTCTATGATGTGCAGACTGCTGCACCAATGTCGGGCGAGAATCCAGCCAATAAACCAACTGCAGGTATGCAGGGTGGTATGCCAAAACTAGATATTAGCGGAATTGTTCCTCTTGATGCCTACACACAGTATCCTGAAGAAGGAATTGATACTGGTGGAGCGCTTGGACCTAACGCAGGCGAAGAAGTAATGGCAGCACCTGCCATGTTAAAAGCACAAAACAACCAAGATATTGCACAACTTGCTGCATATCTACCGTTTTACGCAAAGATTGCTGAGTCACCAGGGGCATCTAACGCGATGCGCAACTGGTATCGCTATGTTCGTAGCCAAGTTGAGGCTACAGAGTGAGTTGGTTTGATAATTTAGGTAAGATGGCGAAGTCTGCTGTTGACTTCACAGGCTTACCAGGGTTATTTAAGGACATTGCAACTGCGGGAAGTAACGATGACCCGTGGTACATAGACGGTGTTAACTTTGTTAAGAACACTGCAAAGGTTGCAACCACCCCAGTTCGCGCTGCGGTAGGTGGTTTGCTTGCAGTTGGTGAAGCATCTTACGAATTAGGTGGCAAAGCACGCCGTCAAGGTGTTGAAGCAATCCTTGACCAGCCTTTTATGTACAACAAGTTTAAGGCTCCAGGAGAATCTTACGCAGATTACACACTTCGTGTAGAGCGTGAGAAGGAAAACATCTCACTTGGTCAAGCAGCCCTATCTGTTCTATCTCCAGGTCGTACATCAGGAGATAAAAGTGGTTGGTTCCAAGACTGGACCGACAACAATCTTAGGTTTTTATCTGCTGGTTTTGATGTATTCAACCAAGAAGATAGAGATGCAGCATTTAAAGACCAGTACCTAGGTAAATTTATATCAGGTGTTGGTGACATTACTGCATCTACAATTGTTGACCCACTAACCTTTGCTGGTTTTGTTGGTAAAGGCGCAGTTATTGCAGCCAAGGCTCCGATGCTTGACCAGATTTCTGGCAAGACAGCACGCGCCGTATTTGGCAAGTTTGCCATGACCGAAGAAAGACTTGACAACATCTTAGGTCAAGCACTTGAAGGCAAAGGCGAAGGACTTACAGACATTCAATTCCTTGCTAACAGCAATGCTCGTGAGCAATACGAATACTGGCGCAAGAAGAAGGTTACAAATCCTGATGCTATGGCGTACCTTTTTGGTCGCGCTAAAACAGAGCAAGATGTTGTAGATACCTTCCGTGCTGTTATGTACCGCGACACACAGTCGCTATCTAAGATTGCATCTGAAAGTCCAGAAGCAGCAATCGTACTTGATGCAGCCAGCGATGTACCACATCCACATCGTCAATTCCTAGAAGGCAAGACTGACGGAGATTTGATTTCTTCACCAGAGTATAACAAAGCATCTGGCGATTACATTACTAAACTTACAGACGAAGCAAGCGATACTTATGACCAAAGATTTGCCGAGGCTCTCAACACAGCCCGCACTGGTGGTCAATTAAAATATGGATTTAGCCGTGGACCTTATGAAGGTAAACTGGCACAAAAGTCTAAGGCAAAGGCTCAAGCAGTATTTGCTGAAGCAGACAGCGTAACTTTCCAAAAGACCAGCCTCCATCCAATTGTTAAGGTAGTTAACTTCTTTACCAAAGAACTACCAAGTGGTGTATTTAATGTCAATGATGGCGACTCTTACATAGAGTTCAATGCCTTCTTGCGTGAGGCTAATGAACTTTCTGCTGGTCGTTTTGGCAGCGCAGGTGCAGCATTTGCTGATAGATACCTTGCTGCAGCATCAACAGGTGAGCGCAATGCAATTATCCAGCAGGCTGAAAAGGCTTCTATGGCTGCATTGTTTCCTAACTATGACCAGCAAACGATAGATAAACTATATGCAATCTTTGACTACCGCCGTGCATCACGCATCAAACAGCACCGCGACCAAGGCTTTGTTTCTTATTTAGAGAATGGTCAAGTTGTTAACGCTATTGCTCCAGTGCTACAGCGTGAATCAGCAAACACTGTCATCATTGCAGACCTTCGTAAACTAAAGCATGCAATTGACTCACATGAGAAAATCCTTCCTGGACTTCTTGATGGAATCAATGTTGAAGATATTGTTTTCCGTACCCAAAAAGGTTTATCAGCCCTTGCTACAGTCAATGACATCTTCAAGACTTCAGTACTTATGCGCCTTGGTTACACTGTCCGTAACATTACTGAGGCTCAACTATCCATGCTGGCAAAAGGCTTTGCCCTACCAGCAATGGCTGCAGCAGGTGGACAAGAGGCTGCTAAGCGTTTCTTTAACAACCGTAAGGTTGGATTCAACCGTCTTATTGACCAAATAAATGTTAATGCTGGTCGTCTTGATGACATATCAACTTTGAACTATGCATTTATGTCTGAGGTTGACAAACTGCGCTCAGTTGACATGAGCCGTAAGCAACTTGCTAAGGCTGTATCAGACCGCATCAGAGATTTAGAAAACGATGTATTCCGTGTACGACTAACAGAAAATGCTGTTGGTCCACTCACTACAGAAGATGAAATCCGCACCCTTCGTGGTGTGCTTGCAGACCTAGAATCAGTTACTGTTTATCATGGCAGTCCAGAGGCTGGCTTTACATTAGATGCAACCAAGCCATTATCAGCATCTGGTTCACCATCAACAGCAAATAAATACTCTGAAGGTTTTACTACACACTCTGCAGAGAATTATTTAGAAACACCATCAGGTCGCCCCGGAAAAATTGGCGATGTAACAGCAAGCCTTTCCAAGGCTCAAAAGACTTTACGAGATGCTCAAAAGAATCTTGCAACTGCTAAGCGTGAATTAAACCGCACGGGTCAAACCCAATGGGATGTAAACTTATTACAGCAAACCATTGACGAACAGAAGGCTATTATCAAGCGTGCAGGTAGCGCAGAGCGTTCAGCAGAACGCCGTGCTGCAACTATTGATGAAGCAGCAGACAGCCTTCTTACTGACATGATTGCTGCAAAAAATGCAGGAAAGACTGTTGAGATGCGCACCCCTAGCGGATGGCGCAAGGTTGAATCTCTTGATTGGAAACAGATTCGCTTAGCCGAAGAAGGCGCTTTAGATATTGAGCCAGAACTTTTCCGCCGTTCAGTGTTTCGTGTTAAGGGTGCTAAAGGTTCTGTAACCCCTGTTCGTGTTTATGGCGAAGGTTTAGATTTAATCCGTTGGTCTGCTACCCCTGAAAAAGGTGTACGCATGGCTCGTGATTCTTGGAAGGGCATGCCACAAGAGGTTCGCTCTATCTTTGGTGACAAGGTTTCTAATTTCAAGACTTGGGTAAATACAAAAGGTTGGCAAGATACAAACCACCCAATCTATGATTACATGCGCAAAAATGATTATTCATATATGCGTGTACCAGATGATGCTCAGGCTGGTGGATTGTCATACATTGTCCTACCAGAGGCAGTAGCAAAACAGGGTCGTACCCGTGCTGTTGATGTATCTATTAAGAAGATGCAAGAGCGTGCTGCAATTCAGGCTGCAGAAGATTTACCAATCTTAGACCAGCCAATGGCTACAGCAAAGCAACGCCGTCTTGCTCGTACTGCTGCTCGTAAAGCAATGCGCCGTAAAGATGCTCCAATCTCTCCTTACTACACTAAGGAAAATGTGGATGCCATGATTAACAATGGCGTTGAAGATGCTGCGGAAAACTTGGCTCGTCTTTACACCATGTCACATGCATATCTTGACGACATCTCTACTCGTTTAAATGCTCGTATTACTCGCGCAGAGTCAAACGCTATTAAGCAGCGTACTGGCTATGGATACATGAATATATCTGTAGGCGGGCAGAACTACGAAATTCCTGAAGTATTCCAAGATGCCACATGGTTTATGGGTCGCACCTCTGCTGAGGACACATGGAACGCAATGATTGGTACACAGGAGATGGCGTTCTCAACTGGTATCGGCGCACGCACTGTAAGCCTTGTTAAGAACAATGACCCTCGTTATTTTGAGGCTTGGTCAAACATTTTGAACATGCACTTCCGTGACCCTGAATCAGGAATCATGGACCCAATTGTGCGTAAAATTCTTGATGGCGAAACAGACCAAGATATTCTTGGATGGTTAACCCGCAACCCTCAAGGTCGCCTTTACGCTAATGATACTTACACAACCCCTCGCCAAGCCTTTGGTTTGACCGCTCTTAAAGGTGGAGAACTAAATGAGGACTTGCTAGAGAAGATTAACATTACTCGTGGTGCAGTTAAAGTTTACTTGCCTGATGAAGAAACAGCATTATTCTTTAGCACTGCTAAGCCAGATGGAACTCCATTATCTGGTGGAGAAATACAAAATTTCTTGCGCGAGCGTTTTGGCTCAAACCCAGAAAACTTGCCAGACATTAATGGACTTCTTGTTACCACAAGCAAAGAGTTCCGCGACCAAGAGCGCTTGATTGATACCTTTAACCGCCGTGTTATGCGTTTCCTTGGTTCACTGCCTGAAGATGTATTTGCTCGCCACCCATTGGTTAGAGCAACTTACAACCGTCAGATTAAGACAAACATTGAGAACATTGCTGCTGCCAAAGGTACAGATAAACTTACAGCAGATGAGATTAACGGAGCCATTCGTGGCGCTAGAGAAGATGCCCGCCGTACAGTAGAGCAGACACTGTTTACTATTGTTCGCCGTACTCGTGCCTCATCTAGCCAAACAATGCAGTTGCTGTTCCCATTCTATGCAGCCTATGAAAACACTATCAAGCGTTGGTCAGGCATTGTTGCCGAGAACCCACAGGCTGTAACCAATGCTGCTCGTACTATTGCACAACTCGTCAATGGTCAGACTGTTATTGACCAAGACGGCAACCGCATCACAGATGCCAAGCAGTTGGCTGGCGGAACTTATGCAAACTTGGTTGTACAGGTACCACAAGGTTTCATTGACTCACTACCAAAGCAATGGCGAGAGATTGCGCAAAATGCTTTCAAGTCAGTCAACATCCCACTATCATCATTAGATGTTATTACACAGGGTCAGCCTGGTAATCCAGGATTTGGTCCTTATGCAGTGCTACCGACATATTTGATTCTGCGCAACCGCCCAGAGTTAGAAGAAGCGTTTAAACCGTTCTTCCCTGCTGGTATGCCACAGTCTGCAACAGATTTGTTTGCACCTGCTGCCTTCCGCCGTCTACGCTCAATGTGGTCACAGGATGAACTCTATGTTCGTACCTTCAACCAAATGCTGCGCTATGAGGCTTACAACTATAACTCAGGTCGCAGAAGCGATGAGCCTACGCTAGATGAAATTACGGACAAGACAAACAAGTTCTTTATGCTCCGTGCTTTCACATCACTAACAATGCCATTTGCAATAAGCCCAGAGATGGACTTCTACCAGCAAACCTTCCGCCAGTTCCTTAACCAGTACGGTCCAGGAGAGGCAGAGGCTAAGTTCCTTGAGATGTACCCAGATTACTTTGAGGCTACGGTTAGCCTTTCTAAGTCACCTGGAAGCCTTGAGGCTAACATGGATACAGTCCGTAACCTCAAGAGATTCCGTGGACTTATGGCAGAGGCTGAGGCTTCAGATAACCCAGAGTTGATTGGCTTCCTTGCTAATGACTTTGATGGTCAGTACACCTTTAGCCAAGCAGCGTATCAATGGCAGTATCGCCAAGGCGCATATCCTGGCTCTAAGAATACTTACCGTCAGAATCGCAGCCCTGAAGAACTACTACGCGATGCAAACATCAAGCGTGGTTGGACTCAGTTTAATTCTCTCATGGGTCAAATCAATACTTACAAGATTCAGAACGGCATCGTATCTGATAACGACCCACGCATGGAACTTATCAATGGCGCTAAGTCGCTATGGACAAAGATGCAGGCTGAGGAAAACTTTGATTGGTATTCAGAGTACATTTCTCCTGACCGTGGTAAGTATGAACGCCGTGCGCTTGTACTCAAGAAGGCTTTGGCTGACAAGTCTTGGATGGCACAAAATGGTGACAGAGCAGTAGTTAAGGCTATGGCTACATACCTTGACATGCGTGATAAGTTGGCAGTAGTACTCAAGCAACGCGATGCGTTGGGTGGTTCTGCAATGCTATCGGCTAAGAGCAATGCTGACATCGTTTATGTGTTTGACCAAATAAAACAACAACTCATTGCCGAAAGCCCTGAGTTTGAACAATTCCTAAATCGTTACTTCATCAATGATACGGTGGTAGTTTAATGGCAAAAAATGAAAAGCCTAAAACAGAATCTGGCACACCTGCTGGAACAGGCACACAAACTGGTGGCGTAGATTTAGCAGCACTTTTAGACAAGTATGCAAGCATGGGTGGCAATGTCCAAAAAGGACCAGTATTTACCAACCAAGATGCTGAAGCCTATGTTCAATCTATTTACCAACAGATTCTTGGTCGCAGCGCTGTAGGTGCTGAGCGTACAAAGGCTATTAACATTTTCCTTAATCAGTCAAAAGACACTGATGTATCAGGTCGCCAACAGGCTGTCATGGCTATGGTTGAAGGAACTACTGAGTTCATTAACCGCCAAGAAAACAATTACCTTGATGCTATCTATAACGAAGTATTAAAGGATGTAGGAAGGGCTAAGGCATAATGGCACAAACGGTAAACCCCCGTGCTGGTGGTACGGGTTCAACTCGTACTGGTCTTAAAGGTGATGCTGCCCGTATTGCAGAAATCAATGTAGCCCTCAGAGAACTTGATGCCACTATGCAGGCTAATCGCCCTGGCACACCAAAATATGAGGCTGCCAAAAAGAAATATCAAACTTTAAATGCCGAGAAAACAAGATTATTAGAAAAAGGCAAAGCAGAAGTAACTGCTAAAAAGAACAAGGCTCAAGCAAATAAAGTTCAACAACTTGAAGATGACATTCAACGAGCCAAAGATAAAGGCGAAGATACTACTGCTCTTGAGGCTGAGTTAAAGAAAGAAAAAGAAAGGGCTGCTGCAGGCGCTGGTGATAGCGCACAGAAAGACACCGATGGCGATGGTGTTCCAGACCTTGTTGATAACCTTCCGAATACTCCAAACAAAGACCAGAAAACTGGCACTGGGTCAACTGGAAAAAAGCCAGCCCCAACACCTACTCCAAAGCCAGGCGCTGGTGCAGATGGCGATAAAGGTGACGGCAAGGTTGATGACAAACAACTTTGGATTTCTTACCTTCGTACTGTATTTGCAACTCTTGAGGACAAAGAACAAAAGGCTCAACTAGACGCTTTATTTGATACTGCAAAGAATCAAAAGTGGGATGAGAAAATCTTTATGGATGCTCTCAAGAACACTACTTGGTGGCAAAAAACTTTACCAAGCCTACGCCAATTCTTGCTTGAGTCTAAAGACCCACGCAATGCTGGCATGTTTGCTGAAAAAGTTAAGAATAACATTGACTCAATTACAGCAAAACTTGAGGACTTGGGTATTGCCCGTGTCAAGATTGACCCAATTACTGGCAAGGTAATTGATAATACAGACTACATTAAAGGTGTTGCACTTCAGGCTATTCAAAATAACTGGAGCGATGACCAACTATCAAACTGGTTAGCCACTAAGGGTGACTTCATCTTTACTGGCGGTGGAACCATTGGTTCATCTTATGACCGTGTTAATCAGATGGCTTACATGTACGGAATTAGCCTTGATGACAATATGAAGAAGGCTATTAACACTTCATTGCTTGACCCACTAGATGGCAGAGATGCACAGTACTGGCTCAACAGTGTTAAAGAGATGGCATACGATGCTCCACAAAATAAACCGTTTGCCGATGCACTCCGTGCAGGGCGTAGCCTTTATGAAGTAACAAGCAGTTACCGCAACCAAATGGCAAGCCTGCTTGAAGTAGATAGCACAGCCATTACATGGGATGACCTAATGGGTAAAGTCCTTGATAAAGATTCTGGCAATGCTCGCACATTTGCAGATTTTACTAAGGCTCTAAAGCAAGACCCATTGTGGCAGTACACAAGAAATGCAAAGGAAACCTATAGCAACATGGCACTTGACTTGGCTAAGATGTTTGGATTTGCGGGGTAATCATGGCACCTACACCTGAAGATATTATTGAAGCAAAGCGCATTGCTAATGCTAGAGCAATGGCAAAAAGTGCTGTTACTCCAACCCCTACGGTTGACCCTTACTATGTACGCGACCCAAAGACTGGTCTTAGCCCTGCACAAGTAGAAGCAAATAAACTTGTTGAAGAAGCAGCCAAGGCTGCTAATAAACAAATAGTTCCAGGAGAACCTGGACAAACAAACAGAGTATTTGTTCCATACGAAATGGGTAGCAAAGAGTATCTAGGAAAAACATACTCAACTGCTGCTGGTGCTTATAGCGCTGCTGTTAAAACTGCAGAAAAAGTTGGTCCTCCAGGACCAGCACCTGCTGGATTGCATTGGAATCTTCAAGGCACAGAGTGGAAACTTTATGATGCTGAAGGCAAACCATTTAATTATCTAGGAACATCTGGAGAAGGATTTACTGGAAACGGAACTCCTGATAGTCCACTTATGTACAACGGAAAACCATTTAATGGTGTCCGTGGCGGAACAACTTATATTGGTGGTATTCCTCAAGGAGTATCAAGTGGAAATACAAACCTATACAAAGGTTCTGGCACAACTGGCGACCCATTAACACTTAATGGAAGTCCATTTACTGGCACCTATAACGGCAAACAGTATAATAATGGAGTATTAGTTTCTACCAACAGCAATGGTGGTGGCGCTAATTATTCTGGCTCAGGAACTGTAAATAGCCCACTTACCCTCAATGGTGTTCCATTTAATGGTGTTCTTGGTGGAGTAACTTACAACAATGGAATTGCTCAAAATAAAGATAGTACATCACTAACCGCAACAGACATTGAAACCAAGGCTCGCCGTACAGCGCAACAAGATTTTAAAGCAGCCCTCGGTGATTTAGGTCTATCTGATTTAGCGGATGAAGTAGACCGCATGATTAAGTTAGATTATACGGTTTCTCAAATTAAAATGGAACTACCCAAGACTGAATCATACAAACTGCGTTTTCCTGGTATGGAGGCGTTACGAGCAGCAGGGCGTGCCATCAATGAGGCTACTTACATTTCTAACGAAAAAGGATACTTACAAACCCTTCGTGCCTATGGCTTAGATACAAATGTATTAGGTAGCCGTAGCGCCCTTGGCACTTATATTGCCAACGAAGTTTCTCCTCGTGAGTTTGAGGAGCGAGTTAATCTTGCTTCCACACGAGTTAATGAAAACCCAGAGGTTGTAGAAACATTTAAGTCTTTCTACCCAGAAGCCGATAAGAGCGGAATCATTACATATCTGCTTAATCCAAAGGCAGGTATGGCTGTTATTAAGAAGCAAGTACGCACCTCTGAAATCGGTGCTGCTGCTGCTTCTGCAGGATTTGCCCGCGACTTGATGGGTATTAGCAACATTGAAACCTTGCTACCAGCAGTTGGCGAAACCGCATACGCTGGACTCAGAACAGAGTTCCAGAGAGCGCGACAACTTGCTAACGCACAGCGCCGTCTTGCACAGATTGAAGGTCAGTCTTACTCAGACCTTGAAGCAATTGGTGCAGTTGTTGGCGATGATGCAGCAAAGGCACTTGCCTCTGAGCGTAGAGCAGCCCGCGAAACAGCACGCTTTAGCGCTCGTGGTGGCGTAACAGGTGCAAGCCTAGGAAGCCAAGCACAACTATAAGAATCCCCACCCTGACCGACCAGCCCAGGGGGGCGTATAAGTCTGGAAGCAATAGCCAAAGTAGTTTCCCCGAACTGCCTTGTGGATTGCGAATACAACTAACAAAAGGGAGATAGGTAGATGGCTACCAATTACGAATACGATGACGAAGATGACGACACAACTACTGATGTTGTCGGACAACTCCGCAAAGTAAACCGTGCGCTAGAAAAGCGTGCGAAAGAACTAGAACAGGAGTTGAGCGGTCTGAAAACTCAGACCCGTCAGCGTACTGTCAAGGATGTGCTACAGGCTAAGGGATTAAACCCAAAGATTGCTGCATTTATCCCACAAGATATTGATTCCTCTGAGGAGGCAATCACTACTTGGGTGAATGAATACGGCGATGTATTTGGAATCCAAACTCCATCTGAAGAAAAGCCTGCACAAAAGAGTCCAGAAGTTATGGCACAAGCAAGAATCAATAATCTCGTTGCAACTGGCACTGCGCCAGATGTTGACGAAGATGCGTTTGCAAAGATTGCAGGAGCCAAAACTCGTGAGGACCTAGATGCACTCCTTGGATTGCAAT
>Ga0315904_10011457_pt1 | contig 11310 bp, 7 predicted proteins | sample LakEriMetagenome_6_FD_203529 | JGI IMG/M metagenome (GOLD analysis project Ga0315904, IMG submission 203529) | Freshwater fungal communities from buoy surface, Lake Erie, Ohio, United States - Buoy 12 MA120 | ecosystem: Environmental > Aquatic > Freshwater > Lake | place: USA: Lake Erie, Ohio... | reverse complement strand
GCCGCGGCAGCGAATCCCTGCCGGTGGTCGCCGAAGGGGAACCGATCGAGATCGCCTTCAATGTCCGCTACCTGCTCGATGGCCTCAAGGCGATGACCTCGGACCAGGTGCTGCTGCGCTGCAACGCCCCCACCACCCCCGCCGTGCTCTCCCCCAGCGGCGACGAGAACGACTTCACCTACCTGGTGATGCCGATCCAGATCCGCAGCTGAATGTGGCGCTGCCGGATCAGCTGCTGCTGAGCGACCTGCTGCGCCACCGCGTTCGTTGCGATCGGGGCATCGACCATGGCAGCGGCGTGATGGGCTGGATGCATCCGCCCGTGCATCGCCTGCTCGGCTGGGTCAGCCGCCCCTCCGGCTTCGGACGGCGGCGCTTGGTGTGGCGCCTGGATCAGCTGCGCGATCTCACCGAGCAGGAGCTGCTGGTGGTGGGGGATCCCGCCGAAACCGACCCGGACATCCTCGAACGGCTGCCGACCCTGCTCGAGGCGGCGCTGCTGGGGCAGGACGACCGCCCCTTGGGCACCTTGGCCGATGCCGCCGTGGAGCTGCGCAGCGGCCGCATCCAGCACTACCTGGTGAGCCGCAGCGATCCCCGCCTGCCCGGCAGCAGCCGCTGGCGCCTCAGCCCCGATCGCATCCTCGATCAACAACCCGGTCGCGTGTTCACGGCTCTGCGGGAGCTGGACGATCTGCCCCTGGCCCGCGCCAGCGTGCGCCAGTCGTTGCTGCGACGCTCCAGGCGCTGGCGGCAGCAGGTGGAGGAAGAAACCTCCCGGCTGCGGGATCAGGTGCAGCAGGTGGGGGATCGGGTTGAGGAACGGGTCGAGGGCTGGCTGGAGGAGCGTCCCTGGGAGCTGGCGGATCCGGAGCGGAGCGAACGCGACGCCGCCCAAAGCCCCTCCTGGCCCCACCCCGAGGACGACCCGTTGGAGCATTGGCCGGACCCCGAAGCTGAGCCTCCCACCGCCAGCCGCCGCGGCCGGTCTCGGGCCCGCTCCGAGGACGAGCGCGCCTCCCGCCCACGCCCAGCCGAGCGCGACGGCCCGGATCGCTACCGCGGCCGCGACGAAGACGACGACCCCTGGATCTGATACTGGTCCCGCACGCTCGATCCGCGCCAGCCGGTGGCTCCTTCCGCACCGTCCTCCTTCCCGCTGGCTGAGGCTTTGCGCCAGGAGGGACTTTCCGAGGCGGATCACGCCGAGATCGTGCGTCGACTGGGCCGTGAGCCCAACCGCGCCGAGCTCGGCATGTTCGGCGTCATGTGGTCGGAGCACTGCTGTTACCGCAACTCCCGGCCGCTGCTGCAGGGCTTTCCCACCAGCGGCCCGCGCATCCTGGTGGGGCCGGGGGAAAATGCTGGCGTGGTCGATCTGGGCGAGGGCCAACGGCTGGCCTTCAAGATCGAGAGCCACAACCATCCCTCCGCCGTCGAGCCGTTCCAAGGCGCGGCCACCGGCGTGGGCGGCATCCTGCGCGACATCTTCACGATGGGTGCCCGGCCGATCGCCCTGCTCAACGCCCTGCGCTTTGGGCCCCTGGAGGATCCCCGCAATGTCGGCCTGATGGAGGGGGTGGTGGCCGGCATCGCCCACTACGGCAACTGCGTGGGCGTGCCCACCGTGGGCGGCGAGGTGGGCTTCGACCCCAGCTATGCCGGCAACCCGCTGGTGAACGCCATGGCCTTGGGCTTGATGGAAACCCCGGAGATCGTGCGCTCCGGCGCCGCCGGGGTTGGCAATCCGGTGGTGTATGTGGGCAGCACCACCGGCCGCGACGGCATGGGTGGTGCCAGCTTTGCCAGCGCCGAGCTGAGTGAGGCCTCCCTCGACGACCGCCCGGCAGTGCAGGTGGGGGATCCCTTCCTGGAGAAGGGCTTGATCGAGGCCTGCCTGGAGGCGTTCCAAAGCGGCGATGTGGTGGCGGCCCAGGACATGGGCGCCGCCGGCCTCACCTGCAGCTGCTCGGAGATGGCCGCCAAGGGTGGTGTCGGCATCGAACTCGACCTGGACCGCGTGCCGGCTCGCGAGACGGCGATGAGCGCCTACGAGTTCCTGCTCTCGGAATCCCAGGAGCGGATGTTGTTCGTGGTCCAGGCCGGCCGCGAGGAGCCGCTGATGCGGCGCTTCCGCCGCTGGGGCCTGCAGGCCGCCGTGGTCGGCCGGGTGCTGGAGGACAACGTGGTGCGGGTGCTCCAGAACGGCGAGGTGGCGGCGGAGCTGCCGGCCAGCGCCCTGGCGGACGACACGCCGATCAACCACCACACCCTGCTCACGGATCCGCCGGCGGAGATCCAAGAGCACTGGCGCTGGAGCGAGGCCCAGCTGCCGCCAGCCGAGCCGGATGGCATCACCCCCGCCGGCCAGGAGCGGCTCTCCTGGGAGGCCGTGCTGCTGGCCCTCCTGGATGACCCCACGATCGCCAGCAAGCGCTGGGTCTGGCGCCAGTACGACCACCAGGTGCAGGCCAACACCGTGGTGCCCCCCGGCGGTGCCGACGCCGCTGTGGTGCGGCTGCGGCCCCAGCAGGGGGAGGCGTCGCTGAAGCCCTGCCAGCGCGGCGTGGCCGCCGTGGTGGACTGCCCCAATCGCTGGGTGGCCCTTGATCCCGAGCGCGGCGCCATGGCCGCCGTGGCCGAGGCGGCCCGCAACCTCAGCTGCGTTGGCGCTGAGCCCCTGGCGGTCACCGACAACCTCAACTTCCCCTCGCCCCAGACCCCCACGGGCTACTGGCAGCTGGCCATGGCCTGCCGTGGGCTGGCCGAGGCCTGCCGCGAGCTGGGGACCCCCGTCACCGGCGGCAATGTGTCGCTTTACAACGAAACCCGCCTGCCGGATGGCCGGATTCAGCCGATCCAGCCCACGCCGGTGGTGGGCATGGTGGGTTTGGTGCATGACCTCGGCCGCCTCTGTGGTCTCGGCTGGCGGGAGGTGGGAGCCAGCATCTGGCTTGTGGGTCTGCCGGCGGAGGCCGATCCCGAGGATGACCGCCTCGGCCTGGCTGGTAGCAGCTACCAGGTGGTGATCCACCAGCGGCTCAGCGGCCGGCCGCCCCGGGTTGATCTCGGCCTGGAACGGCGGCTGCAGGTGTTCCTGCGCCAGGCCATCGCCGCCGGCCAGCTCGGCTCCGCCCACGACCTCTCTGATGGCGGCCTGGCGGTGGCGGCCGCCGAGTGCTGCATGGGGGGAGGGTTGGGGGCCCGGCTGGAGCTGCTTTCCTCCCGGGCACGCCTGGATCGGATCCTGTTCGCCGAAGCCGGTGCCCGGGTTCTGGTGAGCGTGCCCGCGGCCCAGGACAGCGCCTGGCGTCAGGCCCTCGCCAATGCCGGCCCGGAGTTGCCGGCCACCCGTTTGGGCCAGGTCACGGCGGAGCCGCGGCTGCTGCTGGAGCAAGCGGGCCGCACGCTGTTGGATCTGCCGTTGGAGCGGCTGCGGCTGGCCTATGAGGAGGCCTTGCCGCGGCGGCTCTCCCAAGCCGGCCCGCCCCCGGAGCATTGAGCGGTATTTCGGCTCCGGTGATGCGCAATGATGAAGCCATCCTAAATAGCCTTGGGGCGGTGACCGACCATCTTCATCGCCCCATCCCGGCCCCCTTGGCCGAGGCTGAGCTCGATCTGCAGCGACCGGATCAGCCACCGCCGGATCGACCGGATCGGCCTGAGGAAGCCTGCGGCGTGTTCGCCGTGATGGCTCCGGACCAGGCCGTGGCCAACCTCGCCTACTTCGGCCTGTACGCCCTGCAGCACCGGGGTCAGGAGTCGGCCGGCATCGCTGTGTTCGATGGCCCCAACGTGCGGCTCCACAAGGACATGGGCCTGGTCAGCCAGGTCTTCGACCAGGACATCCTGCGCCGGTTGCCGGGGTTTCTGGCCATCGGCCACAACCGCTATTCCACCACCGGCAGCAGCAAGGTCTGCAACGCCCAGCCGGTGCTGCTGCAAACCCGTCTCGGACCCTTTGCCCTGGCCCACAATGGCAACCTGGTCAATGCCGCCGAACTGCGCCAATCCCTCGCCCACCTGGCCGACGACTTCACCTCCACCACCGACTCGGAGCTGATCGCCTTCGCCCTGCAGGAAGCGGTGAATGCCGGCCACGACTTCGCCGAGGCGATCGAGGTGGCGGCCCGCCGCTGCCGTGGTGCCTTCAGCCTGGTGATCGGCTGCCGCCAGGGCCTGTTCGCCCTGCGCGATGGCCACGGCATCCGGCCCTTGGTGTTCGGCATGCTCGGCGACGCGGAGCAGGCCCAATGGGTGGTGAGCAGCGAAACCTGCGGCCTGGACATCATTGGCGCCAGTTATGTGGCTGATGTTCAACCCGGCGAGCTGCTGCATTTTTGCGTCGGATGCACCACGCCGCTTCGGCGTCGCTGGATTGAGGAGCCGGCCAATCTCTGTGTCTTCGAGATGATCTATTTTGCTAGGCCCGATAGCCGCTTCTTTGGTGAATCGCTCTATAGCTATCGCGTCCGCATTGGCGAAGTGTTGGCCAGGGAGAATCCGGTGGCTGCCGACATTGTGATCGGTGTGCCCGATTCCGGCATCCCTGCTGCGATTGGCTATTCCCAGGCCAGCGGCATTCCCTTTGGAGATGGGTTGATCAAGAACCGTTATGTTGGGCGCACCTTCATCCAGCCCACCCAGGCGATGCGCGAGGCGGGCATCCGCGTCAAGCTCAACCCCCTACCGGATGTGTTAGCCGGCAAGCGGGTGGTGGTGATCGATGATTCGATCGTGCGCGGCACCACCAGCCGCAAGCTGGTGCAGGCCCTGCGCGAGGCGGGAGCCACCGAGGTGCACATGCGCATCAGCTCACCGCCGGTCACCCACCCCTGCTTCTACGGCATCGATACCGACAGCCAGGATCACCTGATTGCCGCCCGTTTGACCCTGCCAGAGATCGAGGCGCACCTCGGCGTCGATTCCCTCGCTTACCTCACCAAGGCGGGCATGGTGCAGGCGGCCCGCACCAACGCCGGTCACTTCTGCACCGCCTGCTTCGATGGCCAGTATCCGATCGCCATGGATGAGGAGATGCGCCGCAGCAAACTGATCTTGGAACCGGCCGGATTGGCTTCCGCCAGCCGCGCCTAGGGAACTCTCGCCGCTCCTGTTCGGTTCCCCTCAGGATCCCGCCATGCGCATCGCCTTCCTCGACTCCTGGCTCCAGGACGCCGCTGAGGGCAGTGGCACGGCGGTGGCCATCGGCGGTCTCGCCCGGGCGCTAACGGCACAGGGCCACGTGGTGACACGCATCGCGCCCCGGGGAGCCTGGCCCCGGGGCCTGCTGGCCCGCCGTCTTTGGTTCAACCTCACCCTGCCGGGCCGGTTGCGGGCCGCCGCGGCCGCCGGAGACACCTACGACCTGATCGTCGGCTTCGACATTGATGGCGTGCGCCTGGCCGCCAGCTCCTCCCTGCCTTATGTGTGCAGCATCAAGGGGGTGCTGGCGGAGGAAGCCCGCTGTGAGCGGGGTTGGCCGCGGCTGATGCTCGGGTCTCTGGCGCTGTTGGAGGGGCTCAATGCCCGGCGCGCCCCGTTGGTGCTCTCCACCAGCGCCTACTGCTGCCAGCGGATCACAGAGCACTATGGCGTTCCCGCCGAGCGCTTGGCCCTCGTGCCCGAGGGGATCGACCTGGAGCTCTGGCAGCCCAGTGGCGATGACCATCTGCTGGCCGCCGCCGATGCCCGGCGCGAGCCCCTCACGGTGCTTTGTGTGGCGCGTCAATACCCCCGCAAACGGGTGATCGACCTGCTCGAGGCCTTCGCCTTGGTGCGGGCTCGGCTGGCCGCGGCCCGCCTGGTGATCATCGGCGATGGTCCGGAGCACAGCGCGCTGCGTCAGCGGCTGGAGGAGCTCCAGCTCGGCGAGGCGGTGCGCCTGCTCGGCGCCGTGGCCGATGACGCGACGGTGCGCCAGTGGTATTGCCGCAGCTCGGTGTTCTGCCTGCCCTCGGAGCAGGAGGGCTTTGGCATCGTGTTTCTGGAGGCGATGGCCAGCGGTCTCCCGGTGGTCAGCACAACGGCGGCGGCGATTCCGGAGGTGGTGCCCGATGGCCAGGCCGGCCTGTTGGTGCCGCCGCGGGATCCCGCGGCCCTGGCGGAGGCCTTGCTGCGTCTGCTCGAGGATCCTTCCCTGCTGGCTCGGCTGCGGGCCGGCGGCCGGCAGCATGGGCGCCGCTTCAGTTGGGACCTGGTGGCGCAGCGGTTCCTGGAGGCGGTGGCGCCGCTACAGCACTCCCCGTAGGCCCAGGGCGCCGGATCAGCACCAGCCCGCGGCTGCGGCCGGAATCGCGATCGGTCATTTGCATCGCTTGAAGCAGTTGTGCCACCGGCGCCCAGATCGCCGGGTAGCGGTAGCGCGCCACATCCAGGATCAACACCTTGTCGCTGGCCTCATCGAAGGCCGCCAGTGGCGAGATGTGGCCGCCGCCGGCCTGGCCAATGCCTTGTCGGTGGTAGTTCACCAGCAGCCTGTCTTCGGGATCGGCCAGGCTGCGGCGCAGCAACTGGCGCAGCTCCGGCAGGCTGAGGCCCGAGGCTTCGATCGCCGTGGCCGCAACGCCGCGGCCAGCCAGCAACTGCCGCAGCTGGGCCAGGGTCATGCCCCGCTTCTGCACCACCTCGGCCTCGGGGCCGCCGCTACCGCCCTCGAACAAGTTGTCCTGGGTCCAGAAGCGGTACGGGCCGTAGCCGCGGGCCGCGGGTGCCGGCACCGCCAGGCTGTTGAGCACCATGACCGAGCTGGCGACGCCGCAGTAGCTCAGCTTCTCCTGGGTGAGGAACTCCTGGAGGAGCGGGCCGAAGTCGGCCCGCTGGCGGCTGCGGAACAGCAGCACCTGACCTTGGTCCGCCTGCAGCGGCGTCAGGCTCGCCGGCAACGGGGGCTGGGCGCTTGGGCTACCGCCGCGTGCTGCTTGCGGGGCCGCCGTTCCCGCTGGCAGGGCACTTGCGGCCGGGGCGGCGCTGGCGGTGTCCCGCAGGCCTAGCAACCCAAGTGCCAGCAGGCTGACAACGACGGCGCCGCGGAATCGCCTGCGGCTTGGGGGGGAGGTACTCACCGCAAGACGATAGGCACCAGCTCCCGCACGGCGTCGCCCGCCGCCAGGGGCAGATCCAAGCCCGGCCCTTCGCTGTCCTCGCTGCTGATGTCCTGGGGTCGCAGGCGCAAGCTGCGGCTGTCGGAGCCGGATAGGCGCACCCCCAGCACGGCCGTCGTCTCGGCGCGGATGTCCACCAGGCGATCGCCGCGGTCTGGCAGCCGCAGGCCGATCTGGCCGAGATCGCCCCGCTGGCAGGAGCGCAGGCTGGCCACCCGCAGGCGTTTGAGCCGCCCGGCGCGACTGACCAGCAGCACCTCACCCTCCGCCGCCACGCAGGCTGCACCAACCACCGCCTCACCTGGCAGCAATCGCAGCAGCGTTGGTCCCTGGGCGACCCGGCCCAGCACCGGCAGGTTGGTGTCGTTCACCGCCAGGCGCAGCAAGCGGCCACTGCTGCTGGCCACCACGAGCTCCTGGTTGTCGCGGCAGACCACCACCCGTTGCAGGACCACCCCATCCTTGAGTTTCAGGACGGTTGCGGCCCGGCCGGAGAGCTCCAGGAATTCCTCGATCGGCAACCGCTTGAAGCGCCCGTCGCTGCTCAGCAGTCCCAGGCTGCCCTCGGGGGGGCTCGGCAGGGGCAGCACGTCCACCACTTGTTCGTCCTGCAGGCTGTCCGGTAGGAACTTCTCCAACTTGCCCGGCTGCTGGCCGGAAAACTCCCAGCGCAGCAACGCCACCCGGCCAGAGGCTGTGAAGGCGAGCAGCGAAGGTTGGCTGGAGATCGGCAGGATGAACCGCGCCGGCGGCGGTTGATCGCCAAGCTCGGCGGCGTCCTCCAGATGCAGGCGCCCCAACACCTGGGGTGTGACGATGCGCACGCCGCCATCGGCCTGGATCAGCAGCAGGCTGTCGCCGGCGAGGGCCTCGAAGGCCTGCTGACGCTGCAGCTCGGTGTTGGGTCGCACCGCCGCGGCCCGTTGGGCCACCAGCTCATCGCCCCCTTCCACCAGCCGGGTGCGACGGGGCGTGGCGAAGCGTTTGCGGAGGGCCTTCAGCTCGCCCACCATCGCATCGAGCAAGGCGGCGCGATCGTCGAGCAGATGGCGCAGCCGGGACCGCTCCTGGCGCAGGTCCCCGGCTTCCTTGTGCAGGCTTTCCTGCTCCAGGCTGGTCAGGCGCCGCAGCGGCATGGCCAGCACGGCGTCCGCCTGGCGCTCACTCAGATCGAATTGCACCTGCAGGGCGGCGCGGGCGCTGGCTGCGTCGGCGGCGGCCGTGATCAGGTCGATCACCTGGCGCAGGGAGCTGAGAGCCTTGATCAGACCCTCCACCACCTCCAGCCGCTGCTCGCAGCGCTGCAGCGCATGGCTTGTGCGCCGGATCAGCGTGCGTTCGCGGTAGTCAAGAAACTCCTGCAGCATCCGCCGCAACGTCAGCTGCACCGGTTGGCCGTTAACCAGCGCCAGCAGAATCGCGCCAAAGTTGGACTGGAGGGCGGTGCGGCGTTGCAAATCGGCCAGCACCGTTTCGGCGTTGGCATCACGGCGCAACTCGATCACCACCCGCATTCCTTCGCGGTCGCTCTCGTCGCGGATGTCGGCGATGCCGCCGATCTTGCCTTCGTTCACCTGTTCGGCCAGTTTCTCAATCCAGCCGGCCTTGCTGAGCTGGTACGGCAGTTCGGTCACGATCACGGCATTGCGGCGGTGTCGACCCTTGCCGGGTTGCACCTCTTCGATGTGGGCGACGCCACGCATCGGGATGCTGCCGCGGCCGCTGAGGTAGGTCTCGCGGATGCCGCTGCCGATCAGCACCTCACCGCCGGTGGGGAAGTCGGGCCCAGGCACCAGCTCCAGCAGCTTCTCATCGCTGAGATCTGGCTTGCGGATCAGGGCGATCAGGGCGTCCACCACCTCGCCGAGGTTGTGGGGTGGAATGCTGGTGGCCATGCCCACGGCGATGCCGGTGCAGCCATTGAGCAGCAGGAACGGCAGCTGGGCAGGCAGCACGGTGGGCTCCTGCTGGGAGCCGTCGAAGTTGGGAGCGAAATCGACGGTGTCATCGCCGATTTCATCCAACATCGCCTGATTGGCGATCGGTGCCAGCCGCGTTTCGGTGTAGCGCATGGCCGCCGGTGGATCGTCGTCCACCGAGCCGAAGTTGCCGTGGCCATCGAGCAGCGGGTGGCGACTGGCAAAGGTCTGCACCAGCCGCACCAAGGCGTCATAGACGGCCTGATCACCGTGGGGGTGGTACTTGCCCAGCACATCCCCCACCACGCGGGCGCACTTGCGGTAGGGCCGATCTGGGGTCAGCCCCAGCTCGTGCATGGCGTAAAGGATGCGCCGCTGCACGGGTTTGAGGCCGTCGCGCACATCGGGCAGGGCCCTTCCCACGATCACGCTCATGGCGTATTCGAGGTAAGAACGCTGCATCTCCTGATGCAGGGCGATCGGCTCGATCCGTTCGGGGCGTTCCCTGTGGCGCTCCTCGGGCATCCGGATCGGGGTGCGGGCGTTACTGGCGGCTCAGCCTACAGAGTGCGGCTTGCCCAGACCGCCGCCGGATGCTCAATCGCGCTTCTCGTCATTGCCTGTGGCATTGGCCATGGCCCGCTCCACCGCCGCCTTGAGCTCCGGTCGGGCTAGCAGATCGCGGGTGGAGGCCCGCAGCTTGGTTCCCCAGAGCTGCTCTTTCTGGTAGCTGTCGAGCACATAGTTGGGTTCATCGGCCAGGGCCGATTCAGCCAGCTTGATGGCTTCGGCCCGGTCGGCGTCCGAGCCCTGAACCAGCGCGGCGCCGAGGGCCAGAGAGGTTTCCGCCACCCCCGGCTTGAGCTTCAGCACACGACGCCAGCGTTCGATCGCCTGCTGGGTTTTGCCGCTTTCGAACAGCACGATGCCTTGATTGTTGATCGCCTCCCAGAAGTCCTTGCGCAGGCCGGCCGCCTGCTCGAACGAGCCCAGGGCCGTGGTCGTCTCCCCAAGCAGCAGCTGGGCATTGCCCAGGTCGAAGTAAGCGCCGGCATTGCGGGGATCCAGCTGCAGGCCACGGCGGAGCAGATCCACAGCATCGGCGGGTTTGCCCTTGCGCAGCGCCAGGGAACCCTCGGCAAACCAGATGCCGGGGTTGTTCGGGTCGAGCTTTTTGGCCTGGCTGAGGGCAACGATGGCCTTGTCGATCCGGTTGCTGCGCAGCTGGGCCTCGGCCAGCAGGACCCAGCCGCGGGGATCATCGGGAAGCAAGCGAACGGTCAGCTCGGCCAGACGGCCCGCCTCCTCCGCCTGGCCGAAGCGAAGCAATCGGGCAGCCGCCTGGGCGATTCCCAGCCCGGCGGCTTCCAGATCTTTGCTATCGGGCATGTAGACATAGGGCACCAGGGCCCGAGCCGGCAGGATTGGGGCCAACGCCAGGCCTGCAGCCAGGCCAGCCGCCGCCAGGGGTCCGGCGGGATGTCGCCGGGGCTTGGCGCCGTTCGGGCGCCTCATCCTCCCCAGGTTGGCCGCTAGGAGCCTGTCCAGATGCGGGCGGAAAACGAGGAACAACTCAAGCCCGGTCTGGGAGCGCCGACCCACAAACATTCCATTAAGGATGGTCCCCACCCTAGGGATCGGCGGAACGGTGATCCCGCCTGCTGTTCTCGCCAGCCTTCATGGCTGCCTCGATGTTGCGCCGCCACATCCAGGGCTGGATGCGCCGCAGCGCCGAAGCCCTCAGGCGTGTGTCCCACTCGGCGTCGCTCCAGCTCAGGGCGGTCTCCGCCCGCAAGGAGAGCCACCACGGGCGGGGCCGCAGATCGGGATCGTCATTGGTGGGCAGTGGTTCACGGTTCCAGGGGCAGACCTCCTGGCAGATGTCACAGCCCGCCACCCAGCCGCTGAGCTTGGCCGCGATCGCCGCGGGCAAGTGCGGTTCACGATTTTCGATCGTGTGATATGCGATGCAGCGCCGCGCATCAACCACGAAGGGCTCAACGATGGCGCCGGTGGGGCAGGCATCCAGGCAGCGGCTGCAGCGTCCGCAGAGGGGTGCGCTGGGGCTATCGGGCGGCAGATCCGCTGTGGTGAGTAGGTGGCCGATCAGCAGCCACGACCCGCGGCGGCGATGGATCAGGTTGCCGTGCTTGCCGATCCAACCCAGCCCAGCTTGCTCCGCCCATGCCTTGTCCAACAGCGGAGCGCTGTCCACACAGGCTCGCCAACGCACCCCCGGCGCGCGGCTCTCGAGCCAGCGCCCCAGCCGGCGCAGGCGCTGATCGATC
>Ga0315904_10011452_pt1 | contig 11312 bp, 17 predicted proteins | sample LakEriMetagenome_6_FD_203529 | JGI IMG/M metagenome (GOLD analysis project Ga0315904, IMG submission 203529) | Freshwater fungal communities from buoy surface, Lake Erie, Ohio, United States - Buoy 12 MA120 | ecosystem: Environmental > Aquatic > Freshwater > Lake | place: USA: Lake Erie, Ohio... | reverse complement strand
CTATTGCGCTGCAGCTTGCGGCGAATCCAGTACTACGCCGCAGACGCGCGCCAGCCGCCGGCGACCATGCTTGTTGAGATTGCGGAGCACCTGGCCGCGCGATCACAGGGCTGCAGGGACATGGCCGATCGGCTGAAAAGCGCCGCCGACGCCTAGGCGTGCTGGTGTTCCGAGCACTCCAGCACGGGGCGGCGCAATCCAATACCCGTGCTGGTGTTCCGACCCTTTGGTGTCTCGCGTGGCGAAAATGCCACGCCCAACTTGACGCCACCCGCACCCCGCCCCCATCCTCTCGCCCCATGCGGCTGGATGATGAACCGATCTACGGCGACGCGAGAGAGGTGCGCGAGATGCGGGCGCGCGAGCGTATGCTGCGGCCCTACATCGTAGGCTGTGTAGTCCTGATCTGCGCCCTGTTCGCCGTGATCGTGGCTTGGGCGTGGGGCTAGGGCGCCCGGTACACCGTCACCGGCTTGGTCGATCCGCGCACCTTCTCGGCCACGATCCGCTCCGAATCCACCAGGTCCGACAGGATGTCCTTGAGATCGCGCGCCCTGATGCGGGATCCAAGCGCCCGCAGCAGCTCGCTATGGCTGCATCTCCCCCTGCGCCGGATCACCCGCAGCACCCGCATGGCCTCTGCCTGCACTTGCGTCTCGGCCATGTACTCCTCGGCATCCTGACGCATCCTGTCGGCCGACCACAGGGCCACGGCGTGCGCCCAGTCGAGATCCTGCAGGGTGATGACCGGCGCAGCGTGGTCGCGGCCAATGGCGACGATCGTGGCCAGCCGCACGCCCATCTCCGCTGTCCGAACGTAGAAGCTGGCCCCATCCTCGCGCTCGCGCATACGCTGGGCGAAGGCCAAATGGGACTTCAGCACCCATTCATCCTCCCATTTCGCCTCGATCATCGGCGCATCGGCGATCAGGTTGTGCGAGGTGGCGCGCGCCAGCGGGTCGCCGCCGCTGTAGATGGCGTTCAGCGGCTTGATGATGCTGTCAGGCGGCGCCATGCGATCGGCCAGCGGCTCGCGCTCCCCCGCCCGCTCAAGTGTCGAGATCATGAGGAAGCGGTTGAGGAATCCGTTGAACACGTCCGCCCCCTCGACGTTTGAGAAGAACTCCTCCTGCGTCGACACGCCATACAGGCTCAAGGCGGGGCTATGGATCGGCTCGCCAACCTGCCCGGCCCACTCTGGCGGGGCCAGGGTGTCAAACGACGTGCCCCACGCGGTGCGCAGCACGCCCGTGATGGCCTTCTCATGCGGCGACGCCTTGCGCCCGTTGATCCGGCCGAGGAACGACCCGAACTCGTCGATGCCGGACAGGGTCAGGGGCTGGCGCGTCAGCCGCTTGATGAGCGCCGACATGGACATGAACTGCGACGGCCCCAGGTGCTGGCCCATGGTCGCCGTGTTCAGGATGCGCGAGATGCACTTGACCGGGTGATCCTTGCCCGCTCCCGAGGGGGCGAGGAACAGGGCGTACAGGTGTGTGGCCGACCTCGTAGGGCCGGCGTACACGCGCCCCGCCGCGGTCCCCACCAGCGTCAGGGCGGCCAGCAGGGCGCCGCCGGGCTGGGGCGTTCGGGCCGAGTCGCAAATCCATTGGGCGATGTCGCCGACCAGACCGGGGGGCGTGGCAAGAGCCGCCGGGAACTCGTCTAACTGGCCATATACGGGCGCTTCTTGCTCGATATCCGCCGCAACTGGCCTGATTTGGTCGCTTACAGGCCGCCGCAGGTCAATCACCACGTCCGCGATCAGGCCCAGCCGCTCCTCCAGCCACAGCAGGGCGTCCCCCTCGTCCAGGTCCAGCGCCACCATGACCAGATCGATCGCGCTGTACGTCTCGTTCGTGCCGAAGTCCTTGATGCCGTTGGACTGGATCGACAGGTTGCGCTTGCGTTGCTCAAGCGGGCGCCCGCTGCTCGACGGACGCCACGTCGCCACCGCCTCGTACCCGCCGCGGGCGGGGCGCAGGTCGTACAGGTCCAGCGCCGGCACCCACTTGTTCAGGTTGGCCAGCGCCGTCACCTTCGCCACGCTGAACGGGTCGCTGTCGTCGATCTCGACAGGCGCGGCGCTGACCGGCCTGTCAGCGCGCCGCCCACCCCGCGCCCATCCAGCGCCCTCCAGCGCCTCCTCCAGCGCCTCCATGTCCGCCTCTGACAGCACGGGCAGATCGGCCGCGGGCACGGGTCCGCGCAGCCACACATAGGGCTGTCCGGTGGCGGGGTGGATGCTGGGCGGAACCACCGTCTGGCGGGTGTCGTATCCGGTGAGCACGTCCAGCAGGCGCCCGTCCGGCCCGTCATAGGGCTTGGAGCGCAGGGACTTGGCCGCCCGATAGAACCGCGTCTCGCCCTTTTGCCCGCGCTTGACCATGCTTGATGCCGGGGCCGCGCGCAGCAGGTCGTCCAGCACGTCAGGATCCGAGGCGTCGAAGTCCAGCGCGACCACATAGGTGTCGTCGCCAGCATGCGTGCCCAGCACGATTCCCGCGTTGGCGTCAGGCCAGCGGTTCCACAGGCCCAGGGTGAAGGCGTCCGGACCGACGTCGCGGAACCGTTGCCAGCGGGGCATGCCCGACCAGTGGTTGGCCTTGAACTCGCCCGGCGCCTTGCCCTTCGCCCCGTGCGGAGCGTTGGCAGGGATCAGGGGCAGGACGGTGAAGCCGAGGGGCGTCAAATCCGTCGCCGCTACAGTGAATGCTGACACTACCCCTCGCCCCCCACCGGGATCGTCCAGGCCGACACGATCCGGTCGCCGGCCGCCTTGTTCGCCTCGTTCACGACGATGCAGAGGAAGGTCGCCCACTCGTCGCCCGACAGGCGCGCGAGGTCGGTTTTCTTCAGGCCCGTCAGGTACTCGCCGGCCTTGTCGCCAGCGCGCAGCACGTCATCGCGCGTCAGGTACGGGGTCACTTCCACACCTCCTGCAGGCGCTGTTCGTGGCGCTTGACGCCGGGAATGATCGTGGTGTGGTCGCGGCCGCCGTAGTACTTGCCGATCTGCGGCAGGCTGAACCGCGGGCGGTTGCCCTCGGCGCGTTGCTGGCGGATCTCCCACCACGCCTCTTGCCTCGCCCGCACAAGCCGGGGGTTTCGGTCGGTCGTGTTGTTGTTGCTGACCATCTCGGCCATGGACACGCCGTGCCTGATCGCCACTTCGGCCGTAATCAGCGCCATGCTCTTGCGCTCGGGCTTGCCCAGGGTGGCCAGCACGTTCGCCATGAGGCGGCACAGCTCGACGCGCCCGCCATCCGAATGGATGCGCCCCATGCAGGTCGCCAGGATCAGGCGCACGTCGGCCACGGGCAGGGCGTTGATGGCGCCCATGACGTCGGCCAGCGGCGCGCTCGCGTTATCGTTGACAGGGACCGCGCTCATAGCCCGGCCCTTTCGCGGATGCGGGCGGCGTTGGACTTGGAGATCCAGTAACCGTTGCCGTACAGGGTCTGGATCGCGTCCTTGAACCCGGCCAGCCGCAGCTTGCGGCGGACGTGATAGACGACGACCCTGACCGCCTGCCATTCCGGGCCGTCGCCGTTCGGATGCAGGAACGCCTGGTCGTAAACGGTGCCCGTCGACTGCGGCATGCCGGGCCGCGACACCAGCAGGGCCAGCACCTCCGACTCCTGCTTGGACATGCCGAACTCGGCGCGATAGTGCGGCGCGTCGGCGTGTCCGGTCAGATCCCGCACCTGCCGGGACAGGTACGCAACTTGTTCTTCAAGCTCTTGCTCTCGCGGGCTCATGCCGCTTTCTCCTCATTCCCGAAGCGGCGACCGACGATGTCGTGCCACTTTCCGTTCTTCCTGATCTGGATGAAGTCGGGGGGCGTTAACTCTGCCCACCGTTCCAGCGCCTCGCCGACGCACGCGGGCACGGGTTCCGCCCCGCCGTGTGTTCGCCACCACCGCTCGGCGCGCAGTCGCATCGGCCCGAAGTGCTCAAGCAGCACCCATTCGGGGTGGCTCATCAGCCCGGCCGCGTAGGACACGCGCAGACTGTCGGGTGACCCGGCCTTCTGGTGCCGCCGCGCCGTCCATTTCACCACCGGCAGATCTTCCGGCGGCTGACGCTTCAGATCCCGCGACAGGATCGCCACCTCGTCCGCCTCAGCGTCGTGCCGGGCCTTGTCCATCGTCCATTCGTGCCCGCACACGGCGCACGTCCGGGCGTTGAGCGCGGCCAGGGTCTTGCAGTTCGGGCACTCCTTCGCCCGCACATCGCTGACCTTGGCCGCCTCGGGAGCGCCGTCGCCCCGCTTGGGCCGGCGGTCGATCGTGATGGTGTCGACGGGGCCGAGGCGGCGCGCAGTCCCGGTGAAGTCGAGCACCAGACAGTTGTCCTTGCCCTGCGCCAGACGCGTGCCCCGCCCCATCATCTGGACGTACAGGCCCGGCGAGAGGGTCGGGCGCAGCAGGGCGATAAGGTCGGTGCCCGGAGCATCAAACCCGGTCGTCAGGACGTTGGCGTTCGTGAGCGCGCGAAGGCGGCCGGACCTGAACTCCTCGATGTGGCGAGCCCGCTCGGCCGCAGGCGTGTCGCCCGTGATCGTCTGCGCGTTGACCCCCTGCCGCCTGAACTCCTCGGCGACGTGGTGAGCATGCTTGACCCCGGCGCAGAACGTCAGCCACGAACGGCGGTCGGCGCCCAGCGCGATGATCTCGGCCACTGCGGCTCTGGTGATGGCGTCCTGATCTGCGGCCGCCTCCAGCGCACCGCTGACAAACTCGCCGCCGCGCTTGGCCACACCCGAGACGTCGATCTCGGTTACGCCCATCTTGGAGATGAGCGGCGACAGGTATCCGTCGTCGATCCCCTTGGATATCCCGTAGGAATAGACGATCTCGTCAAACAGCCGGTCGTCGCCTGCATCCAGCCGCCCCGAGTCCATGCGGAAGGGCGTGGCGGTGAAGCCGCAGACGCGAAGGTCGGGCCGTCGCTCGCGCAGCTTGTTCAGCAAGGCGCGGTACATCCCCTCGCCGGCTGACGGCACCAGATGCGCCTCGTCGATGATGGCCACATCGAAGTCGCCGATCTCGCGGGCGCGCCGGTACACGGATTGCACGCTGGCGAACAGGATGCGCGAGGAGGTGTCGCGGCGCCCAAGCCCGGCTGAGTAGATGCCGACCGGGGCTGACGGCCACAGGCGAAGCAGGGCCTGAGCGTTCTGCTGAACCAGCTCACGGACATGGACCAGCATCAGCGCGCGCATGCCGGGGTAGTTGGTCAGCATGCGCCGCGTCAGCTCGGCGATCGTCACGGACTTGCCCAGTCCGGTGGCCATGTCGACCAGCGGGTTGCCGCCGCCGTTGCCCCAGTAGTCCAGCACCGAGTCTATGGCCTGCGATTGGTAGGGGCGAAGCTGGATGGAGGTCACGACAGGGCCTCCATCACCGCACCTACGAAGGCCGAGGCCTGCGGCGCGACGATAGCGTTACCGTAGCCCCGCAGGCGTCCCACTCGGGCGGGTACCCCATGAGCCAGCGGGAATGTGCGGGGTTCAACTGGCCGCCACTTTCCATCCCGGCATCCGAGCCAGTCAGCATCTCGCCAGTGACCGTTAGTCGGGCCGGGCCGTACTCCACCTCCAGCGGGTTCTTCGAGGCGGATTGAAACTCGGGTGATCTCGCCGACCGGCCCGTGGCCATCGCCGTCATCCATCCGAGGCGCTGCAGCAGGGGACGCGGGTCGGTCAGGTGTGTGCCGCTCGGCGTCCAATCGCAGGCTTCCGCCACCAGCTTCAGCGTCACCTGCACCTTGCGCCCGTCCGGCGTTCTGCCCTCCGGCGTCGTGCCAGGCGGATGCGACTGCCCGCCCGAGGGCGTCGTCGGGGATGGCCAGCCGGCTACTTGAGAAGCCGTGTGCAACGCCATCCCGCCTTGGCGGTTCGCGGAGTTGCCCGCGCCGTTCGTGTCCGTCACCTTCGGCGTCGGCCAGCCCGCCATCGCCACGTCCGCACTCAGAGCGCCGCCCGCTTGGTTCGGCCCACCGTTGGACCCGTCCGTCGCTCGGGGCGTGTTCCAGCCGACCACCCAAACCGCACGCCCCAGCAGCGCGTTGGCCGGCACGTTCGGATTCTCCGATCCGTCCTTCCAGTCCCGCGTGGTCGGGGTCGGCCAAGGTGTGGCCACGGACACCGGCCCAGTAGAGACGTTGCCGAATGTGCGGGGCGCCGAAGCCCGCAGCGCAGGTATCGACCGCCCCTGCGGCGTAGCCCGCCGCTTCCAGGTCAGCGCATACATGGTCGAGCCATGCGAGGCCGAGCGGTGCCGCAACCTGCTCTCCAAGAACGACGTCAGGGCCACACTCGCGGATGAGGCGGGCGAAGACGGGCCACAGGTGTCGGCTGTCGTCGAAGCCCGCGCCCTTCCCCGCCGCACTGAACGGCTGGCAGGGGCAGCTTCCGGTCCAGACGGGTCGGTCATCGGCCCATCCGGCGAGTCGAAGGGCAAGCGACCATCCTCCGATGCCGGCGAAGAAATGGCATTGCGCGTAGCCGCGCAGGTCGTCGGGTTGGACATCCTCAATGCTCCGGGTGTCGACGTCGCCGGGCGCGATGTGGCCCGCGGCGATCAGGTTTCTCAGCCACTGCGCGGCGAAGGGGTCGAACTCGTTGTAGTAGGCGGCCATCACCCCCGCCCTCCATCAACCCACGCCTCACCCGTGCGCAGCTCGTAGCGGACCCACTCGCCGCCCTCGTCCGCATCCACCTGCTCGCCGGGGATCAGGTCGGGGTTGAACAGGTGACGCTCGCAGCCCGCGCGCTGCTCGTCCTCGGTCAGGTCGCGGCCCCACCGGGCGCAGGACCAGCGCGCGTCGCCATCCAGGTGCGCGGACACATGCAGACAGGTGCGGCAAGAGCGACTTGGCATGGCGCCTTCGGTCTTCGCGCAGCCGTAGCCCGCCTTGATGAGGTACGGGGCGCACCCGCACGCCGGGCGCCGGTCGGCGCTCACGATCCGCTCGGCGCGGGTCATGAGCCGGGCGTACTCAAGCGGATCGAACTCGACGCGCTCGACGTACACGGCGTCGTCGTTCTTGTTCACGGCGACATACAGCGCCCGCGCGTGCCCGCGCTGGCCCATGTACACCTGCATCTGCGCGTGATGCAGGGGCTTGGCCTCGCGCACCTTCTTGCGCAGCAGATCCTTGAAGCTCTTGTCGTTGTGCGACTTGAACTCGACGACGTGCATGGTCTTCGGCGCCTCGGGCAGATCCAGAGCCTCACCGTCCGTGCGGCCTGACGCATGTCCGCCGGCGAACACGACGCGAAACTGCTCGCCGGTCGCGGGATCCACCGGGCGGAAGTCGACGCCGGCATCCAGCAGGCGCTGGCCCAGCCTCTGCTCCCACACCTCGCCCGTCTCAAAGATCGACAGCTTCTGGCCATCGAACTCCTCGGGCGGGAAGGCCCAGCGAAAGGCATCCCATTGCGCGCGCTCGCAGTCGTCGAGCTTGGACGCGGACAGGCGCGGGTGCAGGTCGCGACGCTGCTTGGCTTCGAGCGCGGCGTAGATCAGCCGTGCGGTCGGCGGGGTGGTGACGGGCAGCTCAGGCATCGTATGCCTCCAGCGGTCGCCACGCGTCGCCGATCTCCTCCTTGCAGCCCTGGCAATGCGACTGGTGGGCGTCGTCAAAGTAGGTGTCGAGTTCATCGACCATCACGCCGCATCGGGCGCAGGCGTAGCGGTCGGGCGTGTCGTAGGGGTTGGTCGGCATCACGCCACATCCCCGCTGTACGCCCGGTCCAGCAGTCGCTGGGCCTGGAGGATATCAAGGTGGGCGGCGACGTCGAAGCCGTCGCGGTACTCGGTGATCGCTCGGTCGATCCGCGCCTTGGCTGACTCAAGCGCGGTGATTTCGGGACGAGTTTTGCCGTCCATCGTCAGGTGCTCCTGCGATGCTCTGTCAGAGCGGGTTGTGGGGAGTGGCCGGGCGCCGAAACGCCCGGCTCAGGTCAGCGCTTGAGGCGCTTGCGGGTGGCGAACTCGATGGCCGTGAACAGGACGATCGAGACGAACAGGCCGATGAAGCCGCCGATCACGGCGAAGGCGGCGCACAGGGCGACGTTGATGGCCTCGATCATTCGCCCACCTCACGCTTGCCCGCCCACACGCCGTCCTCGACCTGGACATCACGGAAGACCACAGGGGCCTCGCCGCGTTCAGCCGTGCCGATGAGCGCATAGACGCTGTGAGGCTTGCCGTGATCGGACGTGAACCGCTTGGCCACGGTGATCGCTTCGTGCCGGGTGTAGGTCTTACGACCCACACCCTCCATCACGAGATAACGCTTGGGTTCGGTCACCATGACGCCCGCCGCTTTCCGATCGTGGTTTCAAACCACACGCTGGGCAGGCGGTCGGGCTCTCTCCACTGAACCGGCGGCGGCTCCTGCGCAGGGCACAGGACCTCGCCGACCGCCTGCAGGACGACGAACTTCTTGCCTCGGTAGAGGCGAGACAGGCGAGCGGCTTCCGCTCGCGCCGCCTCAAGCGACTGATGCTTCACGCTCGGCCGACCTTCGCCGAGCACCATCCAGTAACGCTGCATCACCGCGCCCCCCAGGGAGTCTTCGCCGCCCCTGACGCCGCCGGGGCCGAGCCACCGGCGGCGGACCGAACGCCGAGCGGACGCGCGGACTTCACCTCGTTGCGCTGCTCGTACCCCTCCTCCTTCTTGGAGATGCCGACCCGGACTTCGACGGGCTTGAAGGCGAGGTCTTCGGTCGACTTGACCTGAGAGACGCCCATAGCGCGGCCGAGCGTGCGCAGCATCCGCTCGCCAATCTCGGAGGCCTTCGGGTTGGAGTGGTGCGCCCATTCCTTCTGCCACACCTTGCGGCGGGAATGCGGGCCGTCGAGGATTTCCCAGGTGAAGCGCGCCTGCAGGCCATTGCCCACGTTTTGCAGGTCATGCTCGACGATCTGAGCCATGTACCAGCCGCTGGGGATCAGGTCGAAATCGCGATCGATGACTTCGCCGGATGTCGTGTCGATGTTCAACATAGTCTCAGCCCTCCTTCGGCTGGGGGAAGTACTGGGCCAGGGCCTTGAAGCCTTCGCCGCGGATGTAGGGGATGCGCTCGGGCATGCCGTAGCGGTTGCCGGCGGTGTAGGCGGGCTTGCCTTCGCAGTAGATCCACCTCTGGGCGCCGCCGTCCGCACGAACGCGGGAGTCCGTGCGCTTCGGGTCGTCGGTCTTGATCGTCACGTCCTTCTTGACCAACAGGATCGCGTCGACCTCGCGCTTCAGCAGCGCCTCGGCCCGCTTGTGCAGGTCGATGTCGTACCGGCTGTAGGACTGGGTTTCGGGGTCATCGAACCGGCCGATGATCGCGTGCCCGACGAGAACCACCGCCATGCGCCGCTCGTTGCGCAGGTAGTTCAGGCCGTCCAGCACTTCGAGCCACAGGTTGTCGGCTTCGATGTAGCCCTTGCCGTAGCCGCCGCCCGCCAGTTCGATCGACTTGACGTTGCTGTCGCGGCAGACCTTCTCCCACACCAGCTTTTGCAGGGCCGAAACGGAGTCCAGCACGACAGTCTGGAAGCCGTGATCCTCAGCGGCCAGCGCGCGGATAGCGTCGATCACCTGCTCGAACGTGGTCAGGTGCGTTTCGCCCTCGGGCGCCAGCGCGTCCAGTTCCAGATCGCCGCTCTCGCCGCGTTCGGTCTGCAGGAACACCGGCGCCGGGAACTCGCTGGCCAGCGTGGTCTTGCCCATCTTCTCGGGGCCGTAAATCAGGATCCGCGGCGGCTGATCGGCGCGGACCTTTCTCAAAGAGGCGAGGGAAATCGCCATGCTCATTCTTCTCCGTGCAGCGCGTCGAGGAACCACCCGCCGGTCGCGCCGTCAGCGGTCGGGTGAAACACGGCCGTCACCTCGGCGACGGGCATGATGGCGATGCGGGCGCGCGGGGTGCGGCCCCTGCCGCGGGGCGCCCATGAGATAGCCAGGCCGGTGACGTACCTGTCGTCGTCGATCACACCGTGCGCACGATCCTCGCGCTTCAGGCCGGGCTGAACGAGCAAGTCGAGCAGCGCCTTGATCCGGTTATCAATGTCGCTGGCCTCGCTCTCGCGCTCGCAGGCAATGGTGATGAGCACGCGGCCGGGCACGCGCGCCGGCTTCTGCAGCTTCAGCTCGACCGCCGCCTCAAGGGTCCAGTTCTTGTAGTCGCGCGTCTTGGCGCGCCCCCTGCCCGGCAGCGTCTTGAACAGGTTGTTCACGCTGGGCGGCATGGGCAGCGTCAGGGTGGTGCAGGGGAGCGCCGAGACGCCCCCCTGCTGGCGCATCCCGAGAGCGATATCGCACCCGGAATCCTGGTTGACCGTGGCGACCATCATCCGCGCTCCGAGGCGAGGAGTTGGTCGAGCGTCAGGTCGGGGAACTTCGCCATCAGGTCCGGCCAGGCCGACCGGGGTATCCTGTTGCGGGATTTCCACACGCGAACGGCGACCGGGGTTTTGCCGAGCGCGTCGGCCAAAGCCTTTGCTCCCCCACGGCTTTCGATGATCTGAGCGACGTTCATGGCCAAAGCGTAACAGCACGTTACGCTCAGCCGCAAGGGGAAAGTTCCCCCTAGTTACGTTACTTCTTGTAACGTGGGGGTATGGACCAGTCAGAGGATGACCTGAGAACGCCCTGGCAGCGTCTGCGCTGGGCGCGGCATAGGTGGCAGCGATCGCTGGGCGTCGCCCCCAATGCGACGGCCGCGGCTGAAAGCCTCGGTATCGAGCCGCACACTTATAGAGCGTTCGAGGGGCCAGAGGATCGGTCCAAGTTCACGCCCATTAATCACCAGCGCGCCATTGATTTCGGGCGCAAGTTCAAGGTCAGTTGGGCCTGGCTGCTGACGGGAGAGGGGTCGCCGGACAGCCGCTCGTTGAGCGAGCCGCAGCAGCGAATCGTCAACGCCATGCGTGACGCCTCAACGGCCCAGCAGGAAGCGGTTGCCGATGTGGTTGAGCGCATGCTGAGGGCCATGTAGGCCGGGCGGCGTAACAGATCGGAACTTTTCTCTTGCGGCCCGCGTAACGACGTGTAACCCTGTCCTCCATCAAAGGAGACAGGCCATGCCGCATCCCAATCAAATCGCACTGGTCCACGCGGCGCAACGCTGGATCGAACAGGCGCGCAATCTGCCGGCCAGTGAGGCCGCCCACCGCCTCGGTCGCCGCATTCGCCAGATTGAGGCGGGCATTCAGCAGCTGGGCGCCGACAACGACGACCTGCCGGAAGATCTGGCCGGGCTGTCCGTGTTCGACCTGCAGTCCGCTCAGGCGCAGTTGATTATCGA
>Ga0315904_10011450_pt1 | contig 11314 bp, 14 predicted proteins | sample LakEriMetagenome_6_FD_203529 | JGI IMG/M metagenome (GOLD analysis project Ga0315904, IMG submission 203529) | Freshwater fungal communities from buoy surface, Lake Erie, Ohio, United States - Buoy 12 MA120 | ecosystem: Environmental > Aquatic > Freshwater > Lake | place: USA: Lake Erie, Ohio... | reverse complement strand
ACTCTTGAAACACCCAATGACCGGTATGAAAAAATACTGCAAATCGCAGCCTGATTTGTAACTTAGAAAACACCCCCGATGGTCCTAAATATGGGGAGTATTATACCTGACGGTGCATATATAGAGCAAGTTTGGAAAGCTGTTCATTTCTACGAAAAACAGATTGGAAGGTCGAACATCATAATTGCGGGGGATTTTAATAGCAATTCAATTTGGGACAGGAGTCATCGAATTGGAAATCATTCTGACCTTGTAAATAAGCTATCTTGTAATGGGATACAAAGCAGTTACCACAATTTCAATATAGCAAGACAGGGAGAGGAGCTAGAAAAAACCCTTTATATGTATAGGCATGAAAATAAAGGCTACCATATAGATTACTGTTTTATGTCTTCGGATTTGACTTCAAGGTTAGAAAGTGTACGAGTTGGCGCATATGACGATTGGATAAAGCTAAGTGACCATGTTCCACTAATAGTTGATATTTCTATTTGAAATCGGCAACGCATAACATCGGCTTGCCACAACCCGGGCCTAAGATGGAATAGCAAACTTTGATTTATGCTAGTGCCGCCGTAAATTGGTTAGGAATAAAAGTTAACCAATTTACGGCGGCACGTTCCTGGCATTCAGATCCCGGGCTGCGGCAAGCCGTGCCGTTATGTGCAAACCAAGATATGATCTTTAGTTTTTTAATCATAGGGCACCTCTTTTTCGCTTTGGTACCTGGAGACTCCCGGATTGTTTCTGGTAGGATCTTCGCAAGCACTAATCAGGAATACTATAGTACTGCGAATGTCAATGTAATCATATCTGTTGGAAAAAAAATGATCGATACTGTGAGGACAAATGAGGAAGGAAAATTCTTTGTCTCAATTCCTAGCGAAATTGGTTCGGAAATTGACATATATTATTACGGTGTTGGTTTTCAGCAGCTTTACTTGGGTTATATCAAGAATCTATCATCAGACACTACTTTTTTTGAAGTTGACGTAGCAAATAAATACAAAAGAAACCTATTTAGTAAGGCATTCTGTCCAAAGTGCGGGAAGGCCGACAAAGTATTCAGAGTGCGTTATAGGGATGCTCCGGTATATTCTATCCGGGTTAATCGGAATGGAGATACCGTGCATAGTGCTATACGAAACGGAGTATATCAGGCAGGGACATGTGTTTCTTCCGCCCAAAGTGCACAATGGTATTGCGAACGGGATAGGATCACATTTTAATGCGGTTTGCACATAACATGAGGCTTGGCACAATCCGGGCCCACGGGGTTTGTTTAAATTCAACGGCTGGCGTAAATTGGCTGAAAAGGCAAGATAGCCAATTTCGCCAGCCTGGCTCGTGCCGGGCCCGGACTGCGTCAAGCCCGGTACGTTAGCGGCGACCTGCAACCTAAACGATCAACACCAAAAAACTACTTGGTAGCTATGACCCCTTGGATTTTGGCATGTGTGATTTTGCTATTGCTATCTGTGACCCTGACATTGATAGCTATTAAAAAAAGGAAGATGGCTTTCATTTATAGCGCGCTTGCAATTTTCCTTCTTTTTCTTGGAGTTGCTGGTTGGACTGTTTTCAAATTTGTTACATCCTCTTACCGAAAGTTAAAAGCGTCTACGGAAATTAAACAGCGCAGTGGCCTGGAGATTTATACAGCGGTATTTAATTCCACTCCAGCAAACTGTCTGAAGATTACTAATTACAAGGACCATGTTATGCCGATTCTCGACTGTTGTATTTGGCTTGAGCTTAGTACTTGTCCACATGAAATGGAAAGGGTACTGACACAAAGCGTCTACGAAGCTGAGAAGCTGGATAACACTCAGTTGAGCCTCTACATGCCAGGCTTGTCATCGGAGATGCCAAGCTGGTGGAATCCACGGTTACTTGGTGATACAGTATTAGCCTTTACATACAAGGAACCAAATAAGGATAGAATTCAGAGATTTTTCGTGAGCCGCGATTCAACAAAAGCGTTTTACTACGATGCTGTTTATTAATCTTACCGGCCGCCGCTAACACCGGCTGTTGTGCAACCCGGGGGTCGTTTCTGAAACGCTGGCTTGCTTTTATGCCAGTGCCGCCGTAAATTGGTTCTATAATAAAGTTAACCAATTTACGGCGGCACTGATCCCCGCGGCGCAAGCCCGGGCTGCATCAAGCCCCAGACGTTATGCGTAATATCTACAAACGAAAATGAAAAAAACTTTAGAAGACATAATTCAATCCACTTATTTATTACCTGAACAAGTTTTGGAAGAAGTTTTAGGACATTTTCAACATTCGGAATATCCCAAAAACTATTTTTTACTCAAACCGGGTAAACCTTGTAAACACATTTGGTTTATGACGCAAGGTGCTGTAAGATACTTTTACACCAATGACCAAGGAAAAGAGACTAATACTTGGTTTAGCTTAGACACTCAAATTATAACAGATGCCCCGAGTTTAGTTAATCAAACACCGTCACAAGAAAGTATTCAGCTAATGGAAGATAGTGAATTGTATTCCATTGAATATGCTAATATACAAACCTTGCTTCAAAACCATCATTCATTTGCCCTCTGGTATATTAGATTAGTGGAGTTGTATTATATATCACAAATTGAAGACAGAATTGCCGATTTGCAGTTTCTTGACGCAAAGGAACGTTATCAAAAATTATTAAATCTATGTCCTGACATCACCAACCGGATAAGTCTTGGCAACATAGCCTCTTACCTAAACATAACCCAAGAAACGCTGAGTAGAATAAGGGCAGGAAAAATCTAAGTCTTTTTTGATTTACATCAAATCACTTTTTGTTCTATATCAAATACTTTCTATAGTGCGCTTTGCAATTTTGCAGTGTAAAAAACTCACCCGTAAAATTGTAGCAAAATGAATAGCACATTTTTTTTTGAAAACATCACGAGCGCCTTTGTTGAACAAATAGGCTGGTATGCAGGATTTGCTTTTCCTTTCTTTATCATCTTTTGGATTGTAGGTAAAAAGTATTTTAAAAAGATAAGAATTCAAGAAACTGAAAGAGCAAAACTTCATCATTTCAAACACGACCTTGGCTTTTCGGCAAGTACTTTTTTAATGTTTGCAATTATGGATGTTTTCATTCTTTATTTGGATAGTAAAGGTTACACAAAATTGTATTTTGACATCAACGAGTCTGGCTACTTGTGGTTAGGGCTTAGTTTTTTCATTGTACTCTTTATTGATGATATGTTTTTCTATTGGAGTCACAGAGCTATGCACTTGCCTCGTTTTTATAAATATTTCCATAGGGTACATCATGAAAGCACAGATCCATCGCCACTTACCGCTTTTGCTTTTCACCCTTCAGAGGCTGTGGTTGAATACTTTGTTGCCTTTGTATTGCCCTTTTTGCTTCCACTAAATTTCGGGGTAATTATTGCCTGGCAAATCTTCTCTATGTTAAACAATGTATTAGGACATTTAGGTTATGAAATTTATCCAAAGGGTTGGGTAAAATTGCCAATATTGAAATTCAAAACAGCATCTACACACCACAATATGCACCACCAATTGTTTAACGGTAATTATGCATTATATTTTACTTGGTGGGACAAATGGATGGGCACAGAATTCAATGACTACGAAACCCGTCACGAACAAATATTTGAAAGAAATAACATCAAGAAAACAAGCGAGGGTTTGTATTCGCTTACAGTTGCTGATATTAGGCATGAAGCAAACGAGGCTTTTACGATTCAGTTTGGCGATGTACCTACAATTTTCAGGGACTTTTGGGCAGGGCAACACCTGACTATCAAAGTCAATATCAAAGGCGAAACACTGTATCGTACATTTTCCATTTCTTCCATTCCGAATAAAGATAATTTTCTGACTTTGACTATCAAAAAAATCAAGGGAGGCAAGGTTACAAATTACTTAGCCGAAAATATCAAAGTAGGAGATACTTTAGAAGTCACTGCACCTTCAGGGCAATTTTACCTCAATACTGAACCATCTAATCGAAAGCATTATGCGATGATAGCAGGCGGAAGCGGTATCACGCCCATTTACAGTATGATAGGCACTATTTTGAAATTCGAACCCAAAAGTAAAATCACTTTACTCTATGCCAACAGAAATTCCAGTAGCATCATTTTCAAGGAAAAAATTGAACAATGGACAAAAGAATTTTCTACTCAATTAGAAGTTAAACACTTTTTTAGTGAAGAAGAAAATCCTCGAAATGCTATCGAAGGCTATATCACAAGGATTTCATTAGAAGAAATAGTGAATCAATACGACAAAAACAAATTGGATTTTTATCTCTGCGGACCAGAAATGATGACTAATAAACTAATAGAAGATTTGCAATATTTGGGAATAAGCAAAGAGAAAATTCATCGTGAGTTATTTTTAATCACAGCCCAAACTAAAGAAAGTATTTCGCAAAAAGCACTAGTTTCTGCAAAAGTATTTGGCAATACTTATCAATTTGAAACACAAGAGGGTAAAACAATTTTGCAAAGCGGATTAAACCAAAATGTTCCATTAACTTATTCATGCCAAAGCGGCCTTTGTGGAATGTGTAAAATGAAATGTACTGAGGGCAGTGTATTAATGAAGAGTAACCAAGTACTAACCGAAAAAGATATAAAAAAAGGGTATATACTGACTTGCCAATCGCTTCCTCAAACAAAATCAATTACAATTAACAATCCGTAATTGACATGAGAACATTTTTATTAATGACTATTTTTTTAATGGTTAGCGTAAGTACTCGTGCCCAAATTGTCCTTGAAGCCCTTGCAGGAAATCAACAAGCACATTACATAAACTATATCGATAAAGATTTGGATAGCACTGCAAAATGGAACATTTTTAATCTTAATCGTTTTACAGTTAATTACAAAGACAAAGTGCTCAACACTGTTTCTATTGAGGGGCAACTTACTTATCAATTTAAGCCATGGATAGGAGTGTCCGCTGGAGGAGGTTTTTACGGTGAGTTATTTGTTCCAACTATAGGCCTTAGTCTTTCTTACATGAACAAAAAAGAAGACTTTTTTATTCAAATGTACCCAACAATTGGTTTTGCTGAAGGTCAAGTTGCCCCGAGTGTTTTAGGAATCATTGGATACTCACCAAAATTTAGCAAGAATTGGGGGCTTTCTTCACAAATAATATTTTCAGCAGATCCTGTTGAAGCATCTCAAATCATAAGGATAGGGGCTAACTACAAAGATAAAGTTCAATTTGGTATAGGTATAGACATGCTACAAAACTTTGAGACAAAGAATTTAAACTATAACTTAGGACCCTTTATCAGATTTAACTTCTGACGAAAGATACTACGCATAACACGGGTTTGGCAAAAGTGGCGGTTCAGTACTCCGCAGACTGTTTTGTGGTTAAAGTAAATTTGTACTACGCATCAAAATTATTCATAAAAATCGCCACCTTCGCCAAGCCCGAAACCGTTAGCGGTCATGCAAATGACACAACTTGCAAATTCAGCGAGATATACAGATGGACAATAATACTGTAAGGAAACAAACAAGGGTCGCGGCGACTGTTTGTATTGTTTACCTCCTATTGACAATCTTCTATCATCATATAGACAAATATTCGCCAGATGTACTTCGCATCGGTTTGACACTTCTCATTCCTATTGCTTTCGTATTGATAGTTGTTTATTTCATAAAAGGACTGATGACAATTTTGCACAACAGAATACACCTATCCTTTCCAATCTTCCTGCCAACACTTATTTCATTGACAACTCTAGCTTACACCCTTTTTAGTCCCTGGCGACTGGACTCAGACAATTTAGAAAGTCCAGTAGTGATGAGAGCTTGCTTCGAGGGGACACAAAATCAGGCGTACATTAAAATGAGAAAAGACAAATCATTTGAAATTAATTGGACAGGTGTTTTCTTTTATGACGAATGGTTCTTAGGTACTTACTCACAAAAGGGTGACACAATATTTTTAAACTATAAGACATACAAACCATATCGTTTTGGGGACACAATTTTGAATAACGGAAGCAGTTTGATCCCTCTAAACAAATTCAAAAGAGACAGTTCACAATACTTTGTACCGTTTTATCTTGGATATTGCAAGGGGTTAAATTGAAATTGCACGAACCGCTAACATCAGCTTTATGCAAGCCGGGCGACAGAATATATCCTCGTCATTTGTAATTCTGACCCAGCTTCAGTAATTTGGCCTAACGACATTAAACTATAACCAACTTAGCGGTACCCGGCCAACCCAGCGACAGAATACGAATGCCCGTCCTGCACAAAGCCGTAACCGTTAGCCGCAACTTTATGGTCAATTCAAAATCATTGGTTTCTGCTGTAGTGCTTTGCATGTTTTCCATTGTGGCCTATGGACAAGATCATATAAAAAGGTATGTAAGGGCCCATACAGTTCAGATTTCTAGTATTGACCCCAGTTCGACAGGGTACTCAGATTTCGAACCCATTGGAAACGCTATTGGCAATGCATCCATTGTCATGCTTGGCGAGCAGGATCATGGAGACGCTGCAGCGTATCTTGCAAAGACAAAACTCATTAAGTATCTACATGAAAAGAAGGGATTTGATGTGTTAGCTTTCGAAAGTGATTTTTTTAGCCTTAACGAGGGGTGGGAGCAACTAAAAAAGGAAAAAATCGAAATTGATTTATTCCTCAAATCAAACATTTACCCAATTTGGAGCTTGTGTAATGCTTGCAGCACACTACTTTATCATTATATACCGAGTACTTACAAAAGTAGCCGACCGCTGGAAATTACAGGGTTTGACAGTGACCTTGTTTTGGATTATTCTTCCAAGAACTTGATTTTCCGTTTAGATAGCGTTATCCGCTATCTTCAATTGCCTATCGTTAAAGACGGAACTTATGGAAATCAAATTCGACCGGTCCTTGATTCATTGAAATTCGGCTTCTCTTCAATCCTGGATACTTCTTTTTACAAGAAAAGCGTTGTCTGTTTGCAGGCAATAAAGAGACAAATGGAAGATAAGCTTCCAGAAGACGATTTTTGGATGCAGGTTATTGACAACTTGATTAGCTCAAACATCAATTATCAAACAAGAAATACTGATATCATTCGCTCCTTTAATGCAAGAGACTCCCAAATGGCACAAAACTTGAGCTGGCTGAGCCGTGTGAAGTTTCCCGGAAAAAAGATGATTATTTGGGCTGCGAATACTCACATTGCAAAAAGTAAAGACACTTTAGTGTTAAATAAAAGTGGACAAGGATTTACTTCAATGGGTGCCTACTTTACACGGGATTCATCGCGGTTAAAGAACTGTTACATTCTAGGATTTACATCATACAGTGGAAAGGCCGGTAGACTGACAGAGAGTGAATTCAATATCCCTATCCCTTTGGCTAACCATTTTGAAGCGTGGATTGACACAGCTTATCAATATGCGTTTATAGACTTTGAAATTTTCAATCAAGCGCACTCGACTATAAACAAACCGTTTTACCTCAAAGGATTCCTCCATTTTCCTGAAAGAGAGAATTGGACAAAATTGTTTGATGGAATATTCTATATTAAAGACATGTATTCGTGCGAACAATAGAAAGAATTGTAGGTTGGGCTTACTGTGCGGCTAACATCGGCTTGCCACAACCCGGGCCTAAGATGGAATAGCAAGCTTTGATTTATGCTGGTGCCGCCGTAAATTGGTTAGGAATAAAAGTTAACCAATTTCCGGCGGCACGTTCCTGGCATCCAGATCCCGGGCTGCGGCAAGCCGTGACGTTAGCGGTCATTGTAACCTTACATCGAACAACGAAATTAATTGACAAAAAATATGAAAGAAATTAAATCAATCAATATTTCAGACAAGTTCTCACTATTCGACAAACTATGGACACCACACATTATTGGAGAACTAAATGGACAATATGTGAAACTTTGTAAGATAAAAAATGATTTTGTTTGGCACAGTCACGAGCATGAAGACGAACTTTTTATGGTTTTCAAAGGCACACTCTTGATGGACTTTCGTGATGGCAGAACAGTTGAAGTTAAGGAAGGGGAAATTTTAATTGTTCCTAAAGGTGTGGAACATCGACCACATACCAAAGGTGAAATTGTATTTAACCTTCTATTTGAACCAAAACAAACTTTGCATTCAGGAACTGTTGAAAGTGAAATGACCGTAAAGGAATTAGGATGGATTTAGACAAAAAAAACAATGAACAATAAATTCGAAATAAAATGAAAAAATTAAATCAAATTTCTAGTTTACAACCGTATGCAGCTCTATTCATTAGACTTGCTTTTGGTTATCACTTAGTTCAATATACTTATGGAGATGTATTTGAATTAACCGCGGGTAGCAATAACAAAGATTGGCTTGGCGGAATGGGAGTTCCTTTTCCATATCTTATGGGGTGGATTTACATTTTAACAGAATTTATAGGTGGAATTGCAATAATTGTTGGTTTTAAAACCAGATGGTTCGCTTTACCATTAATTTTTAATTTTATCGTTGCGTTAGTGTTAGTTCATTTGGGAAAAACTTATAAAGAATCTTTTCAAGCCATTCAAATGTTAGCAGTATCATTTTTCTTTTTATTCAACGGCTCAGGTAAATTATCAGTTGACGATTATCTTGAAAACAGAAAAGATAATATAAACTATTAAAAAAGCATTATGAATAAACAACGAACCGCTAACAGCACATTGGCAATAGGCGGGGTTTCGTCTCCGCTTGACAGTTTTGTGGTAGCAGAAAGTTCAGTTCTCCGAACTAAATTTTGTGCTGAAAAGCCCGCCCATCGCCAATCTGCAAAACGTTGTGTGCTATTTTCGATAACCTCTACATCGTAATTAAACTTTTTATTTACATACAAGTCAAAGAGATGTAAAAAATCTTTGACAAATGCTCAGACTTTTATTTTTTCTATCGTTAATTGTGACTTCAAGTTGTACAAAAGAAAAATCAACACCCGATTTAACCCCACCGCCAACCACATCAGCTCCTACTGCCGCACAGATGAATGCTGCTGAACAGTACAGCATTTCAAAAGGAGGACAAACTTTTCTGGTTGTGTATGATGGAAAGGTTATCAGAGAATCCTATGCCAACGGAGGCAGTGCCGAAAGAGTTCAGTTACTTGGCAGTGGAACAAAAGGGTTTGTGGGGATGCTTGGGGTCATTGCCGCAGAAGAAGGACTAATTAACCTCGATAACCCGGTGGTAGAAGTGCTGACCGAATGGCAAAACGATCCGCAAAAATCCAGGATCACTTACAGACATTTACTGACAATGTCCAGCGGATTGGAAGAACTGAAAGATCGGTTATCGTGGACGGATTATCTGAATGCCCGTTTACTATTCCCCCCGGGAACCACTTTTATATATGGCCCCGATCCGAATCTTTTCGGGCTAGCCCTACAGCGTAAACTCGGTGTGGAAAAAGTGGAAGATTATATTAATCGAAAATTGTTTCAGCCGTTAGGCTTACGTGTTGAGTGGAGAGGACGTTTTGCCGATGGCAATCCACAGCTCAGCGGCGGCGCCTATGTAAGGGCTAATGAGTGGTATAAATTCGGAGAATTTGTCCGCTTAAGCCTTGAAGATAAATGGAATGGGCCCCGGGTTGCATCAAAATCAGGTGTGCAAACAGTAATTTCTTCATCAGCCGCTTATCCCGCTTATGGCTTTTACTGGTGGTTGAAGGAGCCTGTACCTGTATCTGTGGGAAAATTGGTTGATTCGCTGAACAGTAATCAATATACGACACAGATAAAACCAATTATTGATGAGCCTATTATACCTGACGATTTTATGATGTGCCGCGGTGCTTATGGACAATGCCTGTATGTAATACCTTCCCGAAAATTAGTAGTGGTAAGAAATGCACCCGCCTCTGTAACAGAATTCTATAAAGATCATGAGTTTCTGACTCTGCTCCTTAAGCCTTAAATAAAGAGTATGTATAAGAGTCTTTGTAAATTAATCGCCGTCATCGGTATAATAATATCCTCAGGGGATGTCGTATATTCGCAAAGCATTGAAACATTCATCCAGCTCCCTCCAAATGCTTCTGCTAGAGACCTCTATAATACTCCCCATATTTAGGACCATCGGGGGTGTTTTCTAAGTTACAAATCAGGCTGCGATTTGCAGTATTTTTTCATACCGGTCATTGGGTGTTTCAAGAGTGGTATGGTGGATTTTGTTGTTGTAGTAGCCAATGTATTTTTGAACGCCTTCATACAGTTCAAAACCATCATCGGCTGGATTGAGGTAAACGTAATCGTATTTCAAAGATCTCCAGAACCGTTCGATCCATACATTGTCCAGGGCTCTTCCCTTGCCGTCCATCGAGATCTGTATCCCTTGGGACTCGAGGTACTGGGTCCAGAGGGCACTGGTGTACTGGCAGCCTTGGTCCGAGTTCAGGATCTCCGGTTTACCGTGCGTAGCAATGGCTTCCTGCAGGACTTCCCTGCACCAGGAGGCGGCCAGCGAGTTGCTGATGCCCCATCCGACGATTTTACGGCTGTATACATCCATGATTGCAGTCAGATACATAAAGCCGTTACGCATCGGGATGTAGGTGATATCCGTACAACAGACCTGATTAGGGCGGGTTATTGCCAGACCTTTCAACAGATAAGGTTTAATGAACACCTTCATGCCGGCCTTGGTCAGGTTTTTCCTCCGGTAGATCGTTTGCCTTCCCATGATCTTCAGCAAGCGCCGGATTCTCTTGGGACCAACCGGATAGTGTTTTGCGATCAAGAACAACACAATTGACTTTACGCCCTCCGTTGGATGGTCCGTCAGGTGCTTGTCCATGATCTCCATCATCTTCACATTCTCCGGCTTCTCCGGAACAGGCTTGTAATACAACTTGCTTCTATTCACGCTGAGCAGTTCACACTGACGCCGAACGGAGATCTTGCTGACACGGGGACTGACCAGGCTGGCCCGATCCTCTACCCGCCAAGTCTCCTGAAACTTTTTTTTAAAAATTCGTTCTCCACCTTCAGCTGTCCGATCTGTGCGAACAGCTCCTGGGTATCCACATCCGGCTCACCGGACTTGCCCGGCTTATCAAACACGGATCCCATATTGGCCAGGAACTCGGCCTTCCAGCGGGAAATGACAACTTGATTTACTTCAAACTTCTTGGCCAGTTCCGCAAGGGTATGCTGGCCTTTAATGGCTTCCAAGGCAACTTTGGCCTTAAAAGCAGAGGAGAACTGACGACGAGATTGCTTTTTCATTTTGGCTTGTTAAATTAGTGAATATTTTTAACTAAGCCCGTGGCCCGAATTTAGGGGAGTATTATA
>Ga0315904_10011447_pt1 | contig 11315 bp, 7 predicted proteins | sample LakEriMetagenome_6_FD_203529 | JGI IMG/M metagenome (GOLD analysis project Ga0315904, IMG submission 203529) | Freshwater fungal communities from buoy surface, Lake Erie, Ohio, United States - Buoy 12 MA120 | ecosystem: Environmental > Aquatic > Freshwater > Lake | place: USA: Lake Erie, Ohio... | reverse complement strand
AACCCCCAGCTCGGTTTTTTTGTTGCTGATAACATCGCGGTAGGCGGTGACCTGACCATGGATTTTTCCAAGGCGGGTACGGTGAAGACCAGTGAAGTTGGCGTGGGGCCATTCGCCAGGTACTATTTCGGCAAAAAACAGACCAAGCCTTTTTTGGTAACGTCTGCGAATTATGTCACCCTGACCACCAAATCAACCACGCTCGACGTTAACTCCACCGGCTGGAGTTTCCTGTTTGGTGCAGGCTTTGCAGCCTTCCTGAACAGGAACATCGCCGTAGAGGGCATTACGGGTTACCGCTATGCGAATTATTCCAATACGGAAGGCTCCGGAGGTTTTAATCTGAGCCTGGGTTTCCAGCTCTATTTCGGTCGCGACCTCGTGAAAGACATCAAGAGAACGGTGACTGGCGATTAATCTAAGTTTTAGTCATCCGACTGTTTCAGCAATCCTATTTTTCCCTATTTTTGCACCCTTCGAGCCCAGATGGCGGAACTGGTAGACGCGCTAGACTCAAAATCTTGTTATCGAAAGGTAGTGCAGGTTCGATTCCTGTTCTGGGCACCAGTTAAATTTGTAAAGCCTGATAGATCTTAGATTTATCAGGCTTTACTATTTTTCGGGGTGTATCCATCCTGGGATCATCTTAACCGGAAATCATCGCACAACGATCTTCTTCTTCACCATAAAATCAAACACCAATGTTGCCAGGTAAGCGTACCCATCCTTATTCGGATGAACCCCATCACTGGTGGTCATCAGATCCACTTTGCCCTTAAACGGTTTTGTCAGATCCAGAAAATAGGCATGATTCTCATTGGCCATCTTCCTGACCTTCTTTCGCAGCTCCCATATCCGCGGCCTTCTCAATGTAAGGTCTTTCACTCTTTCTGGCGACAAACCCTCCGTTTCAATAACCATGTCTAAAGGACTGCACATGACAAACCGGCAATTGGGTTTCATTTTCCTTATCGCTCCGATATAATCAAGATAGTCTTTTTCAAAATCCGAAATATGCTCCCAATTGTACCGGGGTGCGCCAACGGTTTCATTGGTTCCCACTTTAATGACCACTATATCAGGCGCATAGCTTTCCAACGAATCCAGCAACTGCCAAAGATTTGGCGTCCCGAATCGGATCACGGTTGCGCCACCAACACCAAAATTTTTCACTTCATATCCGGTATACCCACCCCCATACAGAAGTCCAGTTAAAACAGCAGGATAAGATTCTAAACCCGGGTTCGTAACCCTGGCCCCGGCAGTAATGCTATTCCCTATGCAGGCTATCCTGATTTTAGAAATCTGTGCATGGCTTTCATAGCATTGAAAAACACACAGGTAAATCATACACGCATGGTATATGATCCTACCTGTTACTTTAATCGATCCTTTGTTTTTCATATGTTACCTGGTAAACTGCAATTTGTTTAATAACAGGTTGGCCTATTGATTTCGAAACTATTAGTCTTAGCCTATCCCCGGTAACAGCCGCGGGTAACCGGGTAATGAACTTGTAACCAATAGAAGTACCTGAAGCAATGGTCTCCCATTTACGATTTCTGTATAGTTGTACCGAAAACTCCCGTATCCTTTGCCCTTTCTCAACTTCCTCGGCAATTACGATCTGATCAAACCTCTTAGCCTTGGGTAAGGCCAGCACGATCTCTTTACCCTCTCCCTTCGTTACCGCAACCGGGTTACTGAAATTGTTTTTTATAGCAGCGCCAAAAGCTTTCAATGTATCTACATCCGGTTGTGGAATCAACCCGTCAGGATCAGGTGTTAACCCCAATATCAATGACGCATTATGGCCAACAGACTCATAATACATATCCACCAACCTTTTAACCGGGAAAATATGGGACTCATCGCCGGGCTCCCAAAACCACTCATGACGTCCTTTATAGCCCCTTAGCGGTGCATCCGCCATAGCAGGCATATAATACTTTCCATCCTGGTCGCCCTCTTTCAATAACTGAAAATCGTTTTTAAATATAACCTCCTGATTCGCTGAATGTGAAAAAGGAAAATTGAAGGTTCCCCAACTTGGATAGGGTACCGTACCACTTTCGCTGCCTCCCCAACGGATATCGGCACGTTGGGTGTTATGGTAGAAAATGCAATTGCTTTGATATTTCTTAAAGACAGTGAGCACATTAGGGCCACCTTTCTCGGGCCCATGAGCGCCACCATCGAACCAAACGATGGCTAAATCGCCGTATCGGGACATTAACTCTTCCACCATGCCTTCGCAAACCTGGTTGTAATGCTTTTGCCTGTTCTCAGCAAATTTTCCGCCGCCGTTGACCATGAAATCGAATACACCATAGAAAGAATTCCATCGGATGCCGATATAGATCCCAGGCTGAACTCCGTACTTTCGACACGACTCAACAAAATCCTTTACAATATCCCCTTTCCCGTCTCGCCATTTCACGGCTTTAAGGCAATATGGATTTACATCGCTCTGGTAAAGGGCGAAACCGGTTTCGTGGGTGGCGGTAAGTATGGCAATTTTAATTCCGGCATCTTTAGCTGCTTTTATCCACTGGTCGGTATTTAGCTTTTCAGGATTAAAGATGTTATAATCAGTAATGGGTGTAATCCTGTTTTGCTGCTGATTGTACTTTTTCCCGTCGAATACATGCAGGTCGTAACTAAAAAGAGCTACCAGCTCGGCATTCTGCCAGTTCAATTGAGCTTGTGTAGGAATGGGAACGTCCAACTGACCGAAACTGTCTACGGCATGTACTAAGAAAAACAGTACAAGTATTTTTTTAAATTTCATAAATCCTGTTATTAGCTATTTTCAAATCAACTCCCATACCCCCGCTGATTGGGCTTCCTGCCCCAATCAGGCAGATCGATATCCAGATCATCATGCGCGTCACGCATTTCCTTCTTCAGCAAACTGCGCAGCTCATGTATCTTATCGGCGTAGGCATTCTCGCTACTCAGATCATGCATCTCCCAAGGGTCTTTTTTGAGATTAAACAACTGTGTGGTCATAACTCCCCTGACGTTGTATAAGATGAGTTTAAAGCCATCTGCGCTTTTGATACTTCTGCTCCAATGGCCATAGACATTGTACATGGAACTCCGAACCGAGCTCTTCGGGTTGGTGATGACCGGCATCAGGCTTTTTGCTTCAACGGTAGCAGGTGGTTCTATGCCCAGGTAATCATACAAGGTTGGCGAAATATCGCTCAGGTAGGCAAATGCATCAGTAGTCGCATTCTTAGGTATATCAGGACCGGAAATGATCATGGGCACCCGTATACTGTGCTCATACAAATTTTGTTTCCCCACCAATCCGTGTTGTCCAACCGCCAGACCGTTGTCTCCGGCAAAGACGATAATGGTGTTCTCCCTTAGCCCGGCATCATCCAAAGCTTTCAGGATCCGCCCCACCTGGGCATCCATTTCACTGACCATGCCATAATACAGGGCGATCTGTTTCTTTACATCCTCCTCTGCGCGGGGATAAGGGATAAGTTTTTCATCCCTCACGTTCAGGTCACCGTTATCAAAAGGATGGCGGGGCAAAAAATTTGGCGGCAGTTTCATCTTATCAGGACGGTACATATCCACGTACCCTTTCGGCGGTGTACGCGGATCATGGGGAGATGTAAAGGCCACATAACAGTAAAAGGGGTTGGCTTTTGCCTGGGCACTGCTCAAAAATCTGATCGCCGCATCGGCATACAAGGTTGTACTGAACGTATCACTGCGCCAGCTTTTTGATTTTGGATATTCCCCTGTGCTGTCGTAATGATAGACTGTGGGATGCTCCTGCCCTCCGTCCCCGGGGAAATGCATGCCCCCCAGGAAAATATGATCCCCGGTACTAAAAAGACGATTATGAGATTTCCTGTCACTATGCCATTTGCCGGCGTGAAAACTGGTATACCCTTTTTTTTGCAGCACTTCAGGCAAACTGACGATACTATCGGGGATCACTGCTCCGTCCCCGGGGAGTCGGTTCACATAACGGCCGGTCAACATCATCACCCTGCTTGGAACGCAGACCGCTCCCTGGTGGCCGCCCATAACATGCGCCTGCATGAATGCTGTACCCTGTTTTGCCAGTTTATCGAGGTGGGGCGTCCGGATCTGTTTATTTCCCAAAGCACGAATCGTATTGTAGCTCTGGTCGTCACTATACAACACCAGTACATTCTTTGCGCGGTGATTCTGTTGCTGGGCATACGCAGACCCCGCAGCTGCGTAAAAAAGCAGGATACCAAAGATTTGAATTTTCAAAAAAAATGAATTCATATGTTATAATGAGCTTACCATTCGAATATAATCATTAACAAGCATTGGTGGGCCCGCATAGAGAACATACTGTTTCTTCTGTAGAAGTAAATCCCGGAACAGGATTTACCGAGTCTATTTTACATATATTGTACAGATAAAAAAGAGCTTATGCGGAGTATACTGATTTTCGTTCTGGCCTTCATCATACAACTTACCACTTTCGCAAAGGATCGTGTTCCCGTGCGGGGTTTTTGCATTGCCGCTCCGGCGTATGACAAAATAGATCAGTTCACGGAGTTCATTGATAAAGAGCTGGCACCTCGCAAAGTGAATACCCTGATATTACGGATCGACTATAACTACAGGTACACCTCGCACCCCGAATTAGTGAGTTTGAAAAGGCGGGGCAACGATACTACCCAGTCGGCTGCGCTTACCCGGGAGGAAATGAAGAAAATCGTCAGGGCCTGCCAGAGGAATAAGATCACGCTTGTTCCCCAATTCAACCTGCTGGGACACCAGTCATGGGCGAATGAATTGAACCTCCTGCTGGTCCGGTATCCACAGTTCGATGAAACACCCTGGGTAAAGATCCCTGCTGAGTATAAATGGCCCAATGCGGACAGTCTTTACTGTAAAAGCTATTGTCCTTTACATCCTGATGTGCACAAGGTCGTTTTTGAAGTGGTGGATGAGATCATGGAAGTGTGTGAAACGAAACAGTTTCATGCCGGGATGGACGAAGTATTTTACATCGGGGAAGAGAAATGCCCACGATGCTCAGGCAAGGATAAGTCAAAACTCTTTGCCGATGAGGTGAACAAGATCGCGGCACACGTTGAATCCAAAGGCGGCAGGCTCTGGATCTGGGGCGACAGGATGCTGGATTCAAAAATGACCAAGTTAGGAATGTGGGAAGCCAGTGAAAATGATACGCATCGCTCTATCGACATGATCAATAAAAACGTGGTGATCAACGACTGGCATTATGTGTCCCAGGCCATGACTCCCCTGACCTTTGCCACCAAGGGATTTGATGTGATGTTATGCCCCTGGAACAGACCCGAAGTGGTCAAGCTGCAGGTGCAGGATTATTTCACCTATCAAAATGCGCTGAAACCCGCGGTAGCAAAAAAATACCGGGGATTTATCCATACGGTATGGACGAGCCCGGAAAATTTTATTGATGCTTTTTATGGTCGGAACCCTGCCCCCACGGGACGCAACAACGGCACAGTAGAGGCATTCAAAACATTGTTTACCTTGCTGGACCAGCAACGTTACTTATAACTCAGTTTAAACCAATCCTACCATATTCTCAATTCCATGAAGCGGATCATTACCCTGGCATTCGTACTGTTGTATACCGCAACGCATTCCCAAACCCTGACCGTAGAAAAGATCATGCAGGATCCCAAATGGATCGGCAGTTCCCCGAGCGGCGCTTTCTGGGGAACCGACAGTAAATCCATATTCTTCAACTGGAACCCCAACCAGAAACCGTCAGATTCTGCCTACCAGTTCCTGATCGGCAGCAAAGAACCAGTGAGCGTAAAATACCAGGAGGCACAACTGGCGGCAGCCATGGCCAACGCGGAGTACAACAGCAATTATACCATGATGCTTTATACCTATCGGGGAGATGTGTTCGTGAGAAACCTGAAGACAGGCAGCACTACCCGCATCACGGCCACGGAGGATGTTGAATCCGCTCCCAAATTGATCATGAAGGACGAATGGGTGGTCTATAGCCGCAACCAGAACCTGTTCGCGTGGGACAGTAAATCCGGCACCACCACACAGCTGACGAATATCAGTAGAACAAGGGGCTCTGATTCTACCCGAACGGCTCCGCAGGACCAGTTCCTGCAAGGGCAACAGCTCGAAACCAGCGTCGTGCTGGCCGACAGGAAAAACAAACGAAACCTGCGGAATGAATTCCTGAGGAACAATCGTTACACCGATACGCTTCGAGCGCTGAATATCGGCGAGAAGCAACTGCAGAACCTGCAGACCAGTCCCGATGCCCGTTTCATCAGCTACCGACTCTACCAGCCACCCGTAGGCGCAAAACAAACCATCGTGCCCGATTACGTCACCGAATCCGGCTATACCACTGACCTGAACACCCGAACTAAAGTTGGAGCACCGCTGGGCAGGTATGAATCGTACCTGTACGACCGGCTCAACAACAAGCTCGTGCAACTCAATACCGATTCCATTCCGGGCATCACCGATGCACCTGATTACGTTAAAGACTACCCGAAGAAATTTGCCTCGCGCAAAGCATCTCCAAGGCCCGTGATCATCAACGGCCCTTATTGGAGCCCGGGGGGTTCCTATGCCATTGTCGATATCCGTTCGCAGGACAACAAGGATCGCTGGATCATGCAACTGGATGCATCGGGCCAGCTCAAACTGCTCGACCGCCAGCGGGATGAAGCCTGGATCGGCGGCCCCGGCATCAGCGCCTTCAACCCCAGCCTGGGCTGGATCGACGATCAACGATTTTTCTTCCAGAGTGAAGCCACGGGCTACTCCCATCTTTATGCATACGACGTCACGAGCGGATCGAAGAAGGCCCTGACCAGCGGCAACTACGAAGTGCAGGATGCCAACCTGAGCAGGGACCGCAAAAACTTTTACCTGCTGACCAATGAGGAACATCCCGGTAAACAGCAATGGTGCCGGATCAGTACGGACGGCAGCAAAAAAGAGAAGATCACTTCGATGGACGGCGGATACGAAGTGAGCATGTCGCCCGACGAAAAATACATCGCCTATCGGTACTCCTATATCAACAAGCCCTGGGAACTCTATGTACAGGAAAACACGCCTGGGAAGAAACCACTGCAGGTAACCAACAAGGCCATGAGCGAAGCCTTCAGGAACTATCCCTGGCGCGAAGCCCAGGTGACCAGTTTCAAGGCGATGGACGGGTCGGATGTCTATGCCCGTGTCTATGAGCCCGCAACGGGTAAAAAAAATAATGCCGCCGTCATCTTTGTCCACGGTGCCGGCTACCTGCAGAACGTGCACTACTGGTGGAGCAGTTATTTCAGGGAATTCATGTTCCACAACCTGCTGGCCGACAAAGGATATACCGTCATCGACATCGATTACCGCGCCAGCAGTGGCTATGGCCGGAACTGGCGCACCGGCATCTACCGCTGGATGGGTGGCAAGGACCTGGACGACCATGTGGACGCCGCAAAATTCCTCGTACAAAAATATGGCATCGATCCCGGCCGCATCGGCATCTACGGTGGCAGTTACGGCGGCTTCATGACCCTGATGGCCCTGTTCACCAAACCCGATGTGTTCAAGGCCGGCGCTGCCCTGCGGCCGGTGACGGACTGGGCGCATTATAACCATGGCTATACGTCGAACATCCTGAACGAACCCGCGATGGACAGCATCGCCTACGCAAAATCGTCTCCCATCAACTTCGCGGGCGGACTGAAAAACCACCTTTTGATCTGCCATGGCATGGTGGATGTGAATGTGCACTTCCAGGACGCAGTGCGACTCACCCAACGACTTATTGAGCTGGGCAAAGACAATTGGGAACTGGCGGTATACCCCGTGGAAGATCACGGCTTCGTTGAACCCAGCAGCTGGACAGATGAGTATAAACGAATCTTGAAATTATTTGACACCGTACTGTTGAAATAAACAAAAACATCAAACTATGTCTATCTGGTTTAAAAAGGACCTTGTCCTCGCGCAAATGGCCCATATTACCAAAAACACGCTGAGTGAACATCTCGGCATGGAAGTCATTGAGATCGGCGACGACTATTTGAAAGGCACCATGCCCGTGGATCACCGCACCCACCAGCCCGCGGGATTGCTGCATGGTGGCGCTTCCGTGGCATTGGCCGAAACACTGGGCAGCTTCGGCGCAGCCCTGACGGTGGACCACGAGAAATACGTTTGCGTTGGCCTGGAGATCAACGCCAACCACGTACGCAGCACACGTAAGGGCATCGTTACGGGAATAGCCAGGCCGATCCACCTTGGCACTACCACGCAGGTATGGGACATCAGGATACATGATGAGCACGACAGGCTATTATGCGTGAGCAGGCTTACCGTGGCCATCCTGCATAAGAAAGAACATCATTAACCCAACTGGCAAAAAGGCATAAAAAAAGGTGATCCATGAGGATCACCTTTTCATTGTATGAGTTCAGATTATGCGAGGTCAAACCTGTCGAGGTTCATCACCTTGTTCCAGGCAGCCACGAAATCTTTCACAAATTTCTCATTTGAATCTTCGCAGGCATACACTTCAGCGATGGCGCGAAGCTCCGAGTTTGATCCGAAGATCAGGTCGGCACGGGTACCGGTCCACTTCACTTCTCCTGTCTTGCGGTCGCGACCTTCGAATACATCCTGTGCGTGAGACACGGCAGACCAGGTGACACCGAAATCAAGAAGGTTAACAAAGAAATCGTTGCTCAGCACTTCGGGGCGATCGGTGAACAGACCATGCTTCGACAAATCGAAATTGGTTTTCAATACGCGCATACCTCCAACCAGCACCGTCATCTCCGGAGCAGTCAGTTTCAACAGCTGCGCTTTATCTACCAGCATCTCTTCAGCAGTGGCGGCAAACCTTGCTTTCACAAAGTTCCTGAAACCATCTGCCATGGGCTCCAGTACCGCGAATGACTCAACGTCTGTATCGGCTTCGGAAGCATCGTTACGTCCAGCTGTAAAAGGAACTGTCACTACAACACCCGCACCTTTCGCAGCCTGTTCAACACCTGCACAGCCTGCAAGTACGATGAGATCAGCGAGTGATACTTTCTTATTTCCTGTTTGCGCAGCATTGAAATCGGCCTGGATCTTCTCCAGTGCGTGCAACACGTTGGCCAGTTGCGCCGGGTTATTCACCTGCCAGTATTTCTGGGGAGCCAGTCGAACACGGGCACCGTTGGCACCGCCACGCTTATCAGATCCACGGAACGTAGACGCAGATGCCCAGGCAGTAGACACCAGTTGTGACACGGTGAGTCCTGATGCGAGGACAGTCGCTTTAAGCGAAGCCACATCCTGGTCATTGATCAGTTCAAAATCAACGGCAGGAATGGGATCTTGCCAGATCAGCACTTCGGCAGGAACTTCTGGTCCAAGGTAACGCGCACGAGGTCCCATATCGCGGTGGGTCAGTTTGAACCACGCACGGGCAAAAGCATCAGCGAACTGGTCAGGGTTCTCGAAGAAACGCCTCGATACTTTCTCATAAGCAGGATCAAAACGAAGCGCGAGGTCGGTAGTCAGCATCGTGGGCGCATGGCTTAAAGAAGGATCATGGGCATCAGGTACCGTGCCTGCTCCGCCGCCGTTCCTGGGCTTCCACTGGTGCGCGCCGGCAGGACTCTTGGTCAATTCCCACTCAAATCCGAACAGGTTCTCAAAAAAGTTATTGCTCCACTTTGTAGGCGTTGTTGTCCATGCTCCCTCAAGTCCGCTGGTGATGGTGTATTGGGCATTACCACTGCCAAAGGAATTCTTCCAGCCCAGGCTCTGCTCTTCAATGCCGGCAGCTGCTGGTTCACGACCAACATATTTCGAAGGATCGGCGGCACCATGTGTTTTACCAAAACTGTGACCACCTGCGATCAGGGCCACAGTCTCTTCGTCGTTCATAGCCATACGACCGAAGGTTTCCCTGATGTCGCGTGCAGCAGCGATCGGGTCAGGATTTCCGTTTGGTCCTTCCGGATTTACATAGATCAGTCCCATCTGAACCGCGCCCAATGGATTCTCCAATTCACGATCTCCGGTGTAGCGCTTGTCGCCCAACCACTCGGTCTCAGATCCCCAGTATACATCTTCTTCGGGTTCCCATACATCGGCACGGCCTCCGGCAAAACCAAAGGTTTTGAAACCCATGGATTCGAGCGCGCAGTTACCAGCCAATATCATCAGATCCGCCCAGGACAGTTTCTTGCCATACTTCTTTTTAACGGGCCAGAGGAGAAGACGGGCTTTATCGAGGTTGCCATTGTCCGGCCAGCTGTTCAGCGGCGCGAAACGCTGGGTGCCGTTGCCGCCACCACCACGACCGTCGTGGATACGATAGGTGCCTGCGCTATGCCAGGCCATACGGATAAAAAACGGGCCATAATGTCCATAGTCTGCCGGCCACCAATCCTGCGAGGTGGTCATCAGTTCATAAATGTCTTTTTTCACTTCAGCCAGATCAAGGCTGTTGAATTCCTTGGCGTAATCAAATGCTTCGCCCATGGGGTTGGAGAGCGTTGAATGCTGGCGGAGGATGTTCAGCTTCAGCTGATTCGGCCACCAATCGCGGTTAGATGTTCCGCCACCTGCGGTTTTGTTCAGGATACCGCTGCTGAAAGGGCACTTGCTTTCACCATTCACATTGTACGATGTAGTGCCAGGAGATACGTTATTTCCCATGTTATATTACTTTAAAAACAGTTTTAAAAAATCGTGTGAGGAGGTTTCCCGATTCCCAAACTTAGCTATTGAATCCGGCCCGCAATGTTACTGATTTATGCTGAAACTGTAAAAGGTAAAGCGAATCGAAAAAACAGGGCAGGCAGACAGCACCTCGATGTCCCAAAACAATGTTCTTACTGAAATGTTCACAAAATTTATTCACTTTATGGGGAAGACTGTCACGCTTCCTTAAACAAAAGATCATGAAATCATCTATCACCATCCTGCTGATGCTGTCCGCATTCACTGTCATGGCCCAAACGCCTTCCCGCGAGATCGACATCAAAACAGCGCTGCTGGCCGCCCCGGCCGATAAGCGCGCCGATGCGACCGTCCTGGGTATGGATGCCAAAGGCGAAACCATAGTGCTCCGCAAAGGCACCAACGAGCTGATCTGCATTGCCGACGACCCCAAATCCCCGGGACTTAGCGTTTCCTGTTACCACAAGGACCTGGAACCTTTCATGGCCAGGGGCCGACAACTGAAGGCACAGGGAAAAACCTTTAAGGAGATTTTCGATATCCGGGAAGCCGAGGCAAAATCGGGAAAACTGAAGATGCCTAAACAGGCCTCG
>Ga0315904_10011446_pt1 | contig 11315 bp, 12 predicted proteins | sample LakEriMetagenome_6_FD_203529 | JGI IMG/M metagenome (GOLD analysis project Ga0315904, IMG submission 203529) | Freshwater fungal communities from buoy surface, Lake Erie, Ohio, United States - Buoy 12 MA120 | ecosystem: Environmental > Aquatic > Freshwater > Lake | place: USA: Lake Erie, Ohio... | reverse complement strand
GCCGCCACGTCAGCAAAACGGGTATAGAGAGATAATTGAGATTAACTTCTTTCAGGGTGCCGGGATTTATGGATCTGTAGAGGGTATCAAAACTGTAACCGGTTTGCGTATTCGACTGGTTGAATAATACCTCGGGCTGGATCCCCCATTTTTTGCTCCACATCAGCTCTGCCACACCGCCCAGGTGATATCCCCAGTTGAACTGGTCCCTGAACGATACACCGTCGATCTTGTAAACAGTAGCTCCACCTTTGATACCAATATTGATTCCCTGTGAAAAAACTGAATGGGCAGCTAAAAAACATCCTGCAAAGAGCACAAGCATTTTGATTTTCATATAGTATTTTATTTTGGGGATTTGACTGTAAAAAAAAGGAAATACTATGCCAGGTCTTGTTAAATGCCCTACAATTATTTGTTAAATGGAAAATGCCCGGGATAATAACGTAATGGCATAGACGAAGATAAGTCAATTGGCTAATTCGCTCATTAGCTCATTGGCTGACTGGTCAATTGGCTCATTGGCTAATTGACTCATTGGCTAATTGATCTAGAGCATTTGAACTAAGAATTAGCCAATGAGCCAATTAGCTAATTAGTCAATTCTATAAGCGTAATCTCAGGCATGATACCCACCCTTCCCGGATAACCCAGGAAACCGAAGCCCCTGTTCACATACAATTTCTGCTGTCCTTCCTCGTAAAGCCCGGCCCATTGCCTGTACACATATTGTACGGGACTCCATTTGAACCAGGGAATCTCCACACCGAACTGCATCCCGTGCGTATGCCCGCTCAGGGTAAGATGGATATCCTTGTATTGCCTGACCTCTGCATCCCAATGGCTGGGGTCATGGCTTAGCAGGATCTTGAAAGGAATTTCCTGGCTGCCTTCATAGGCGTTGGGGAGGCTCCCGTATCTTGGAAAATTCGATTTGGCACTCCAGTTTTCGATACCCAGCAATGCGATCTGCTGTCCATCCTTATCCACCACCACATGTTCGTTCATCAGCAGCCGCCAACCCATGTCGGCGTGCACCTTCTTCAACTGCTCGAGGTTTTGCTTTTTGGCATCCGGGCTTGGCCACTGCGCATAGTCTCCATAGTCGTGGTTACCTAAGGTACTATAGACCCCCAGAGGCGCCCTGAGCCGGGCGAACACGTCCTTGAAGTCGCGCATCTCATCGGCCCGGTCGTTCACGAGGTCGCCCGTGAACAGGATCAGATCTGGTTTCTTATCGAGGATGAGCTCTATGCCCGTCTCTACTGCTTTTTTATCCGTAAGGCTTCCGGAATGGATATCTGATATATGAACAATCCGCAACCCTTTGAAGGCCTCCGGAAGGTCCTTGAATTGCATCGCCACTTCCTGGAGTTTGTACCTGTACTTGTTCCCGAAGCCCCACAAAAGCGTTCCAAACAGGCTTGACCCCAGGCCAAGTCCGAGCCAGCTCATGAACGTGGAGCGGGATATGGCGCTTGAACTGAACTCCTCGTTCTGAACGAAACGGTAATACAGCTTACCCCCGGACCAGTGGGCCAGCCTCCGGAAGTCGTCCAACAGAAATATGCCTGATGCGATGAACTTTGCGATGAATACCCCGATCAGGGTGGCAAAAACATAGATACGGATCAGCTTTGGCCATTCCGAAACATTCAGTACAGACCCGAACATGAAAACGGATACCGAGGCCAGCGTCAACGCCCAATAAATGGCGTAGATCAGTATCCTGGTTTTGGGCGCTGCCGTTTGCGATACATGTTTTACCGCCTGGAACACATACCAGTCGATCAATAACATGATCAGGATGAAAACGCCTGATCCCAGGACTCTGGCCATAATCTATATTTAGAATGCGATGAATTGGTCCACCTGTTTCTCCATGGCTTCAACCGTTGCCGAGTCGTGGATCTGGTCCGATCCGTTCAGCAATTTGTCTACCATGGAAATAGGCAGTTTATTGGGGTGTACCGCCACGTGAAGGTAACTTAGGGAACCGGAAAGGTGATCCATCCCCCGGAGATTGCCTGCCCGGCCTGTAGAAATACCCGTTAAAAGGGCTTTTTTGCCTGGCCAGACCCTTTTATAATCAGACAGGTCGATCATGGTTTTCAGCGACCCAGGGAAACTGCCGTTGTATTCGGGCAGCACGAAGATAAACTTGTCGGTAGGTATCAATACGTCATGCTCGAGGTGGCTCAGGAGCTCAGTTTTCTGGTTCAGGTCCAACCCTTCAAGGCTTACGAGGTTCGCGTCGATGCCCCTGTTCAGGAGGATCTCCCGGTATTGACGGGCTACCTTCAGGGTTCGGCTGCCATGGCGGTTGGTGCCGGAAATGATTGTATAGTTCATGTTAGTAGTGGTTATAACACCCAATGTTGATATATTGTTCCGCAAAATGGTGCCGAACGATTAAATTTGCCATTCCGACAAAATCCCGGTTTTCATGCAATTCACTTATTACGGACATGCCTGCTTCACCGTTCAGGTAAATGGGAAAAAACTCCTTTTTGACCCCTTTATTACCCCGAATGAACTGGCTGCATCCGTTGATATAAATGCGATAGAGGCCGACTATATCCTGGTCAGCCACGGGCATGCCGACCATATCGCCGATTGTGTGGCCCTGGCCAACAGCACGGGGGCAATGGTGATCACCAATTGGGAGATCTATGAATGGCTGGCAAAACAGGGTGTAACCAATGTACACCCTATGAATACAGGCGGTAGTAAGGATTTTGATTTTGGGAAGCTGAAATGCGTGGTGGCCCAACATTCATCCAGCCTTCCGGATGGAAGCTATGGCGGTAACCCGATGGGATTTGTGATCAAATCCAGCGAAGGGAACTTCTATTATAGCGGCGATACCGCACTGACCCTGGATATGCAGCTTGTACCGCGTTTTACACCTCTGGATTTTGCCATCCTGCCCATCGGCGATAATTTCACCATGGGCTATGAAGATGCCATACGCGCTGCCCACATGATCAGCTGTCACCAGATCGTGGGGGTACATTACGACACATTTGGCTTTATCAAGATCGATTCGCAAAAGGCCACAGAAGAATTTTCAAAAAATGGTCTTACGTTGCATTTACCCGCAATTGGATCCACAATAACCATATAACCAACAACAACGCATGGTCCGTACGATAGGTATAGCAAATCAGAAAGGAGGTGTTGGAAAAACAACAACTGCCATAAACCTGGCAGCCAGCCTTGCCGTTCTGGAATTTAAGACGCTGCTGGTAGATGCCGACCCCCAGGCAAACAGCACCACCGGTGTTGGCTTCGATCTCCACAATGTGCAGCAGAGTTTGTACGACTGTATGGTGAACCAACTGCCGGCGAAGGATGTGGTGCTGAAAACCGACATACCCAACCTGTTTCTGCTGCCATCCCATATCGACCTGGTAGGCGCAGAAATTGAAATGATCAATTACCCGCAGCGTGAAACGGTGCTGAAGAATATCCTGGCGGAAATAAAGGATGACTACGACTTTATCGTCATCGACTGTTCCCCCTCTCTTGGACTCATAACGGTCAATGCCCTTGTTGCGGCAGACAGCGTAGTGGTCCCTGTGCAGGCTGAATTCTTTGCTTTGGAAGGGCTGGGTAAATTGCTGAACACCATCAAAATTGTGCAGACCCGTCTGAATACCGAACTGGAAATTGAAGGAATACTGATGACTATGTACGATGGCCGGCTGAGGCTTTGCAACCAGGTGGTGAATGAGGTCAGAAGGCATTTCGAAGAACTTGTTTTCAGTACCATCATCCACCGCAACACGCGATTGAGTGAAGCACCGAGCGTGGGCAAGCCTGCCATACTCTATGATGCGGAAAGCAAAGGCGCCATCAATTACCTGAACCTGGCCAAAGAGATCCTCCAAAAGAACAATCTGACCAGGATCAGCCAGGAAGAAAGAATGTTAACATAACCAAATGAGTAATCCAAACAATAGAAAAGAGGCATTGGGCAAAGGGATAAGATCACTGCTGCAAAGCATTGACGCGGACCTTAAAACAACTACCGGAACACTGAAACAGGAGGTGGCGGAAAAATCCACCGCCGTAAATCTGGTCCCTATTGGCCAGATCGAAGTGAACCCAAAGCAACCACGGCAGGATTTCGACGAAACTGCTTTGCAGGAACTGGCCGCCTCGATCAAAATACATGGCATCATCCAGCCCCTGACCGTTTCTACGATCGCGCCTAATCGCTTTCGACTGATCGCGGGTGAACGCAGGCTTCGCGCTTCCAAGATCGCCGGATTGAAAGAACTTCCTGTATACGTACGGAATGTAAACGACCAGGAACTGCTGGAACTGGCACTGCTGGAGAACCTGCAGCGTCAGGACCTCAACGCCATAGAGATCGGAATCAGCTACAGGAGACTGATGGAAGAATGTTCCCTCACACAGGAACAAGTAGCAGAGCGTATGGGAAAGGAAAGGTCCACCGTCACCAACTATATGAGGCTGCTGAAATTGCCGCCGGATATTGTTGTAGCCGTCAGGAACGGCAGCCTCAGCATGGGGCATGCCAGGGCCCTGATCAACGTGGATGCCGTAGATAAGCAGCTATACGTATTCCACAAGATCGTGAACGAAGGATTGTCTGTCAGGCAAACCGAAAATCTCGTGAGAACCATGTACAAACAGGGCAACCCTGTTAAAAAAACACAAAAAACTGCATTGGCACCCGCATTCAAGAAGATCGAGGATAACTTAGCGTCGCATTTTAATACCCGTGTAAAAATGCAACATCATAAAAGCGGGCATGGCGCGATCAACCTGGAATATTATTCCATTGAAGAGTTGAACGCCATACTCGATAAGATGAATATCACGGTTCACTGATATGCGTTCATACCGCCCACTTGGATTTTTCATTACGGTATTGCTGGTACTTGTATCTGCTGCTTCGTTTAGCCAGCAACGTGATACAAAAACCAAAGTGTCCGACACGGCGAAGGCTGCTGTGAAGAAAAACGAGGCTGATACCGGTGCGGTGAAAAAGAAAAGAAGCGAGCCCGGCAAGGCCGCGATCAGGTCAGCCATAATTCCCGGATGGGGCCAGATCTACAACAAGAAATACTGGAAACTCCCCATTGTCTATGGTGCGCTCGCCATTCCAGTTGTCACCTTCACCTACAACAAGACCTGGTACGATAAAACCCGGGAAGCCTACAACATCCGATACTATAATGACACCTCTCAGGTTTCTGACCTGCCAACGGACGGCATAGACCCTACACTACAGCCGCTCTCAACAGAATCGTTAAGGCTATACCGCAATGAATTCCGGCAAAATGTCGACTTTTCGGTACTGGCCTTCCTGATCATTTGGGGCCTGCAGGTTGCGGATGCGGCCGTGGACGCCCATCTGAAAAGCTTCAACATCAGTGATGACCTGAGCCTGAAGATAAAGCCGGTACTTTCGCCCGGAAGGTCAGCCGGAATTGGTCTGGTGGTTTCATTTCGGGACGACAAACCAAGGCCTAACGTAGTAAGATTATAGAACCCTTTAAAAGTTCATATATGAATATCGCCCTCATCGGTTATGGTAAAATGGGTAAGATCATTGAAGAAATCGCGTTAACCCGAGGCCATTCAGTAGGACTGAAAATAGACTTGTACAACATCAACGATTTCACGTTGGATAACCTGAAAAAAGCAGACGTTGCCATTGAGTTCACCGGTCCTCACAGCGCTTATGAGAACGTAATGAAATGCCTTGAAGCCGGCATTCCAGTGGTTTGCGGGTCTACCGGCTGGCTTGACCAGTATGAGAAAGTGACGGATTATTGCCATAAAAAAGAAGGCACCCTGCTCTACGCCAGCAATTTTAGCGTGGGCGTGAACCTGTTTTTTGAACTCAACAGGCTTCTGGCCAGGATGATGGAAAATCAGCCGGATTATGAAGTGAAGATGACCGAAATTCACCATACGCAGAAGAAAGACGCTCCGAGCGGCACAGCCATCACCCTGGCGGAACAGATCATCGGTGAACTGGCAAGAAAGCAGTCATGGGTCAATCACGCGACGGCAGCAGCAGGTGAACTGTCGATAGAAAGCATCAGGGAAGATCCGGCCCCCGGCACCCATAAGATCAGCTATACGTCTGCCATAGACGATATTGAAATCATACATACCGCCCATAACAGAAATGGTTTTGCCACGGGGGCCGTGATGGCGGCAGAATTCGTAAATGGCAAGAAAGGCATCTTCTCTATGAAAGATGTGCTCCAAATTGGTTGAGAGGATCCGGATCAAATTGAAAATCTGAATTCGATTTTTTTTATTAGTTTGTACCGTGCTCAACAAAAAAACCCAATATGCCCTACAGGCGCTGATGTACCTTGCCGAACACAAGGATAGCGGCCCTATACTCATTTCTGAGATCGCAGAAAAGAAAAAGATACCGTTAAAATTCCTGGAAAGCATTCTGCTGCAATTGAAGAAAGAGGGTATACTGGACAGTAAAAAAGGAAAAGGCGGAGGCTACCACCTCAGCCTTCCCGCAAAGGATATCCCCCTGGCCAGGGTGATCCGCCTAATTCACGGTCCGATTGCCATGCTGCCCTGCGTTAGTCTCTACTTCTATCAACGCTGCAAAAACTGCGATGAAAAAAACTGTGGTTTACACGACACCATGATCCTGGTGCGCGACGCTACGTTAAAGATCCTGGAAAAGAAAACGGTGGCGGACATTGCCCATATTGAAGGCCTTCTCGCAGACTGATTTCCACAAAAGCCGGCTACCTTGCAGCTGGTAAACCCATTAAAAATTACCCTAATTTTGCGTCCATCATTATGGCTGAAGACCTGCAAATAGCAAAGGGTACAAAAGAAGAAAAATACATGGCCATCATACCCCAAATCCGGGGATTGCTGGAGGGAGAAGATGACCTGATCGCCAACCTGGCCAATGTGGCTGGTGCGCTGCGCGAACAATTTTCCTGGTGGTGGATCGGCTTTTATTTAGTGAAGCATGATGAACTTGTCCTGGGTCCATTCCAGGGGCCGGTGGCGTGTACAAGGATACGAAAAGGGCGCGGCGTCTGCGGCACTGCCTGGGCAGAAGCGAGGACCATCATTGTCCCGGATGTAGAAGCATTCCCAGGACATATCGCATGCAGCAGTTTATCCCGATCAGAGATCGTTGTCCCGTTGGTTGCTGAAGGTAAAGTCTGGGCAGTACTGGATGCCGACTCGGAGCATCTGGACCACTACGACGAAACAGACCGGCGTTACCTGGAAGAAATTGTGGCTCTCATCAAGACCTAATCTTCTTTTTCTCCCAGCAGTTCGTCAATGGTCGCATCGAACTCCCGCTTGAACATTTCATGGTAGCTTCCTGCGCCAGGCCCTGCAAAACCAGGATGGATCTTCCTGACTTTACCATCCCTGCCTATAAAAATGGTTGTTGGAAATGCCCTGATGGCTGTAAGTTCAGGCAGGGTTTTTTCCGTACGTAATGAGTCGGTTGTGATCACGCCTGTATTCAGCATGGGATACTCCACGTTATAACGTTGCTGAAACTTCCGCAAAGTTTTTTCGGCCTTTCGGAAATCGCGCGTATACTCATAGGCAAGCCCGATCACCTCAACGCCCCTTTGCCTGTTCTTACGATACCACTCGCTGAGAAATGCCGTTTCATCCATACAGTTCGGGCACCATGAACCCATGAGCTGTATGACCACCACTTTGTTCCGGAAACGCGCATCATCGATGGATACCATATTTGAATCCAGATCGGGGAAGCTGAAGTGCAGGCGCTCCTCCCCTTCTTTCAAATACATCATTGCCCCCGCAGGCTCAAGTTTTGCCTTAGGGTCCTTCACGGCTGTCCACGGTTCCATATACCGGATGCCGGCGCAGAACAAACCCTGCTCGATCCGATCTGGCCCGGTGATCTTTGCACCGAAATAGTAAGCATGGCTGCCGTCGAAGCATGATAACATCAGTGAATCTCCTGTAACAATGCCTTCCAGGAAGCGATAGTCGCCTGATGGATTCAGAAAAGTACCTGTCAGTCTGTTCTTCTGCTGCCGGAATTCAGCCACGGATCTTCGTTTCGTACCGTCGGGCCGGGTAAACTCCACCGCATACCTGCCGCTGATATCATAGGCTGCATCACCTTTTACAGGCTGGAATCTCCAGGTGATGCCCGGTGTTGCCTCAACGGACATCACCTGATCGGCACCCGTGGTCCCTTTATACCAATATCCCTTCATGGAACGGTCATCGCTAACGTTCATGGTCAGGCGAGAGTCGAAAAAAGGCATATCTATATAGAGGGAATCATTCTTCCTGCTGATGCTGTCCACCCGAAGTTTCTCAGATGCATTGGCGATCACCCACACCGGTCTGTTCTTTTCGGTTTTCACCACCATATTGAACACGATGGGAATGCCGTCTTCCCGTGGCATTACAACACGGTACTGGGTCTGGCTAAATGCAATGGATGATATGGACAGCAGAATCAGTATGAACCTCAGCATAGACAAATCTACTACTAAAGGTTATCAAACATATCCGCCGTCATTTTTTCGAGGTCGAACTCCGGCTTCCAGCCCCAGTCGCGCCCGGCCACACTGGCGTCGATACTTTGCGGCCAGCTGTCGGCAATGGCCTGGCGGTAATCAGGTTTATATTCGATCTCAAATTCCGGTATGTGTTTTTTAATGCAGGCCGCGATCTCCCGGGGCGAAAAACTCATTCCGCTGATATTGTACGAGGTGCGTACTGTGATCCGGTCGGCCGGAGCTTCCATCAGTTCAATGGTTGCCCTGATCGCGTCAGGCATGTACATCATGGGCAGGTAGGTATCTTCCTTCAGGAAACAGGTGTATTTTTTTTCTTCCAAAGCTTCATGAAAGATCTCCACGGCATAGTCCGTGGTACCCCCGCCGGGCGCTGATTTGTAACTAATGAGCCCCGGATACCGGAGGCTGCGGACATCCACACCATAACGCTGGTGGAAATAATTACACCAGAATTCCCCGGCAAATTTGCTGATCCCGTAGACGGTGGTAGGCTCAATCACGGTTTGTTGGGGACAATGCTGCTTGGGGCTGGTTGGCCCAAATACCGCAATACTACTGGGCCAGTATACCTTCCTGATCTTTTCCTCGCGGGCAATGTCCAGCACATTCAGCAAGCCTGTCATATTCAGGTTCCAGGCAAGAGGTGGATTCTTCTCACCAGTGGCAGAAAGTATGGCCGCCAGCAGGTATATCTGGGTGAAATTCTGCCTGATCACTTGCACGTGGAGCATTTCCTTATTCATCACGTCCATACTCACATATGGGCCTGAACCCTTCAACAGTTCGTGCTCCTCCCTGAGGTCCGAGGCCACTACATTAGCGCCCCCATAAATCTTCCTGAGCGCAAGGGTCAGTTCAACCCCAATCTGGCCGCAGGCACCGATCACAAGTATTCTTTCTTTTATCATGGCTTAAATCGTTGTGCCAAAAATCAAGAAAAAATGGCACTTTTGAATTTGATTTAAGATAATTCATATGGAAAAATTTCTGGTGGATCTTTTCAAGGGGCAGGAATACGACGCAAACAATTTTTTCCTGATCGCAGGGCCATGTGTAGTGGAAAGCGAGGAACTCATCATGGAGGTGGGTGAAAAAGTGGCTGCGATCTGCAAGAAACTGCAGATCCCCTTTGTATTAAAGTCATCCTATCGAAAGGCCAACAGAACCAGTGTATCTTCATTTACGGGGTTGGGTGATGAAAAGGCCATGTCTATCCTGAGGATGGCAGGAAACCGTCTCGGCCTCCCGGTAACAACAGACATCCATGCGCATGAAGAAGCGGCGCTGGCTGCAGAATATGTTGACATCCTCCAGATCCCGGCCTTTCTCTGCCGGCAGACCGATCTGTTGGTAGCGGCTGCTAAGACCGGCAAAGTGGTCAACGTGAAAAAAGGCCAGTTCGTCAGCGGCAGCTCAATGAAATTTGCCGTTGAAAAAATAAAACATGCAGGTAATGAAAAGGTGATGCTGACTGAAAGGGGTAACAGTTTCGGTTACCAGGATATGGTGGTTGATTACCGGAACATCCCCTGGATGAAAGCACATGGTACTCCGGTGATCATGGACTGCACACATTCCCTGCAACAACCCAACCAGACTTCAGGCGTTACGGGAGGAAACCCTGAACTCATTGGTACCATAGCCAAAGCAGCTATTGCTACAGGGGTAGACGGCCTCTTTATAGAGACACATCCAAATCCCGCAGTGGCAAAAAGCGACGGCGCCAACATGCTCAGGCTGGACTTGTTAGAAAGTCTGCTTACGGAACTCGTACGATTGAGAAAAGCAGTAGTTCCTTCAGTCTTTTAAAGGATTTCCATATGCTGTCGGCAATGGTTAGCAGTAAGCGTAATGGTTCAACATTTCGCTAGTCGATGTATAAAGGGTTTCATAGAACAAGGCGCTTAAAAACGGGATGCCGGGTGACCGGCGAACAGACATTGGAATACTTTCTGAAAGGGGGAAAAAAGGTAACCACCAATAACTAAACAGGAATCAACGGCTCCCTAAGTAAGATTTTTCGAAGAATTTAATGGATAACAGCAAATTACGTGCTAATTTTTACATTTCAAACATAAAATGTTGTTTTACTGCTGATTAGAAAGAATTTCAGCATTTTTCCCGGCTGAATATCCCCTTGCCCTCAGCTCGCCGGGATTAATATGGAAAACTTTCCGGAAGGCCAGGATGAAATTGCTCATGTTTCTGTATCCGAGTTGTGAGCCGATCTGGTGGACGGGAAGTTCGGTGGACAACAATATATCCTTCGCCTTTAACATCCGGTGCTGCTGAAAATAGACATAGGGCGGTATCCCATATAGCTGCCGGAACAGGGTCTTCAGCTTTGTTACACTAATAGCTGATTCCCTCGCTAATTCCTCAAGGGAGGGCGCAATGGAGAGATCCGAAAGCAGCTTTCGTTCCACGTTCATCATCTTACCAATATCCTCCATGGAAACACCCCTTCGCTTTTTTTCGCCCATGTGTTTGTGCAGCCAGGTAAAAAAATGCTCAAGGATCATGGTGACCCGGTTCTGGAGGTAGGCGTGAATATCCGTGTGCATATTTTCCGGCGGGGCCAGGAGCTCATGCATCAGCTGCTTTGAATCTACATCCAGCTCTTTCATGTGCACAGTGTCCGCTTTCAACTGCAGGTAGCGCTGCAATACATCTTCCATACGGTCGATCCGCAGGTGTCCGGCCAGCCACTCGGGACTGATCATCACACGTACGCCCCGCACCGTGGAACTGGCAGGAATG
>Ga0315904_10011444_pt1 | contig 11316 bp, 4 predicted proteins | sample LakEriMetagenome_6_FD_203529 | JGI IMG/M metagenome (GOLD analysis project Ga0315904, IMG submission 203529) | Freshwater fungal communities from buoy surface, Lake Erie, Ohio, United States - Buoy 12 MA120 | ecosystem: Environmental > Aquatic > Freshwater > Lake | place: USA: Lake Erie, Ohio... | reverse complement strand
GATCCAAATTCCTTGCAGCCTGTGCCTGCTCAAGACGTTAGGGACAACTCAGCTGCTGATGTTTTGAACGCGGAAAGCAGGCGCAACATTGCGGCGTCTCTGAACAACCAGTCAAACGGAGCCCTTGAGAACAACCCAGGCATGTGGTCTAAGCTGACCAATGAAGTTTGGGGCAACATGCAGCCGTGGGAGAAGGCGCTTACGCTGGGTGGGCTAAGCCTTGGAGCCATAGGCTTGTTTAGTAGCCTTGCGGGCGGAGACGAAGATGAGGAAGATGGCGAAGAGGACAGCGGCGGCAGCTTCCTGCCTCTATTGGGTTTAGCCGCTGGTACAGCTGCTATGGCTACGCCAGTGGCTAGATACTTTGGTTACGGCGACGCTCTTGGTTTAGGCAACAATCAACAAGGAGATTCCAATGTCAGAGGAAGTCAGTCTTAACGTTGAGACTTTGCAGGCTTTTGTGGCGATAGCTCATCCTTTTGTGCTTTACCCTATAGCTGTTGAGCCCTCACTTGCACTACCTTCTGAATAAGCTTTTAGGTAATATTCAAATAACAGCTTAAAGGAGCTAGACATGCCTGACATCGAAGCAACAACACCTGTAGAGATTCCTGCCGTACCCGCCAAGGTTTATGACAAGTGGGTCGTAGAGCGCTTAGTGTTCGAGGGTGACGGCATTACCCGTCCCCTGGCTGCTGAGGCCTTTTTGCTCCCAGGTCACCGTAAAGAAGACGGAACATGGGACGTGTACCCAGGCGGTCGCAAGAACATATTCATTCCTGACGTCTGGGCTCTGATCCCAACTCGACCAGACTTCGCTGAGGCTCTGGTTCTTGTGCAGGCAGCCCTTGAGTCTTACGGCAAAGAACAAGGCATTCTCTAGAATAACTCGTTGTTCCCGAGACAGCGCGGGATTCACTATCCCGTGCTGTTTTCTTAGAGGACGCGTAGATGCCAGACCCATTAGACAATAAAAGAATAGACCAGCTAAATAATCGCGTGCCTCAGCCCACCGATTATTTAGCCATATCTCCAGACGGTGGTCCTGCTGGTAAGGCTACCGTATCTGACGTTGTAAGCGCTTTGAACGTAGCGGGGCCTACTGGGGCTACAGGTCAAACAGGTGCAACAGGCGTAACAGGCGCTACTGGCATTACTGGTGCCACAGGCGCTACCGGAGTGACAGGCGCTACTGGCGCTACCGGTGTGACGGGGCATACAGGGGCTACAGGTGCAACAGGTTCTACTGGCGTTACTGGGACTACTGGCGTCACTGGCGCTACCGGTATTACTGGAGCTACGGGCGCAACGGGCGTCACAGGCGTTACGGGCGTCACGGGCGCAACAGGTATTACGGGTGCCACCGGAGCAACCGGAGCCACTGGCGTAACAGGTCAGACTGGTGTCACAGGTACCACTGGCGTAACAGGTCAAACCGGTGTAACCGGAGTAACAGGTGAAACTGGTGTAACCGGTGTCACAGGCGTTACGGGCGTCACTGGCGCTACTGGAGCAACTGGGGCTACTGGTGAGACCGGCGCTACCGGCGTTACAGGCATAACTGGGCCTATAGGCGTAACTGGAGCCACAGGCTCTACAGGGGTTACCGGCGAGACCGGCGTTACTGGTGCTACAGGTGCAACAGGCGCTACTGGCGCTACTGGTGTAACTGGTGTCACAGGTGAAACCGGAGTTACGGGCGTCACTGGGGCTACGGGTGTTACTGGCGTAACAGGGGCAACAGGTGTAACCGGAGCAACCGGAGCAACAGGTGTCACTGGTGCCACAGGTGAAACTGGCGCTACAGGCGTAACTGGCATAACCGGTGCCACAGGCGTAACAGGAGCCACAGGTGTTACTGGCGCTACTGGTGCTACTGGGGCCACCGGAGAAACAGGCGTCACTGGCGTCACAGGCGCTACCGGCGCAACCGGAGTTACCGGTGCTACTGGAATAACAGGCGCTACAGGCGCAACTGGCGTAACGGGTGAAACTGGCGTTACAGGAGCTACGGGTGTTACTGGAGTAACCGGCGCTACCGGTATTACAGGCGCGACTGGAGCTACAGGTGTAACAGGCGTCACTGGTGAGACAGGCGTCACTGGTGTTACAGGCGAGACAGGCGTTACCGGTCAAACAGGTGTAACAGGTGTAACTGGAGCCACCGGTCCAACAGGCGTAACAGGCGCTACAGGCCCAACAGGCGTAACAGGCGCTGGCGGTGCCCTGGGCTACTGGGGTTCTTTCTGGTCTACGCAAGATCAAACAGCGGCAGCGATAAACACTGGCTACGCGATAACTCTAAATAATTCTGACCCAGACAATAACGGTGTAAGCCTGGTATCTAATACTCGGCTTACTTTTGCTCACGCTGGCGTCTACAGCATAATTTTCTCAGTACAGTTTGCAAACGCCCATAATCAAATAGAAGACGCAAACGTATGGCTTAAGAAAAACGGCAATAACCTACCTGACAGCGACAGCAAGTGGAGTGTCGTCGAAAACCACGGTAGCGTAGATGGCCACGCTATAGGTTCTGTTAACTTTGTTTTAAAAGTAGAAGACAACGACTACATAGAGCTTTTCTGGCAGACTACCGATACTAATCTTTTCTTGCAGTACGTACCTGCCGCCTCTCCAGCACCAGCTATACCTTCCGTTATTCTCACTGCTACGCAGGTAATGTACACGCAGGTAGGAGCAACAGGCAGCACTGGTGTAACCGGTGCTGTTGGCGCTACTGGCGTTACTGGAGAAACAGGAGCTACAGGGTCAACGGGCGTCACAGGTGAGACCGGCGTTACTGGTGCAACAGGCGCAACTGGTGTAACGGGTGAAACTGGTGTTACAGGAGCTACCGGCGAAACCGGAATCACAGGCGCTACTGGAGTTACCGGTGAAACAGGTGTCACTGGCGTAACTGGTGTTACAGGCGCTACGGGCAGCACTGGCGTAACCGGTGATCTGGGTGCAACTGGTGCCACTGGTGAAACCGGTGTAACTGGGGCCACAGGTGTCACTGGCGAAACAGGAGCTACTGGACCTACTGGCGTTACCGGAGCCACTGGGGCTACAGGCGTAACAGGAGCTACAGGCCCCACAGGCGTAACAGGAGCTACAGGGCCTACTGGTGTCACTGGCTATACCGGTGTAACAGGCGAAACAGGCGCTACAGGTTCGACAGGTGTCACTGGTGAAACAGGTGTAACTGGCGCTACCGGAATTACCGGCGAAACAGGTGTTACTGGTGTAACCGGTGTAACAGGAGCCACAGGGTCAACAGGCGTCACAGGTGAGACGGGTGTCACTGGCGCGACAGGTGTAACCGGCATCACAGGCGCTACTGGCGCAACGGGTGTAACTGGTGAAACGGGTGTTACCGGTGCAACAGGCGTTACTGGTGTAACAGGCGCGCCTGGTGATCAATATCAAACGACAAGTTCTACCGCCTTTACCCTCGCTAATGGTGGCAATCAGACAATAACTGTAGACCTCGATCTTTCCTACTCTGTAGGTCAGACGATAGTAATCGCCTACGACGTAAACAACTACCAAGAAGGCACTGTAGTTAGCTACAACCCAGCAAATGGGTCTTTGGTATTCCAGAAAAATGCGTTTGTCGGTTCTGGTACTTACAGCGTTTGGGCAATAAACCTGGACGGCGCTGTTGGCGCTGCTGGAGCCACAGGTGTAACAGGCGCGACTGGTGAAACTGGTGTAACTGGCGTTACTGGGGCCACAGGTCAAACAGGAAGCACAGGTGCCACCGGCCCAACTGGGGTTACCGGCGCTACAGGCATCACAGGCGAAACTGGCGTAACGGGCTATACCGGAGCAACCGGCATAACTGGAGCCACAGGCTCTACAGGCGTTACTGGTCAGACAGGCGTAACTGGAAGCACAGGCGCAACAGGCCCCACCGGCGTTACAGGCTTGACTGGTGTTACAGGTGCTACAGGCATAACAGGTGAAACAGGTGTAACAGGTACAACTGGTGCCACTGGTACTACAGGTGCTGCGGCTTTTGGCAGAATGTACTTTCTCACGACTATAGAAAGTGACATTCCTTTAGTCGATAACCCCTAAAGAGGGTTTAACTTTGGCTAATTCTAGAAAAAACAAAAGCAACGCTTCAGAAGTGCGAAACACTTCAACCAGCACTACTCCGCAACCATTCACAGAAACTGCTGAAGACGGCTTCTACCCTTTCGACGTTGTACTTAACAGCTCAAGCTCCAGCGGCCAGTTCTACAATCTGGCAACAGCTGGCCCAGACCCAGCCGCACAGTTTGACAACTCTGTCGTAGTGACCAGCTCTGTCAGAAAACTTATCAACGGTTTTGTCACAGAGCTTAACCAGCCAAACTCTACAGTAATACCTGCCGGAAACTGGCGGTTTAACTCGTATCTGTACTTAGACTCCGTGGGTGACGGACCCACATACGTAGACTTTGATGTCTACAAAATAGACAACGCAAATAACGAAACTTTTCTTTTTTCCATAAGCAGCCCAGCAGTAACTGCCAACTCTTACACGCTCTACAAAGCTGATTACACTCAGCAGTCAGACATACCCTTTTTACTTACAGACAGAATAGTTTTAAAGATATACGCCAGAACTACTTCGACCGCAGCCGTTACTGTCAACATGGCGCACAGCGGCAGCGCTTATGCCAGTAACTTTCTAACCCCTGTTCTTGGTGCTGTAAAAGGCGACACAGGCGTAACAGGCACCACAGGCGTCACTGGGGCTACTGGCGTCACTGGCGTAACTGGTACGACCGGCGTTACCGGATACACAGGGGCAACCGGTATCACAGGAGCCACAGGCGCTACTGGAGTTACCGGACAAACGGGGCAAACTGGCATAACTGGGGCTACGGGCGCTACAGGCGTAACTGGTCAAACTGGTGCCGTTGGCGTCACGGGTCAAACAGGTGTTACAGGCGCTACGGGTATTACAGGCGCAACTGGTGCCACAGGTGTAACTGGGGTAACAGGACAAACAGGCGTCACAGGCGCAACTGGCGCTACAGGCCCGACTGGCGAAACAGGTGTAACAGGCGCTACTGGGTTCACGGGTGTTACTGGAGCAACTGGTGTAACAGGCGTCACAGGAGCGACAGGAGCAACAGGCGTTACTGGGGCGACCGGCGCTACAGGTGCCACGGGCGTAACTGGCCAAACAGGAGCCCAGGGTGTCACAGGCGCTACAGGAATTACTGGCGCTACAGGCGCAACGGGTGTAACAGGGCAGACGGGTCAAACTGGCGTAACTGGTTATACAGGCGTAACTGGCACGACTGGTATCACAGGAGCCACAGGGCCAACTGGCTCTACTGGCGTTACCGGTCAAACAGGCGCGACTGGTGTGACCGGTGCCACGGGTGTGACAGGCGTAACAGGCGCTACAGGGGCTACTGGAGTAACAGGAGCTACTGGCGTAACAGGAGCCACGGGGCAAACAGGTGTTACAGGCATAACTGGTTCTACAGGGCAGCAAGCCTATGGCAGGTTGTACTACTTCACCACGGAAGACAGTGGTATAAACACAAATACATAAGCTAGCTTTTAGAGGGTTACTGCCTTGGCTAGGTCACGCAAGAACAGAACATCGAAAAAAGCTACAGAAGCTAGCCTAGACAATTTGTTTGAAGTAAAAGCAGGAGGAACTGGCGGAGACATTCCCCCAGACCCGACCACTACAACTTCCAGCTCCAGCACCAGCTCTAGCACCAGCTCTAGCACTTCGTCAACTACAACCACCACAACTCAGGAGCCTGTGTTCACGCCGAACACTTCTCCAGCGTTGTTTGTTACCGTAGCTGTAAACTCTGCTGTATCCGCCAGAAGCTACGACGGTATCAACTGGGAACAGGGAACTCTTCCAGACGTAAGGCTCTGGGTAGACGTAGCTTTTGGTAACGGCATATTCGTCGCTATAGCTCAAAGCACTAATTACTACGCCACGTCTCTAGACGGTAAAAACTGGACGCAGCGACAGTTACCTGCCGTAGGAAACTGGAGAGCCGTTAGGTTTTTAAACGGTAAATTCTGGGTAATTGGTCCTGGAAGCAACCAGGTTTACTCGTCAAGTAACGGCATAAGCTGGACAGCCAGCACGCTCACAGGCAGCTCCTACTACGCGCCGTACGATATAACATTTGGCTACGTTAACCCAGAAAGCGCAAGTTCAAGCTACGGACAATCAGAAACTCCTGGAGAAGCTACTCTTGTTGTTCTTGACGGTAACAACAAGGTTTACGCTTCTGTAAACGACGGTGTGACTTGGACGGTATACACCCTGCCTGCGGTCAGCTACGGTAGTTCGATAGTTTACGGCAACTCCGACTTTACTCTGCTCAAGCAAAACGGAGATGTTTACAGGTCTTCTGATTTAGTAACCTGGACCAAACTGTTTAACAGCCCAGGCGTAGGCTCTTGGGCTAATCTGACATACCTTGAATATAACTTTTTGGCCTACGCTTTCAACGAGCACGGCCTTATCTACTCCACAGACGGCATTGGCGACGATTGGCTTTTTGACAATTATAGCCTTCCAGGGCAGGCTGCTCCCAGCGACGGCGCGTATGCTGCCGCAAACGACCTTTTGGTCATAGTCGGCGGTGGATCAAAGCAAGCTTTCTATTCAAACTCTATAGGCCCTTTCAGCCAGTCTACGCTTCCTACTCTTCCACAGAACGGCTCTTACTGGACGGCTATCACGAGTACAGAGACCTCGTTCACAGAGCCTGCTACAACCACGACCACAACGACAACCACCACTACCACAACAACCACGACCACAACGACAACAACAACCACCACGCCTGCGCCAGAAGACTGCGGCGCTCCTCCGTCTGGAACTCCACAGACCTACGACGCCAACTTCAACACGCTGGATGTTCTTACAGACACAGCTGACAACTCCGTAAGCTACGCGACAGTCAATCAGTCCAGCTCGTTTAATTCGGCATCGTCCAGCTATTTGGACGAGGACTTCAATCCTGTTGCTCTGATCAACGGTTACGTCAGCAAGATTAACCAGCCAGGCACTTCGGTGATTCCTGCTGGTAATTGGCTGTTCAATGTTTACTTGTACGTCAGCAACCTGGCTTACTACTCGTACGTTGACTTCAGGGTTTACATACTCAGCCAAGACAACACGCGCACATTCCTTTTTGAAGCGAGCAGCCCTGTTCTCGACTCAACCAGCGTCAAGCTTTACTCGTTTAACCAGTACTACGCTTCAGACACGCCTATCTCAGTAAATGATCGTCTGCTCATCAAAGCCGTAGCCAGGACGAACTCGCCCACAAACGTGAATATTTACTTCACGCATAGTGGCGCTTGCTACGTCAGCCATGTCCTCACACCAATTGGCGGCTCGTCTGCTGGTTCAACAGGTGTCACAGGTGTTACTGGCGTTACTGGTGTAACCGGTGCAACAGGCGTCACAGGTGCTACTGGCGCTACCGGCGTCACGGGCGTGATAGGAGCCACAGGTGTCACAGGACAGACTGGAGTCACAGGTGTTACGGGCGTTACAGGTGTCACAGGAGTTACTGGGGCCACTGGGGTTACAGGTGCTACTGGTGTTACCGGTGCTACTGGAGCTACAGGGACCACTGGTGTTACTGGGGCTACTGGAGCTACTGGCGTCACTGGTGCTACTGGCGTCACTGGCGCTACTGGGGCGACTGGTGCAACTGGTGTCACAGGCCAGACGGGCGCGACTGGTTCAACAGGCATTACAGGAGTTACAGGAGCCACAGGCGTAACCGGCGCTACTGGGGCTACTGGTGTAACAGGCATTACTGGTGTTACTGGTCCTGTTGGTGTCACCGGCGTCACTGGTACAACCGGTGTCACAGGCGCTACCGGAGCTACAGGAGTAACTGGCGTCACTGGCCAAACAGGCCAAACCGGTGTTACTGGTGTGACGGGTATTCAGGGAGCTACGGGTGCGACAGGTACAACTGGCGTAACCGGTGCCACAGGTATTACAGGCGCAGTTGGAGCAACTGGTGTAACGGGTCAGACAGGTGTTACCGGAGCTACAGGTGTAACGGGCGCAACTGGCGCTACTGGTGTTACAGGGACCACAGGCGTAACCGGAGCAGTAGGCGCGACGGGTGTTACAGGTGTAACTGGTGCCACAGGTATTACAGGCGCTACAGGCGCTACGGGAGCTACAGGTGTCACTGGTGCTACTGGCGCTACTGGCACAACGGGCGCTACTGGCCCAGCCGGTGTAACTGGCGCTACTGGTGTAACTGGGGCTACTGGAGCTACAGGTGTAACTGGTCAAACGGGTGTTACAGGCGCAACGGGTATTACAGGAGCTACTGGTGCAACTGGTGTAACAGGAGCGACCGGTGTAACTGGAGCCACAGGCGCTACGGGCGTAACTGGTAATACAGGGGTTACTGGAACAACTGGTGTAACGGGCGCAACTGGAGCTACCGGTGTTACAGGAGTAACCGGCGCTACTGGCGTCACTGGAGCTACAGGGTCTACCGGTGTAACAGGCGCTACAGGTATTACTGGTGCTACTGGTGCCACAGGTGTAACCGGTGCTACAGGTGTAACTGGTGCCACAGGTGTAACTGGTGTAACAGGTACAGCTGGTGACAAGTACCTGACTTCCAGCTCTACCAGCTTCACGATTGGTACAGGCGGTTCTCAAACAATAACTGTTGGAACAGGTTTGGCTTATTCGGTAGGCCAGACGATTGTTGTAGCTAACTCTGTATCTAACTACCAAGAAGGCACAGTCAGCAGCTACAACTCTGGCACAGGCTCATTGATATTCACGAAGGATGCCTTCGTAGGCTCTGGTACTCACGCTAGCTGGACAGTTAACCTTGACGGTGCTGTAGGCGCAGCTGGTGCAACTGGTGTAACTGGCGCTACAGGTGTTACTGGTAATACTGGTGTAACAGGCACAACAGGCGTAACCGGACCTCAAGGAGCCACAGGCGCTACTGGCGTAACTGGTAACACTGGGCCGTCTGGACCTCAAGGTGCAACAGGCGCTACAGGTGTAACTGGCTCTACTGGTTCACAAGGTGTAACAGGTGTCACTGGTGCAACTGGAGCGTCTGGCGCTACAGGAGCCACAGGCGCTACTGGTGTAACAGGAGCAAGCGGAGCAACTGGCGTCACAGGCGCTACAGGTATCACAGGAGCTGTTGGCGCTACTGGTGTTACTGGAGCTACTGGTGTAACTGGGGCAACAGGTGTATCTGGTGCTACTGGTGTAACTGGTGATCGTGGTGGCGTTAAGTATCAGTTCAGCACTACAACTACAGACTCGGACCCAGGCAACGGCATCTTCCGCTATAGCAGCGGTACGATGGCTTCCGTCACAAACATATTCATCGACAACCTAGACGCCCTGGGCAACACTCAGACAGGTTGGTACGACACCTGGGATGACTCGACCAATAGCACCAAGGGTTACTTGGTTATAGCGGCTAACAGCACAGCTGACACTGTAGTCAACGTATTCAGGATTACAGGTGCAGTAACCGTAGCCACAGGCTATTACAAGATTCCTGTTTCCTACGTCTCTGGCACAATACCTACCAACGCAAACAACTATCAGTTTGGATTCAGCAGAACTGGCGACATCGGAGCAACAGGTGCGACAGGCGTATCTGGTGCAACCGGCGTTACTGGTGTAACAGGAGCTACTGGCGCTACAGGTGTTACTGGGGCTACCGGTATCACTGGTGCCACAGGAGCTACGGGCGTAACTGGTAACACAGGCGTAACCGGCGCGACCGGTGTAACTGGCGCAACTGGCGCAACTGGTGTCACTGGCGTTACAGGTGTAACAGGTGCAGTCGGTGCGACTGGTGTCACAGGCGTAACTGGAGCAACAGGCGCAACGGGTATAAAAGGAGCTACTGGCGCAACAGGCGCTACAGGCGTAACTGGCCAGACAGGCGTTACTGGGCCTCAAGGGGCTACAGGTACAACTGGTGTCACAGGCGCTACTGGAGTTACAGGTCCTCAAGGAGCCACAGGAGCCACTGGCGTAACTGGCACGACTGGCCCGTCTGGCCCCAACGGCGCGACAGGCACAACAGGCGTCACAGGCGTTACTGGTACAACTGGTGTAACAGGAGCCACAGGCGCTACAGGACCTACAGGTGTTACTGGGGCTACTGGTGTTACAGGTGTAACAGGTGCCACAGGCGTAACTGGTTCTACAGGTCCAGGTACTCTTAGCGGTACGACAAACTACCTGGCCAAATTCACCAGCACGACTGGCGCAGGCAACAGCGTTGTTTACGAGACAGGCAGCAACCTTCACGTCGGTGGTACAAGCCCTGGCGCTAGGCTGCAAGTTGACGCGACGAGCGCAGCCACCAAGGGTTTGATTGTAAAAGGCTTTACGTCTCAATCAGCTAATCTTCAGGACTGGCAGAATAGCGCTGGTACTGTTTTAGCGTCTGTTTCGTCGTCTGGGTCTATGGAAGTAGTTAGTTTGGACATCTCAGCTCCAGCTAACGGCCAAATGATCAGAACGAAGTCCAACGGTGCTAACTATACGAGATTTCTAAACACTAGCTCTAATTTAAACATCTTGTATGGTGGGCCAGATGGGTTAGGCGTAAACAACTACGCCGATACGGTAAGACTTTTTAATATCACGGACGCAGGCGCAACAACTATCACATTAACATCTGCAAGCGCAAAAGGTTTTATAGTCAAAGGTGCCTCGTCTCAAACAGGCAACCTCCAAGAGTGGCAGAACTCTTCTGGTACAGCCCTGGCCTACATGGATGCTAATGGTAACTTCTACGCTGTTACCAAGAGCTTCTTGATTGAGCACCCAACCAAGCCTGGCAAGAAGCTTAACTACGCCAGCTTGGAAGGTCCAGAGAACGCGGTTTACTTCCGTGGGACTCTCAACGACAACGACTGCATCATTCTGCCAGACTACTGGGCTGAGCTTGTCGATGCTGACAGCATCACGGTTGTCTTAACGTCAAGAAAATACCCTCAGCCCAACTTGTACGTTGAAGACACTAACGCTACTCGCGTTATCGTCAGGTCTGACAGAGCTATCTGCTGCGACTTCGTGGTCTACGGTACTCGTAAGGACGTGCCACCTCTGGAGGTTGAACCAGATGGCAACTAATTACAACCCGTCTATGGTTACTGGTGGTCTGGTTCTGCACCTTGACGCTGCAAATGTAAAAAGCTACCCAGGCACTGGAACTACTTGGACCGATCTTAGCGGCAATGGTTACAACGGAACTTTGGTAAACAGCCCTACTTTTTCGGCTTCAGGGTATTTTA
>Ga0315904_10011443_pt1 | contig 11316 bp, 13 predicted proteins | sample LakEriMetagenome_6_FD_203529 | JGI IMG/M metagenome (GOLD analysis project Ga0315904, IMG submission 203529) | Freshwater fungal communities from buoy surface, Lake Erie, Ohio, United States - Buoy 12 MA120 | ecosystem: Environmental > Aquatic > Freshwater > Lake | place: USA: Lake Erie, Ohio... | reverse complement strand
AGGCCCGGGCATGCTACGAGATCGTCAACCCTTGCAGGTATGGTGTTTTCCTGCGGTAGTGCGGGGGTGACACTGCGGTATGTAAGGGCCTCCTGCGGGTTGTTCGTCAGGGCTTCGAAAGGGCGCCACCTAGAATCCGGGTGAACCCTGATTCGTGGCGCCCTGCGCCCGAACTGCCCCCAATTCCTGACTGAAAGCGCGTATGAGCCTGCACAACGTCTCCCCCGGCCCCAAGGCCCCCGACGAGTTCAACGTCATCATCGAGATTCCGATGAATGCGGACCCCATCAAGTACGAGGTGGACGAAGAGTCTGGCGCCTTGTTCGTTGATCGCTTCATGGGCACGGCGATGCACTACCCGTGCAATTACGGCTACATCCCCAAGACGCTGGCGGACGACGGGGACCCGGTGGACGTTCTTGTCATCACGCCCGTTCCGCTCATCCCCGGCGTGGTGGTGACGTGCCGCCCGATTGGCGTGCTCAAGATGAATGACGAGGCTGGCGGCGATAACAAGCTCCTGGCCGTGCCCATCGACAAGATCCTGTCGATCTACACCCAGTGGCAGAAGCCTGAAGACCTCAATCCGATGCGTCTGAAGACCATTCAGCACTTCTTCGAGCACTACAAGGACCTGGAGCCCGGCAAGTGGGTCAAGGTGCTGGGTTGGGAAGGCCCGCAGAGCGCACGCGAGGAAGTGGAGTTGGGCATGTCCAACTGGGCAGCCAAGCAGGCCGCCTGAGCATGTTCCGGGCGGGCCTCAGCCGCCGGCCGTGACCGGTGGCTTGAAGGGCCCCCGATCTCGCAATTCGTCGACATAAGCCGACACACCCGTGCCCTCGCGGGCCAGGAAGTCAGCGATGGCCGCCTCGAAGCGTGGATCTCGGATCCAGTGGGCCGAGGCGGTCTTGACGGGCAGCAGACCCCGGGCCATCTTGTGTTCGCCCTGAGCGCCGCCCTCAAAGCGCGTGAATCCCTGCTCGATGCACCAGGCCAGCGGCTGGTAGTAGCAGGCCTCGAAGTGCAGGCAGGGCAGGGGCTCGGTCGTCCCCCAATAGCGGCCCCATGCCCCCTGGCGGGCCCGGTCCACGGCGATGAGCGAGGCCGCCATGGGGCTGCCCTGTCGGCGTGCCACGAACATCACCCAGTGCTCGGGCATGTGCCGAGCCATGCGGTGAAAGAAGTCTCTGCTCAGGTAGGGCGTGGAGTGGTGCGCCGCATACGTCTGGCAATAGCAGGCGTACAAGAAGTCCCACAGGCCTTCATCGATCGCCTGTCCCTCATGCACCGTGAATTCGACGCCGGCCTCAGCCACTTTGCGTCGCTCCTGCACGATGTTCTTGCGCTTGTGGCGCTGCATGCGTTGCAGCAGGCCGTCCAGGCTTTCCACGGGTTGTGCGGCGTCCTGGACCCAATGGAACTGCACGCCTTCCCGGATGAGCCAGCCGTCGGCTGAGAGCGCCTGCAGGTCGTCTTCGTCGATGAAGAGCAGGTGAGCCGACGACAGCCCAAGCTCCAAAGCCCACTGGCGCAGGCCTGCTGCGAGAGCCTGGCGGGCCTGCGCATTGCGCGCGAGCAGCCGCGTGCCCGGCACCGGCGTGAACGGCACCGCCGCCAGCGCCTTGGGGTAGTAGGGCAGGCCATGGCGCTGGTAGGCGTCCGCCCAGGCCCAGTCGAACACGTACTCCCCATACGAGTGGCTCTTCAGGTACACGGCGACGGCGGCTTGCAGCGTGTCGTCTGTCCACAAGGTCAAGAACCTCGGCTCCCAACCCGTCGCAGCGCAGGCGCTGCCTGAGGCGTGCAGGGCCCAGAGGTATGCATGACGCATGAAGGGTGTTGGGCGGGCCTGCTGTGCCAGCAAGTCGTCCCAGGCTTGTGCAGGGATGCCCGCCGGGCTGTCGTGGACCTGGATGCGATAATTCATCACCTTGTGACGGCTCCTGGAAACAGGCCCTGATGACCCCATGCTGAAGGTGGCCCTGGCCCAAATCAACGCGACTGTTGGAGACCTCGAGGGCAACGCCAGGCTCATCGAAGCCGCGGCACGCCAAGCCTACGCCAAAGGCGCGCTCTTGGTCGCGACACCCGAGCTGTCTCTCACCGGCTACCCGCCCGAAGACCTGTTGCTGCGGCCTGCCTTCATGGACGCTTGCGACCAGGCACTGGCCCAACTCGCCCAACGCTTGGCCGATCTTCCCGGTCTCCACGTGGTGGTGGGGCATCCGGTGCGTGACGACGGGGCCCCGGCGACGCGTTCACGCTCCCAGTCTGCCACGGCCTGCTTCAATGCCGCGACCGTGGTGTCAGCCGGTCAGGCCGTGGGCACGTACTACAAGCGGGACCTGCCCAACTACCAGGTGTTCGATGAGCGCCGCTACTTCACCTCCGGCCGCGATGTGGATGCCTCGGCTTTGGTCATCGACGTGCAGGGTGTGCGCGTGGGGATGCTCATCTGCGAGGACGCCTGGTTCGAAGAGCCCGCCGAGCTGGCCTGTGCGGCGGGCGCCCAGGCGTTGTGTGTGATCAACGCCTCTCCTTTTCATATCGACAAGGCCTACGAGCGCGAAGATCGTATGGGGCAGCGCGCGCGCGCCTGTTCGGTGCCAGTGCTTTACGTGCATCTCGTTGGCGGCCAAGACGAAGTCGTGTTCGATGGAGCCTCCTTCGCGGTGGATGCGCTGGGCCAGGTGCAGGCCCGCGCCCCGTCCTTCGAGCCTGCGTTGACGCTGCTGACGCTCAGCGCTGACGGGTGCGTAGAGGGTGAACTCGCGGAATTGCCCAGTCCTGAGCAGCAGGCTTGGTCAGCGCTGGTAGTGGGCGTGCGTGATTACGTCGGCAAGAACGGCTTTCCCGGCGCGATCATCGGCCTGTCTGGAGGCATCGACTCCGCGTTGGTGCTGGCGGTGGCCGTAGACGCGTTGGGGGCCGACCGTGTGCGCACGGTGATGATGCCGTCGCCGTACACGGCGGACATCTCCTGGGTGGACGCCCGGGAGATGGCACAGGGCCTGGGCGTTCGCTACGACGAGATCTCGATCGCCCCCATGATGCAGGCCTTCAACGAGAGCTTGGCCCCTCACTTCGCCGGTCTGCCAGAGGACGCCACCGAGGAGAACATCCAGGCCCGCATCCGAGGCACGCTGCTGATGGCGCTGTCCAACAAGACCGGGTCGATCGTCCTCACCACGGGCAACAAGAGCGAGATGGCCACCGGTTACTGCACCTTGTACGGTGACATGGCTGGCGGTTTTGCGGTCATCAAGGACGTGGCCAAGACCTTGGTGTACCGACTGGCCCGCTGGAAGAACGAGCAGGGTGCGCTGAGCGCAGGCAGCGCAGCCGCCGCACTGGTCATCCCTGAGCGCATCATCACGCGCCCCCCGTCTGCGGAGCTCCGTCCAGATCAGACCGATCAGGACAGCCTGCCGCCTTACGAAGTGTTGGACGCCATCCTGGCGCTGTACATGGAAGACGACCGCAGCGTGAAGGACATCATCGCTCTCGGCTATGCGGCAGCCGATGTGGAGCGCGTCACCCGCCTCATCAAGGTCAACGAGTACAAGCGCAGGCAGGCTCCTGTGGGCATCCGCATCACGCATCGCGCCTTCGGCCGCGATTGGCGTTACCCGATCACGTCCAAGTTCCGTGCGTAAACTGTCCCCTGCCATCCAGATTCAAGGAGTCCCATGAAGCAGATCACCGCCATCATCAAGCCCTTCAAGCTCGAAGAGGTACGCGAGGCGCTGGCCGAGGTGGGTGTCTCGGGCCTCACGGTGACCGAAGTCAAGGGTTTTGGCCGTCAGAAGGGGCACACGGAGCTGTACCGCGGCGCGGAGTACGTCGTCGACTTCCTGCCCAAGGTGAAGATCGAAATCGTGGTCAAGGATGTGGACGTGGAGCGCTGCATTGACGCCGTGGTCCGCGCCGCCAAGACTGGGAAGATCGGTGACGGCAAGATCTTCGTCACCCCCGTCGAGCAGGTGATCCGCATCCGCACAGGTGAGACGGACGAGTCCGCTGTCTGAGCTTTCAACGCTGCAGGGCGCAAGGCCTCGGCGGCCTTCTCAGATATCCCGGTAACTGTCCGGTTGCAGCGCTGAACGGGCGGCGTCGCCAAGACGCACCAGCAGTCTGGCTGGGTCGGTCTCGATATGTAGGCCATCCACCTGCGTGCGCTCCAGAAACCCCGCCTGGACGGTGTGTTCCAGGAAAGCCAGCAGCCCACCGTAAAAGCCGTTCACGTTCAGCAAACCGATAGGCTGGTCGTGGTAGCCGATCTGCCGCCAGGTCCAGACCTCGAAGAGCTCTTCCAACGTACCGATGCCGCCCGGCAAGGCAAGAAAGGCATCCGCCCGTTCGGCCATCAGTTGCTTACGTTGGTGCATGGTCTCCACGATGTGGATCTCCGACAGCCCGCCGTGCCCTACCTCGCGCTCCATGAGCTTGCGCGGAATCACGCCTACCACGCGGCCACCAGCCTCTAGAACGGCGTTGGCCACGATCCCCATCAGGCCGACTTTGCCGCCCCCGTACACCAACTGCCAGCCCAACTGGCCGATGAGCAGACCTGTCTGTCGGGCGGCCTCGGCGTAAGCCGAGTCGGCGCCAGGGCGAGATCCGCAGTACACGCAAACTGAAAAGGGCTGCTCGGCGGTTGTCGGGTTGGTCATGACAGTCGATTCTGCGAGGTGTTGCGGTCAGTCCAGATGGACGCTGCGACTCTGTTCAGGCGTCATGGCATCCACCGGGCCCACAAGGCCGCCGCCCAGACGCCAGCGCAGAGCAGCAGCGACACCAGCACCGCCGCACTGCCGAGATCCTTGGCCCGCTTGCTGAGCTCGTGGTGATCGAGCGAAATGCGGTCGATCGCGTTCTCAATGGCGGAGTTCAGCAGCTCCACGATCAACACCAGCGCGGCAACGCCGATCAGCACCGCCCGCTCAAGCCAATTCTGGCCCAGCCACAGGCCCAGGGGCAGCAACAGTGCAAACAGCACGCTCTCCTGGCGAAAGGCGCTCTCGTGACACCAAGCTGCTCGCAGTCCTGCCCAGGAGTGCCCGGTGGCCTTGACCACGCGGCGCCAGCCTCTGTGCACCTTGTGCGGATTGGCAGGCGCCAGCGGGGTGGGCGTGGGCGTCATGGTGCTGTGCGGGTGAGGCGGTGTGGGTCGCCGCTCAGGCACGTGGAGAGGGGTCGTGCCGGGCGTCCACCAGGCGGGTGCCGCACAGCAGATCGTGGATGAACTGCCTGTCGGGGCTCCAGCGGCCGACCACCGAAATCAGCAGCACGCCCGCGAACATCCAACCCCACAGAGGCGCTCCAGTGCGTGCGCCCGTGATCTCGGCCGCGGCCAGCGCCGGCACAAACCAGATCCAGCTCAGCGCATACCGTGCCAGCGCCCGTGCTCGGCTGACCGTCTTGCCAGACTTATTCACCAGGCGGATATGCCAGGTCTTCATGGCCAAGGTCTGCCCGGTCTTCGACCAGAACCAGACAAAGTAGATGCCCAGGACGATGAACAAGAAGGCCTGCAGGCCATGCATGCCCTTCAAGGCGTGTCGCTGTTGCGTGACGGTGGAGAACAGGAAGCCGGCCAGCATCACCACGCCGAAGAGCAGCACGCCCTCGTAGATGAAGCTGGCCATCCTCCGCCTGACCGTCGGAAACACCCACGCCAGTGCCTGGACGGACGCACCGTCCTTCTCCTTGAGGCCGGTCATGGATGGACCGGGGCCTCGCCAGAGGAGACTGCCATCGCCGCGGCCTGCGGACCTCTCTTGGGCAGCAATGTCTGTGGATCAACAAAGTTTGCCGTGGCGGCGATCTTGGGCAGACCGGGCTGGTGATGAGCCGGAGGCGAGACGGTGCGGGAAATCAACTGCGTGGTGGCGCCGGGCTTGATCTGTACGACCGTGGGGGCCACAGACTTCTTGTTTGGGCTCACCTGGCTGGGCGTAGCGATCAGATTGGTCTTGGGTTCGCTTCGGGCGGAACTGGCCGCGAGCTCCTTGGTGTCCGCAGGCTTGGCAGCTCCGCTTCGCTGGGCCTGCCCGGCGAGTTGGGCCCGCTCAGCCTCGCTCAGCGCGAGGTAGGCCTCCCAGCGAGCCTGGCGATCTTCCGTGGGCCACTGGCGGAATTCCTGAAACTGAAGGCGCGCCTGCGCCCGTTGCGAAGGGGTCATGCTGGCCCACTCAGCCATGCGCTCACGAACCCTGCCTCGCTCCTCGTCGGTCATGATGGGCATCCGCGCAGCGACTTCCTGCCACTTCTTCTGCCGGTCGGCCGTGAGCGTGTGCCAGTCTTTCTGCAGAGGTTGGAGCGCCTGCCTTTCGGCTGCAGAAAGCGAGGTCCAAATGACCTTTCCCGGGCTGGCGGCCGCGGCCGCCGAGCCGCTTGCCGCTGATGATTGTGGGAGCCAAAGAGCGACGCAGGCGCACATCACCGCCACGAGAGCAGGGGAATTGCTGTGCCGCGCCGTGTGGTTCATGGAACTGCTGGCCTTTGGGGCTGCTTGATGAACTCGGCAAAGCCGGGGTCGGTATAGGCCGTTGGGGGCAGGTCGTCAGCCAGGAGTGCCGCATCGACCTCGGCAGCCGCCTCGATGCGTTGCGTGAGGTTCAGTTGGTCGATGCCGATCAATCCCAAGGTCAGGGCCAGGGGCGGCACAAACGATGCGAGGCGTACCCACCAAACGCTGAGGCCGCCAGGACCGCCGCTGGGCGCCAGGACTGCGGCGCTGGCTACGGCTTTCGCCCGGCGGGCTCTGGTGGCGGCCTCCACCGCCTGCCAGCGCGCCGCCGAAAGGCGCCGCTCGACATGGGCTCCGAGGGCGGGATCTGGCCCGCCCATCCTGCGGGTCACCCGTTGGGCAAAGGTGCGCTCCAGGGACTCTCGGGGTTCTGTACTCGCCCTTTGGGGCTGCTGGGTTCGCGTGGTGGTCTTCATCACAGCGCAATTCCTCTGGCTTTCAGGGCCTGTGCGAGAGCGTGGACTGCACGCGAGCAGTGCGTCTTGACGCTGCCTTCCGAACATCCCATGGCCTGCGCGGTCTCGGCTACATCCAGATCCTCCCAATAACGCAGCAGGAAGGCTTCTCGTTGACGATTTGGCAACGCCGCCACCTCTGATTCGATGATTGACATCACCTCTGAGCGGTAGGCGCCATCGGCTGCACTTTCCGTGCCTGAGTTAGTGGCGTCGGTTTGGAGGTACTCAAGGAGATCGAAGCCCGAGTCCTCGTCCGTCGCCTCCAGGTCATCCAGCGAGGTGAACAAGGCGTTGCGGACCTTCTGCCGCCTGAACCAGTCCATCGTCGCGTTGGACAGGATGCGCTGAAACAGCATGGGCCACTCTTCGGCCGGGCGGTCTGCGTAGCGCTCGGCCAAGCGGATCATGGCGTCCTGCACGATGTCCAGCGCCGACTCCTCGTCCCGAACGTTGAACACCGTTCTCTTGAAGGCGCGTTTCTCCACGCTCTTCAAGAAGTCTGCGAGGGCCTGTTCCGGGGTCAAAGTGGGTTAGCGCGCGAACGTTGATGGCTCGAGCCAGTATCGCACCGGGTATTCAGCGGATCGCTCGTTGGTTCGGGGGCGTCAGGCATGCCAATGCCATAATGCTAGCTTCGCCTAAAGCGAAGGGTCTCAGGTTCCGCTCCGACCAAAGAGCGCCAACATTTGACCGCGCAGGCACCGAATCCGCCCCACGAGGGTGCGCAGGAGGTGCACCGATGGTTTTTCGTCAGAGAAATTCACAAAGGTTCGAAATGGACATGTCTGCCGCGGAAGTCAAGCGCGCCGCTTTGGCGCAACCGAATTCCTTGCACTCTGCTGACCCCAACGGGTCGGAAATACTGGTTCGTAGTTTGCAGGCCGAGGGCGTGAAGTTCCTCTGGGGCTATCCCGGGGGGGCCGTCCTCTACATCTACGACGCCCTCTACAAGCAGGACTCGATCGAACACGTGCTGGTACGCCATGAGCAGGCGGCCGTGCACGCGGCCGATGGGTATGCGCGCGCCACAGGGGAGGTCGGGGTCGCCCTGGTGACTTCGGGGCCCGGAGTGACCAATGCCATCACCGGCATCGCCACCGCGTACATGGATTCCATTCCCATGGTGATCATCACCGGCCAAGTCCCCACCCCGGCCATCGGACTGGATGCCTTCCAGGAGTGCGACACGGTGGGCATCACTCGCCCCATCGTCAAGCACAACTTCCTGGTCAAGGACGTGAAGGAACTCGCGTCGACCATCAAGAAAGCCTTCCACATTGCCCGCAGTGGCCGGCCCGGGCCGGTGGTGGTGGACATCCCCAAGGATGTGTCGCTGAAGACAGCGCCTTTCCATTACCCGGAGTCGATCGCCATGCGGTCGTACAACCCGGTGCGCAAGGGGCATGCTGGGCAGATCCGCAAGGCGGTGCAGTTGCTCTTGGGAGCCAAGCGTCCCTACATCTACACCGGTGGCGGCGTCATCCTGGGCGAAGCCTGCCGTGAACTGCGAGAACTGGCCGATTTGCTGGGCTTCCCCTGCACCAACACCCTCATGGGGTTGGGTGGTATTCCGTCCTCAGACCCCAAGTTCCTCGGCATGCTGGGGATGCACGGTACCTACGAGGCCAACATGACCATGCAGCACTGCGACGTGCTGTTGGCCGTTGGTGCGCGATTCGATGATCGTGTGATCGGCAATCCCAAGCACTTCGCCTCGGTCGAGCGCAAGATCATTCACGTCGATATCGACCCGTCGTCGATCTCCAAACGCGTGAAGGTGGATGTGCCCATCGTTGGCGACGTGAAGGACGTTCTCACCGAGTTGATCGCGCAGATCAAAGAGGCGACGGCCAAGCCGGATGCCGCAGCATTGCAGGCATGGTGGTCCCAGATCGGCACCTGGAAGCAGCGTGAGTGTCTGAAGTACCGCGACAGCAGCGAGGTCATCAAGCCGCAGATGGTCGTGGAGACGCTGCACAGGCTGACCCGTGGCACCGATGCCTACATCACGTCTGACGTGGGTCAGCACCAGATGTGGGCGGCGCAGTACTACGGGTTTGACGAGCCGCGGCGCTGGATCAATTCAGGTGGCCTCGGCACCATGGGCGTGGGTTTGCCCTACGCCATGGGCATCAAGTTGGCCAAGCCTGAATCGGACGTGTTCTGCATCACTGGCGAAGGCTCCATCCAGATGTGCATCCAGGAGCTTTCAACGTGCCTGCAGTACCGCACGCCCGTCAAGATCCTGTCTCTCAACAACCGTTATCTCGGCATGGTGCGTCAGTGGCAGCAGCTTGACTACGGTGGCCGTTACTCGCACAGCTATATGGACGCCTTGCCGGACTTCGTCAAGCTGGCGGAGGCCTACGGCCACGTGGGCTTGAAGATCGAGTCACCGGCTGACGTGGAGCCCGCGTTGAAGGAAGCCATCCGCCTGAAGGACCGGACGGTATTCCTGGATATTCGGACCGACCCGACCGAGAACGTATGGCCGATGGTGCAGGCGGGCAAAGGCATCAGCGAGATGCTGCTCGGCTCTGAGGATTTGTGAGCCGCTGAGAGGGGTGGACAGGGCCTGGCGGTTACCGCTGCACAGGCCTGGCCTCATCCCCCGTGCTCAGATGTTCCTCTGATCTCTGATTACCTCGCCAGTTCCCATTCATTTCCCAACTCGAACCTCGAGGCTGGGGGCGCCTGTTTACCGACGGGCGTTCTGAGCGCCTGAAGGACGAACCAGATGAAACACCTCATTGCAGTGCTGATCGAGAACGAACCTGGGGCTTTGTCCCGCGTCGTAGGTCTGTTCTCGGCACGTGGCTACAACATCGAGAGCCTGACCGTGGCACCCACGGAAGACGCTTCACTCTCGCGCATGACCATCGTGACGACCGGCTCGGACGACGTCATCGAGCAGATCACCAAGCACCTCAATCGGCTGATCGAGGTGGTCAAGGTGGTGGACCTTACCGAGGGCCAGTTCACTGAGCGCGAGCTCATGCTGATCAAGGTGCGCGCCGTCGGCAAGGAGCGCGAGGAGATGAAGCGTATGGCCGACATCTTCCGCGGTCGCATCATCGATGTGACGGAGAAGAGCTACACGATCGAACTGACCGGGGACTCCACCAAGCTGGACGCGTTCCTCGTCGCGATTGACCGAGCCTCCATCCTGGAGACCGTACGCACCGGTGCAAGTGGCATCGGGCGCGGCGAGCGCATCCTCAGAGTCTGACCCTGAGCCATCCACCATCACCCACCCAGTTTGTTTTCACCACCCCCTAGAACGGAGAGATCATGAAGGTTTTCTATGACAAGGACGCGGACCTGAGCCTGATCAAGGGCAAGAATGTCACCATCGTCGGCTACGGCTCGCAAGGCCATGCCCACGCTCAAAACCTCAACGACAGCGGTGTCAAGGTCACGGTAGGACTGCGTCGCGGTGGCGCCTCCTGGTCCAAGGTGGAGAAGGCCGGCCTCAAGGTTGCCGAGGTGGCCGAAGCCGTGAAGACCGCCGATGTGGTCATGGTCCTGCTGCCTGATGAGCAGATCGCCTCCGTCTACAAGAACGACATCGAGCCGCACATTCCCCAAGGTGCTTCACTTGCGTTCGCCCACGGCTTCAATGTGCATTACGGTCAGGTCGTGCCGCGTGACGATCTCGATGTATGGATGGTTGCGCCCAAGGCGCCTGGTCACACGGTTCGCAGCACCTACGCGCAAGGCGGCGGCGTGCCGCACCTGATCGCCGTTCACGCAGACCGCTCGGGCAAGGCGCGTGACGTGGCATTGAGCTACGCCGCGGCCAACGGCGGTGGCAAGGCCGGGATCATCGAGACCAACTTCCGCGAAGAGACCGAGACCGACCTCTTCGGTGAGCAGGCCGTTCTCTGCGGTGGCACCGTGGAGCTCATCAAGGCGGGCTTTGAGACGCTGGTCGAGGCGGGCTATGCCCCCGAAATGGCGTACTTCGAGTGCCTGCACGAGCTGAAGCTGATCGTTGACCTCATCTACGAGGGCGGCATTGCCAACATGAACTACTCGATCTCCAACAATGCGGAATACGGCGAGTACGTTACTGGCCCCCGCATCGTCAATGACGAGACCAAGCAAGTCATGCGCAAGGTGCTGCACGACATCCAGACCGGCGAGTACGCCAAGAGCTTCATCCTGGAAAACCGTGCCGGCGCACCGACGTTGACCTCGCGCCGTCGTCTGATGGCCGAACACGACATCGAGGTGGTGGGCGAGAAGCTGCGGGCCATGATGCCCTGGATCAAGGCCAACAAGCTCGTCGACAAGAGCCGTAACTGAGCGCGCTTTCGCCTTCAA